>FYBJ01000841.1_pt1 | contig 14235 bp, 15 predicted proteins | sample 1134611 | NCBI WGS metagenome assembly FYBJ01 (sample SAMEA104116008, study PRJEB20421) | marine metagenome | isolation source: marine | reverse complement strand
GTCTGACACAGGCGGGTCGGTGCGCATTCCGTCGGCCTGGAACGATTTGGTGGGTCTCAAGACCACGTCCGGGCGCATCAGCCTGGAGGGTGTTGTGCCGCTTTGCTTGCGGTTTGACACAGTGGGCCCGCTTGCGCGTTCGGTCGAGGATGCGGCGCAGATGCTGGCCATGCTCGAAGGTGGAGCACCAACCGATTTGCGTGGCGCATCTCTCAGGGGGCGCCGGTTTGCAGTTCTGAAAACTGTGGCTTTGGATGATTTGCGCGACGCCCCCGGGCAAGCGTTCGAGGATGCCGTGCGCCGATTAGAGGCAGCAGGGGCCACAATAGAGACGCTTGAGGTCCCGGAAGTAGAGCAGGCGCTGCCCTTGAGCGGAGCACTTTACACAGCTGAGGCCTATGGCCTTTGGCGCGATGTGATCGAAGCCAACCCCGATGCGATGTTCTCGGAAATTCGTGAGCGGTTTCAAGCGGGGCGCAACTTTTCGGGTCCGGATTATGTGGCGGCCTGGGCCGCTCTGGAAAGCTGCCGTGCAGCCTGGGATGCGGCGGTCGCCGGGTTTGACGCGGTGCTCGCGCCCACCTCTCCAATTCTGCCGCCGAATCTCGCGCGACTGGAAAGCGATCACGATTATTACGTCACCGAGAACCTGCTGGCACTCAGAAACACCCGCATCGGCAATCTGATGGGTCTCTCCGTCCTCAGCTTGCCCACCGGCACGCCAAGCTGCGGTATCATGCTGATGGGGCTGCCTGACTGTGAAGAGGCGCTGCTCAGGGTAGGTTCGGCAGCCGAGGCAGCGCTGACCTGAATGTCACAATTGCCAATTGCGGCAATGCTTTGTCTGGACGAAGTGGGGTGTGATCTGTAATTTGGTCTCAAACGGGGCGCTAATGATCCCGGTACTGAGGCAGTTGAGATGAATTTCCCCGAGCGGTTTTCGAACCTTCCGGCTTATGCGTTCCCGCGTCTGCGCGCGTTGCTTGATCATCATGATCCGGGCGGCGATGTCGTGCATATGACGATTGGTGAACCCAAGCATGATTTTCCGCAGTGGGTGACAGATGTCATCATGGATAACGCCGCCGGATTCCGGGGCTATCCAGACAACAACGGCCTGCCCGAGCTGCGCGGCGCGATTTCGGACTGGATCGGGCGGCGCTATGGTGTGCAGATGGATGCTGACACTCAGGTCATGGCACTGAACGGCACGCGCGAGGGGCTGTACAATGCCGCCATGGCGCTGTGTCCCGAAACAAAGAACGGTCAAAAGCCGGTCATCCTGTGCCCGAACCCGTTCTATCAGGTCTATATGGTGGCGGCTTTGTCTGTTGCGGCTGAACCGGTATTTGTGCCCGCGACAGCAGCGACCGGCCATCTGCCCGACTATGCGGGTCTTCCGGACGAGGTGCTGAACCGCACAACTGCCGCCTATATCTGTTCGCCCGCCAATCCGCAGGGTGCGGTGGCAAGCCGAGACTATTGGGTCGAGCTGATCCTGCTCGCCGAACGCTTCGATTTCCGCATCTTTGCTGACGAATGTTATTCCGAGATATATCGTGATGAGGCCCCAGTGGGCATTCTGACCGTCGCACATGACCTGGGCGCAGATCCCGAGCGGATCACGCTCTTTAATTCTCTGTCAAAGCGGTCGAACCTGGCCGGGCTGCGTTCGGGGTTGATTGCGGGCGGACCCGAAACGATTGCGCGGGTCAAGCAGCTGCGGGCCTATTCCGGTGCTCCGCTGCCGATGCCATTGCAGATGGCGGCGGCGCGTGTTTGGGCAGACGAGGCGCATGTCGCCGAGAATCGCCGCCTCTATCAGGAAAAATACGCCATTGCCGATCAGGTGATGGCAGGTGTGCAGGGCTATCACGCGCCCGAGGCCGGGTTTTTCCTGTGGTTGCCCGTCGATGATGGCGAGCAAGTCGCATTAAAGCTGTGGCAGGAAACGGGTGTTCGGGTGTTGCCCGGTGCTTATCTGGCGCAGGGCGACGCGGGGCAAAACCCCGGCGAGACATATATTCGGGTCGCCATGGTGGCCCCAAAAACAGAATTGCAGCGCGGGTTGGAAACACTTCGTGACTGTATTTACGGATGAGGTTCGAGGGTAAGCATGGCATCATATAACGCACGCGGTCGCGATCCGTTGTTGGACAGCAACATGCAAGCTGCCATTGAACGGCGCGGCAAGGAACTGGCGGGAATCGCGTTGATTCTGGTCGGGCTGGCCTTTGCTGCCATGCTGGGGTCCTACACCCCTGAAGATCCGAACTGGATGGTCTCTACCGATGCGCCGATCCAGAACTGGATGGGTAGTATGGGCGCCTGGATTGCCGGTGTACTGATGTTGATCATGGGTATGGCCAGCTGGGGCATTCCTGTCTTCGCCATTGCTTGGGGAGTGCGCCTGGCGCTGCACCGGGGCGAGGATCGGTTCTTTTGGCCCTTGGTTTTGTCGCCATTCTGGTTGGTTATCATTGCGATCTACGCGGCTTCCTTGACGCCGAGCAAGGAATGGCTTGCGACACATCAATACAGCTTGGGTGGCGCCGGAGGTGATTTCTTCCTAAGCGTGTTCCTGCTTCTTTTGCCGGTTGGGCTGCACTTTCTGGTCAAGATCGTGTCGATCCTTGCAGCGATAGCCATGGTTTCCATGGGGGTATTCGTTCTGGGGTTCAGCCGTACCGAAGTGCGTTTCGGCCTGCGTCGTTTCGTGATTGGGATCATCATGGCCTATGGCGCAGTGATGACGCTGTTGGGGCAGGGGGCATCGGCCACCGTTCACGCAGCCCGCGAACGTCAGGCTCTGCGCACTGAACGCAAAGAAGCCGCGCGCATGGCTGCGGAACAAGCTGCGCTTGCCGCGCAAGCGGCCGAGGCCGAGGCGGTAATCGAACCTGAGCCTTATGTTGAGCCGGACCCAGCACCCGTAGCTGAACCCAAGGGCGGGTTGCTTTCGCGTATGCCGAGCCTGATCCGCAGACCTGAACCAATGCCAGAGCCCGAATTGGTTGAACCCCAACCTGTCGCGGGTGAACAAGCCATGCCGGGTGATGACCGGATCAAATCCAAAATTGCCCAAGTCGTGCGCAACCGCAAGGAAGCTGCCGGAGTTGTTTCACCACACCCTGACCCCGCGCGCCCGCTGACCAAGGGCCGTGGCCGCGGGCCAGACCCGCTTGTTCTGGACCCGACCGCAGGCGGCGATTTCCCGGCGGAACCTCCTTTGACCTCAGTGCAGCCTTTTGCGCCCCAAATTCAGCCGCAGCCCGTGCAACCCCAGTCGATGTACGTCGAGGAGCCTGCACCGCAGGCGGTGCCGGAAGATTATGTGCCCATGGACTACGCAGCCGAGGCCGAGCCTGTGCCGGTTCCGCAACCTGCACCTGTACCTGCACCGCAGCCTGCGCTAGCGGCCTCGCCGATTCCGGTGGCTCAGCCTCGTAAAGCTGTTGTTGAGCAGCCCGCGCGCAAGGCGCCTCAGCCATCTCGGCGTGCGCAGGCCGAAGCACAGCCCACGCTGGCGTTCGAAGAGACTGCGACAGAGTTCGAGCTGCCGCCGCTCAACCTGCTGGAAAACCCGGTTGAAATTCAGCGCCACCACCTGAGCGATGAAGCTTTGGAAGAAAACGCGCGGATGCTGGAGAACGTGCTGGACGACTATGGCGTCAAAGGGGAGATCGTGAGCGTCCGCCCCGGCCCCGTCGTCACCATGTACGAGCTGGAACCAGCACCCGGCATCAAGGCCAGCCGAGTCATCGGTCTGGCCGACGATATCGCCCGTTCGATGTCGGCCCTGTCTGCGCGTGTCTCGACCGTGCCGGGTCGCTCGGTAATCGGCATCGAACTGCCTAACGAAAACCGCGAAAAGGTAGTGCTGCGAGAGATCCTGGCCAGCCGCGATTTCGGCGACAGCAACATGAGTTTGCCGCTGGCCCTGGGTAAGAACATCGGCGGCGATTCCGTTGTCGCCAACCTGGCCAAGATGCCTCACCTTCTGATCGCCGGTACCACGGGGTCCGGTAAGTCGGTGGCGATCAACACAATGATCCTGTCGTTGCTTTACAAGCTGACGCCGGATGAGTGCCGCTTGATCATGATCGACCCCAAGATGTTGGAACTATCCGTCTATGACGGCATCCCGCATCTGCTGTCCCCGGTTGTGACCGACCCGAAAAAGGCCGTCGTCGCGCTGAAATGGACCGTGGGCGAGATGGAGGACCGCTATCGCAAGATGTCCAAGATGGGCGTCCGCAACATTGAAGGATACAACGGCCGTGTACGCGAGGCTCTGGCCAAGGGCGAGATGTTCTCGCGCACGGTCCAGACCGGCTTTGACGATGACACCGGCGAACCCGTGTTCGAGACGGAAGAGTTCGAACCCAAGGTGCTGCCCTATATCGTCGTGATCGTTGATGAAATGGCTGACCTGATGATGGTTGCGGGCAAGGAAATCGAAGCCTGCATTCAGCGTCTGGCACAAATGGCGCGCGCATCCGGTATTCACCTGATCATGGCGACACAGCGCCCGTCGGTGGACGTCATCACCGGTACTATCAAGGCGAACTTCCCCACCCGGATCTCGTTTCAGGTCACGTCGAAAATTGACAGCCGTACCATTCTGGGCGAAATGGGCGCTGAACAGCTTCTGGGTATGGGTGACATGCTTTACATGGCGGGTGGGGCAAAGATCACGCGCTGCCACGGCCCGTTTGTGTCGGATGAAGAAGTCGAAGAGATCGTCAACCACCTCAAGGCCTTTGGTCCGCCGGAATACATGAGCGGCGTGGTGGATGGACCAGATGAGGGAAAGGCAGACAGCATCGATGCCGTCCTGGGCCTGAATACCGGTGGCAACACCAATGGCGAGGACGCGCTTTACGATTCGGCTGTGGCGATTGTAATCAAGGACCGCAAATGCTCGACCTCCTACATCCAACGCAAACTTGCGATCGGCTATAACAAGGCGGCGCGTCTGGTGGAACAGATGGAAGAAGAGGGGCTGGTTTCACCTGCAAACCACGTGGGCAAACGTGAAATCCTTGTGCCCGAACAACAATAAGTTCGGGCTTCCATTCCGGTCTGGGGTGATTATCTAGGGATCATGAAACAGTTCGCTTTTGCCATTGCGTTGACCTTTGCCGCCCCGGCGGCCTGGGCGACCGAAAAACTGCCCCTGTCGGAAATCTCGACCTATCTGAACGGGCTGAAAACCGTCCAGACCACGATGACTCAGATCAACGGTGACGGGACGCTGTCGACCGGCAAGCTGTGGTTGCAGCGCCCTGGTCGGATGCGGTTCGAATATGACCCGCCCGATAGTGCAGTTGTGGTTGCCAAGGGTGGAACAGTAATCATTCACGATCCCAAGTCCAATCAACCACCAGAGCAATACCCGCTTAGCAAGACACCGCTGTCGATCATTTTGGCGCGGAACGTCGATCTGGCGCGGGCCGGTATGGTTGTTGGCCACGACTTTGATGGGACATCGACCATTGTGAGCGCGCAGGACCCCGAAAACCCAGAGTATGGGCGGATCGACTTGCTGTTTACCGGAGATCCCGTCGAGCTGCGCAAATGGGTCGTTCACGATGGTGCGGGATCACGCACCACGGTCATACTTGGGCCGCTGACCAAGGGCAACAGCCTGAACCAGAACCTGTTTATTGATGGGCAGCCTGGCGTTTCGTCGGATCGCTGAGCGTGGTGGTGCCCCCAATGTGCAGGGGCATCATTTGACTTAATACTTGAACCGTCCACAGGTGTTCAGCTGTTTTCGATACATCTCGCCCCGTGCGGCGACGTTGTCAGCCGTGCGCAGCAACCATGACTTGCTGCGATAGGAACCCCGGGCATAACCGGTGTGCCCTTCGTGATAGGCCAGGTACTGATTTCGGGTGTCGGTCATGGCAATGCCGTTGCGCGTATTGCTCTTGGTCATGTACCAGCCAATGAAGTCCGAGGCATCGCGTATCCGGTCGCGGCGAGCGCGTCGATTGCGGGTTTCCTTCTTGTACTGATCCCAAGTTCCGTCCAGGGCCTGGCTGTACCCAAACGCGCTGCTTTGTCGGCCCATCGGCAAAACGCCGAGAACGTACTTATGCGGTGTTCGCGCGTCCGACCGATAGCGACTCTCTTGGTAGATCGTCGCCATTTGGACGTGCACTGGCACGCCCCATTTGCGTTCGGTCTTTTTGAACGCCTTGATGTATTCCGGGCGCTGTTTGGCAATGCTGCAAGCATTATCCAGATTGCGCGGAGGGGCCTTGGACCCGCCGCCGCAAGCTGCCACCAGCAACACGACCATCAACACGCAAAGAGATCTGCTCATCTGCCTCTTGCCTTTTTTGCAAGATATTAACCTATTTCCGCAGGGGCGCAAATCACATTCGCGGGTTGGCCGTCGGGTTAAAGGACAAATGCCAACACAATCGGCATCGCCATAATTGACAACACTGTAGAGGCAACCGTCATCCCGGCGACGGCATTGGAATCAGCCCCGAACCGTTCGGCCAAAAGATATGAAGTGACCGCAACCGGGGTAGCGAATTGCACGATCAGTACGCCACCGGCCACTTTGCCCAGTTCGAAAAAATCGGCGACGAACCATCCCAGGGTTACGCAGACGATCAGTTTGACCATCGACAGGGCAATCGCGGACCCTATGTTTCCGGGTGTCAATCGAGCGACGGCGACCCCCAAAGTGATCAGCATCATCGGAACCGCCATTTGTCCCATCAGGCTTAGACCATTGGTCAGAAATGTCGGCGTCTCCCAGTCCTGCCACAAAAACAACGCGCCCAGGATCGTCGCCCAGACCATCGGCTCGCGTACGACCTTGCCGAACGATCCCTGCCCGGCAACCAGATAGATGCCGTAGGTGAACGACCACAAGGCTGTCACGGAAAGAAAGACAACCGCATATCCCAACCCGGCGTCCCCAAAGGCGAAGATGCACAGGGGCAAGCCAAGGTTGCCCGTGTTACCAAAGACCAGCGGCGACAGATAGGTGCGTTGATTCAGGCCGGTGGCTTTGACAAAGAGCCAAAACACCACAGACAGAGCCAGATTCCCGACCACGGTCGCGATCGTGAACACGCCCAGATCATTGCCGGGAATTTCCGTCTGCATGAGCGCAACAAAGATCAGGCTGGGTACAGCCAGCGTCATCGCAAAGCGTGTGATGAACTGAATTCGATATTCGAACCCCAGTTTCACCCAGGTAAATCCAACCGCCATGAGTATAAAAACCGGGGCGACAATTTCCAGGACTGTCAAGGCAAGGTTCACAGACTGTTTCCCTAATTTTTAGTACAATTGTTGGACAAATGTGTCGCGTTAAGGGTAGTAACAGTGCACGGGGGCTGAAACTGCAATGCTAAAAACGCGCGCAAAATATCATTTGGGCCAAGTGGTTCGCCACAAGCGTCATCCGTTTCGCGGAGTGATTTTTGATGTCGATCCGGAATTCGCCAATACCGAGGAATGGTATCAGGCGATTCCCGAAGACAGCCGACCGCTGAAGGACCAGCCGTTCTATCACCTTTTGGCTGAAAACGACCAAAGCTATTATGTTGCATACGTGTCCGAGCAGAACCTAGTTGCGGATTATTCGGGCGAGCCGGTGGATCATCCGGACATTCCCGACATGTTCGGACCATTTCAAGATGGCGCGTATCCACTTCACTTTCAGTTGAACTGAGGTGTCCCGCCCGTGACCGGGCGAGACGGACCGAATTAGTAGCCCAAAGCACACCCATCCTTGCGGGGATCGCTGGCGCCTTCCAGGACGCCATCGTCGCGGAGGCGGATGGCCTGAGCGCCGCCGATAGCGGTGTCTGGGATAATGACGGTGTGGCCCAGGTCTGCAAGCTCCTGTCGGACCAGATCGCTGTAGCCGCGTTCGACTTTGGTCACTGTGCCATCGGCAAAGGCGCGCGGTGCGTCCATCGCCTGTTGCAGGTCCATGTCGAAATCGACCAGATTGCTTAGGAACCGGGCGTGTCCGTTGGGTTGATAGGCGCCACCCATGACACCAAACGGCATCGTGACACGCCCATTTTCCGCCAACATGCCGGGAATGATCGTGTGCATCGGGCGTTTGCCGCCACCCAGTTCGTTGGGGTGTCCGGCTTGCAAGGTGAAGCCTGCGCCGCGGTTTTGCAGCAGGATGCCGAATTTGTCCGACGCGATACCTGACCCGAACCCGTGAAAGATCGAATAGATCAATGAAACGGCCATCCCCTCTCGATCCACAACGGTGATGTAAATCGTGTCTTTGTGTACGGCTTCGCTGATGCCCGCCGGGGCTGCCATCGCACGCTTCGGATTGACCAAGGACGCCAGTTTTTTCGCCGTTTCCATGGACAGCATATGGTCCAGGCGCGCGGTGTGGTCCGGATCCGCGATGAACCGGTTTCTGGCGTCATAGGCAAGTTTGGCGGCCTCGGCCTCGATATGGGCCCGCTCTGCCCCCCACGGATCCATGTCAGCGATGTTGAATTGCTTCAGGATATTGAGCATCAAAATTGCAGTCGCGCCTTGCCCATTGGGTGGGTGCTCGATCAAGTCGACGCCTTTGTAGTCCCCGCTGATTGGTGCAGCGGACATGTCACAGGGGGCAGCAAAATCAGCTGCCGTGTGAACCCCACCGACGGCCTGAAGCGCTGCGACCATGTCGTCGGCGATCTCTCCGGTATAGAACGCATCGCGCCCCGATCGAGCGAGGCGGCGTAGAACCTCGGCCTGTCCCGGGGCGCGGAAGACCTCTCCTCGTTGGAAGGCGTTTCCATTCGACAGATATTTGTCACGCGCGCTGCCCTGCAGCGTGCCGGCATCACTTGCCCAGTCAAAGGCCACCCGCGCAGCCACTGGAACACCTTGTTCTGCATAGTGTATCGCGGGCTGCAAGATGGCATCCAAGCCCAGCGAGCCAACGGTGTCGGACAGGTGGCAAAATGCGTCTATTGCGCGGGGAATGGTGACTGCATCCGGGCTGGTGAGGGGAATCGCCTCGTGCCCGGCGGTCCGCAACCGGTCGGCTGATGCTCCGGCTGGCGCATGCCCCGACCCGTTCAACGCATGGACCTTGCCGGTGTTGGGGTCCGAATACAAAACAAAGCAATCCCCGCCGATCCCGGTCATCTGCGGTTCGCAAATTCCAAGGACGATCGCCCCGGCAATCGCTGCGTCCATCGCGTTGCCGCCACGTTTGAGGGTGTCAATGGCCACCTGGGCCCCTAATGGGTGCGACGTCGCGCACATCCCGTTTGAAGCCAGAACTTCAGACCGGCCCGGCATGTGAAAATCACGCATGGATTGAATTTCCCTTCTCTCTGGCACGACATTACGTCGCGCGCCGCGAAGGTCAATCTTGCTGAAGTTTATTGGGAGGTAGTCCTCGGTGTCGCGCACTGGGTGGGGGCTGTTACGCGCAACACCGAGGGAAGCCAATTTGCAGCTACACCACATTTATGCTGGCGGTTTGCGGCGCGAGTGCGGAGCGATTGAGGCGTTATTGTGGCGCGCCACTCTTAGGTCAGGTCAAATCCCATGGACAGGCGGTTGTGACCGTTCAGGCGGTCGTATCTGATATCGCTGGTCAGTTGACGGATCAGGAACCAGCCAAATCCGCCTTCGGGCAGATCTTGCTTGTCTTCGGTGATGATTGCCGGAGCACCTTCGGGCAGCTCCCCGGCAGGCAGAGGCACGCCTTTGTCCGAAATCCTGATGTCCAGGCGGCTTTGCTGGAAAGAGCAGATTACCCGAATGCGACCAGGTTCCACACCCGCATAAGCGTGTTCCACTATGTTGTTGATGGCCTCGGCCAAAGCGATCTCGATGTCGCCGGCGGTTTCTTCGGATACGCCCTGAAGCCGCAGTTCCTGCGCTACGGCGCAGATTCCGCCACGCGCTTCCAACTCGGTTGCACGAAAGGATAAGGCAAATTTGCCGCGCTTCCCAGATTCGGTCACGATGCCGCCTCCGATCTGTTAAATTAGTGGCCTGCGGTAGCTGCTAGTGCGTCATCCAGCGATGGAAACAGGTTGAACACAGTGTCCATGCGGGTCAACCGAAAGACCTTGTCGACCACCGGTGTCAGTCCGGCCAGATCCAGACTGCGGTTTGCCTCCAACTGCTTCATCGAGGCGACGATCGCCCCCAAGCCGCTGGAATCGATGAATTTCACAGTGGACAGATCCAGAATAACCCGATCTGGTCCGCCTTCGGTTTCGGTGCGCATGTCTTCCTTGAACTGGATGGCCATAGCGGCGTCGATGCGATCAGCGTTCACTGTGATGACCCGTGCATGATCTGTTACGGTGCTTGTCAGGCTCATGACTATTCCTCAGGTGGCGTTTGTCGTGGCCGTAGGCTAGATGACAAGTCTTACCAATCGGTATTCATGATCAGGACTTTGGAGGAGGAGTTCATGAAAGAGGTGGTTATCGCCGGGGCCGCACGCACGCCCATGGGTGGATTTCAGGGTGCATTTGATGGGGTTGAGGCTGCAGAGCTGGGTGGCGCGGCGATTCGTGCTGCCTTGTCAGGGGCTGGAGCGGACACGGTGGATGAGGTCCTGATGGGGTGTGTCTTGCCGGCCGGGCAAGGGCAGGCGCCTGCGCGACAGGCGGGATTTGCCGGGGGGCTGAGCGATGAGGTGCCCGCGACGACCCTGAACAAGATGTGCGGTTCGGGCATGAAAGCGGCGATGATGGCCTTTGACCAGATTTCTCTGGGTCACGCCGATACGATGATCGCAGGTGGGATGGAGAGCATGTCAAACGCGCCATACCTGCTGCCCAAAATGCGCGGCGGTGCCCGCATTGGTCACGGTCAAGTGGTTGACCATATGTTCCTGGACGGGCTCGAAGATGCCTATGACAAAGGCCGCCTGATGGGCACCTTTGCCGAAGATTGCGCTGAAACTTATCAGTTCACCCGCGAGGCGCAGGACGATTATGCGCTCAAATCCCTTTCCAACGCGCTGGCGGCGCAGGACAGCGGTGCGTTCGACGGTGAAATCGCGCCCATGACGCTCAAAACCCGCAAGGGAGAGGTGATCGTCGATGCAGACGAACAGCCCAAATCGGCACGCCCGGACAAGATCCCGACACTGAAACCGGCCTTTCGCAAGGACGGTACGGTGACTGCGGCCAACGCCTCTTCGATTTCGGATGGTGCGGCGGCTTTGGTGCTGGCATCGGCGGAGGCGGCAGAGGCCCAGGGTCTCACCGTGCGGGCGCGCATACTGGGGCATGCCAGCCACGCACAGGCGCCAGGATTGTTCACGACTGCTCCGGTCCCGGCTGCGCAAAAGTTGCTCGACCGCTTGGGGTGGGCCGCTGGCGACGTCGACCTGTGGGAGGTCAACGAAGCCTTTGCCGTGGTTCCCATGGCGTTCATGCGTGAAATGGGTCTGTCGCGCGACAAGGTGAATGTGAATGGCGGCGCCTGCGCGCTGGGCCACCCGATCGGAGCCTCGGGCGCGCGGATCATGGTCACACTTCTCAACGCGCTGGAAAAGCGCGGTCTGAAACGTGGTATTGCTGCTATCTGTATCGGTGGCGGCGAAGGCACGGCGATTGCGATTGAGCGGGTTTGACCCTTCATCCTTTCCCAAATACTCCGGGGGCATGGGGGCAGCGCCCCCATCCGTTGACAGCAGGAAAAGCCAATGCGCGCGAACTATGACACTTTGACCGCGACCATCGCCTCGCTCACCGCAGGTGAAACAGACGAGATTGCGCTGATGGCGACCGTGACCTGTGAAGTTCATCATTCGGACGATCGGTTCGACTGGACAGGTTTCTATCGCGTGACCGAGCCCGGATTGCTCAAGATCGGCCCGTATCAAGGCGGACACGGCTGCCTGGTCATCCCATTTGCGCGCGGCGTCTGCGGGGCAGCGGCGCGCTCCGGCGAGGTGCAACTGGTGTCGGATGTCGAGGCATTTCCGGGTCACATCGCCTGTGCCACATCAACCCGGTCAGAATTAGTTTTGCCGGTGCGCAACGCCACGGGAGACGTGATCGCCGTCTTTGACATCGACAGCAATCAGCCTGGGGCCTTCACCCGGGAAGACGCCGATGCCCTATCGGCGATTCTTTTACAGGTATTTGCCCGCTAGAATCACGCTCGCCGTGATCTGAAACAACAGAATCGAAAGCAGCCATCGTGAAAATGGCTGCTTTTTTGTTTTGTGCCGGAACAGCCAACGCGCCAGAAAGGCTGCCGGTGATCCACCCAGGGCAGCCAGCCAGAGCAGAACATGTTCAGGGACCCGACGCCATCTCCAGCGCGCGCACAGCTTGTCCCAGGCAAATAGCACCAGGGTCAAGCCATTGATGGCCCAGACATAAATGATGGCGTTCCAGATGAGCGAGTTTTGATCCATTTGCCCGCAGACATGAGGCAGGCATCGGAAAGTTTCAACACCCATGAAAAAACACTTGGATTTTTCATCGTTTCCGGCCATCGTGAAAAACAGGTGGAAAATTTCACGAGTCGTAGAAGGAGCAATCTGTGAACAGCCAAGCCCCACAAAGCGCTACTTTGGGTGCCGACATTCGCGCACTGCGCAAGGCGCGGGGGCTGACGCTCAGTGATATTGCTGCGGAGTTGGGCCGGTCGGTCGGTTGGTTCAGTCAGGTCGAACGCGACATGTCCGATCCTTCGATTTCTGACCTGCGCCAGATTGCCGAGTGTCTGGGTGTGCCTATGTCGATGCTCTTTGCCCATTCCGCGGCGCCTGCCAATGAACAAGGTTACATTGTGCGCGCGGGATCCCGTCGTCCCATGGGTGCCGGCGAAGAGGGGCTGATTGAAGAACTGCTCTCGCCCGATCTGACCGACGATTTCGAAATGGTGCATTCCACCTTTCGCCCCCGATCCCGCATGCAGAAACCCGCGAACCGCCCGACCCAGGAAGTGGGCTATTTGGTCTCGGGTCGTCTGGACCTTATGATCGGCGACCGCACCTTCACCGTCGGCCCGGGCGACAGCTTTCGGATCAAGCACGAATCCTACCAATGGTCCAACCCCTATGACGAGCCTGCCGTGGCCGTCTGGGTCATCGCGCCACCGGTGTATTGATGAGCTTTGAGGCCTGGACCATATTTACGCTGTTCTGGCTGGTCTTTGTCACCACGCCGGGGCCAAACGCGGTGAATTGTATTTCCAACGGAATGAGCCTGCCATTTGCGCGGGCCATGGTCGGAGTGCTGGCGATCCTGACGCAGGCCTGTGCGTTTCTGGTCCTCTCTGCACTTGGGGTCACTGCCTTGATCGCCACCTCTCCGACCGCCTTTTTTGTGGCCAAGCTGATCGGGGCCGGGTTTCTGATCTACCTGGGCATTCGCGGCTGGATCAACGCAAGCAAACCCGCGCCCTCCGAAGTGCGCCCGGCACGGCAGGTCTATCTGCACGCTTTGGCCGTGGCGACGATCAACCCCAAGAGCGTTGCTGGCTATCTGGCGGCGTTCTCGCAGTTCGTGCAGCCGGATGTGCCGATCTGGGGGCAAATGACAGTGATCATGCCGACCGCCCTGGCGCTGACAGCACTCAGCTACACAGGGTTCACGCTGCTGGGGGCGGTCATGGGGCGGGCTGCCATGGGTGCGGTGTTCAACACCACTGTGCGTCGTGTGATGGCCGTCTGTTTCATCATATACGGGGCACTTCTGGGGGCCAGTGGGATGCCACAAGCAGGAGGCGCGCGATGATCAAGGGATCTTGTTTGTGCGGAGATATTCGCTTTGAAACTGCGGCCACGCCTCAAGGGGCCTCGATGTGCCATTGCAGCCAGTGCCGCAAGCAATCGGGTGGCATCTGGTCATCCGCGTTCGTTCCGGACACCGAGTTGTCGATCACAGGTGAGGTCAGTTGGTACCACGCCAGCGATCTGGCCAAACGCGGCAGTTGCCCGCGTTGCGGGTCGTTCCTGTTCTGGAAGGCCCATGACGAAGACTCAACAAGCTTTGCGCTTGGCGCAGTAGATGGGCCCACGGGCCTGAGGTTGTCCAAGCACATCTTCACCGCCTCCAAGGGCGACTATTACGACATTGCGGACGGTTTGCCGCAAAAAGACTGAATGAGGAGAGACATGTCCGATTTTCCAACCAAGGCCCGCGTGGTCATCATCGGCGGTGGTGTCGTTGGCTGTTCGTCGCTGTATCATCTGGCCAAAAAGGGCTGGACCGATTGCGTGCTGCTCGAAAAGAACGAGCTGAC
>FYBJ01002252.1_pt1 | contig 14239 bp, 12 predicted proteins | sample 1134611 | NCBI WGS metagenome assembly FYBJ01 (sample SAMEA104116008, study PRJEB20421) | marine metagenome | isolation source: marine | reverse complement strand
TTTTTTTTTTTTTTTTTTTTAATGATACGGCGACCACCGAGATCTACACAGAGTAGATCGTCGGCAGCGTCAGATGTGTATAAGAGACAGGCGTAATAGGTCTCCATCCTGTCGAAGGGCACATCGACAATGGGCGCGGCGGAGCGGTTGTTGAACCGGATGCCCACCATCTCGCCGTCGGGTGACAGTTCGATCATCGGGCGACGCGAGCGCAGGCACACCCCGTCCGAGCCCTTGTATTCAAACCGTGCCGGATATCCGGCCAACAGGGCAAACCCTTCGGGGTTTTCGTCGCGCAGCTTTTCGGCTGCACGGAACCCATCCACAACGATCGAATCCCCGCCCTCGGCCGAGTTCTCCAGGCAATAGAGGATTTGCAGCGTCGGCACCGGATCGCGATAGGGATTGTCGGTGTGTGCCTGCAATCCCAGGCCGGTATAGGCCAGGTTGGTCGGGTTCACCTCGGTGCGGACCTCGAAGTAGGGGCCATAGTTGGTTTCGCGCACGTAGCCGAACAAATCAGCCACTTTCAGCAGCGATTCCGGTTCTGTCGGGCCATTGGTCAGCTTGGCAAAGCCAAACTCGGCCACTGCTGCCAGCCAGTCGCGTTTGGCGGCATGAGTCGACTGAACCGCCGCCCAATCACCGCTTGGGGCGTCGATGCCGCGTTCCCAGGTGGTGATGCCCTGTGCGACCCGGCCAAACTCGGCTGTTTGCTCACGATCATAGCTGTGGTTCGCCAGCCAATCGGCGGGAAAGGTGACGGTTTTGCCTTCGGGCGCAAAGGTCACTGAAAGGCCCCCGTTCACAACCTGCGCTGCGCTGACAGCGATGTCGATGGGGATGTCTCCGATGGTGATGAGCCGCTGTCCGTTGCCCGGCGCACGGGTCTCGGGGTCCAGCGCATTGTCCCGCAGCCAGATGGCGTGAAACCGGGCAGTCGTGCCGTCGTCAAACTCAACCGAGACGACGGACGCATTATGTGTGGCAGAGCGCAGCATGGGGTTTCTCCTGTTGGCGCGAGCTTTCCCTTGAGGAAATAGCCGCCGCGTGCCATCACGACAACTAAACCTTATTCTACCTCAGGGCTGGAAATTCTTATGGATGAGAAGAAGGTCGGATTGCCCCCGCTGGACTGGCTGCGCGTGTTCGAAGCCGCAGGGCGTTTGGGCGGGTTTTCCGCCGCCGCGCGTGAATTCGGGATTTCGCAAGCAGCCGTCAGTCAGCGCATGGGCAACCTCGAGGCCTGGTTGGGTCGGAGCCTTTTTGTTCGCGAAGCGCGCGGGGTATCGCTGACAACTGATGGTGAAAGCTATCTGCCGCTGGTGCAGGACAGTCTGACCGCGCTGGAACGCAACACTGAGGACTTGTTCGGAACGGCGCCTAAGGAACTGCGTCTCGCGGCGCTGAGTTCCCACATCGATACACTGATCCTGCCACGGGTTCGTGGGTTTTGGATGCAGCACCCCAGCGTGCGACTGGTTACAGAATCCGTGGCCAAGCGATCGGAGTTTGACGAAGAACGCACCTGGTTGCAGTTGCGGTACGGGCGCGGGGCATGGCCGGGACGCAAGGCGCGGTTGATCAAGCAAGAGATCCTGGTGCCGATGGCCGCGCCTGGCGTGCAAGACCAGAAGCTCCCCCGGATCGAGGTGCGCGGCGAGCGCCCCGGCTGGCAGGATTGGAGCCGTGAGACAGGCGGAACAGTGCCCGGCGGCGCGATCCTGAGCGTTGATTCCATGGCGCAGGGTCTGCGCGCCGCCCGCGAAGGACTGGGCGTTGTCCTTGGCTCATTGCCGCTGGCCCAGACGGATTTGATCGCCGGTCTCCTTGTGCAATCATCCGGTCTGCCCCTGACAACGCGGGACGGGTATTGGCTGACTTGGCCCGAAGATCGGCTCTATTCCAAGTCGCTGCGTCGGCTTGTTATCGCGCTTTTGCATGAACTAACGTCGGAAAGTCAGACATAGGCTGCAAATGGTTCCTTTGCTCGGTGTATTTCCTGAAACCCGCGCAGGGTGGTGGCCATGGCGGGCTACCTTTCCGGTCACAGCACGGGTCAGGGACGAACCGTCGGATTGAATGATGCTGACGGGCGGCTTGGCGGACGGGGCCTCTGGTTCTACCCAGGCCTATGGGGGAGCGACCGAGGTTTGCCGCACCCGCCACGCCAATGGCTGGCGAGGTGAAAGACGGTGGCAGATCATGCGAGCAGATCAAGCAATGACGCCGCTGTCGATCGGGATCATTGTGACTGTTGTCCGCGCGTCATTCTGGAACTGGCAGCGATATTCGGACCGCGCCGTTAACGCGCCGAGGCCCCTGCGCAGGGGCGGCCATTCAGAGACCGGGCCAAGCTTTTGCTGAATTCCGCCATTCGTGAATTCTATGAGACGATGGGCTTAACATTTGCGCACAAACCCCCAATCTCGGGTCATGGCAAGGGTAATTTTCAACCCTGAAATGACCACCACTCACTCACGGCCCGGCGCCACCTGTGCAAGCTCTGCTGCACTGATGCAGAGATCGCAAAACGGGTGCGCCGGGTCTTTCACTTTGCGCAGCAAACGGGTGGAAGAATCGTGTCCGGCTATGCTAGGTCTAGCGGTATGGCAAGTGCAGACCCCAATATCAGCGATTTTCATCCAGTGATCCGGCAACTGGACGACGCGGCAATCAACCGGATTGCAGCGGGCGAAGTTGTCGAACGTCCCGCCTCGGCCGTCAAGGAGTTGGTCGAGAATGCCATCGACGCAGGGGCCACGCGGATTGCCGTGGACATCGCAGACGGGGGCAAGACTCTGATCCGGGTCACGGACGATGGATGTGGGATCGCGCCGGGCCAACTGCAACTGGCTTTGTCGCGCCATGCGACGTCGAAAATCGATGGTTCCGACCTGTTGGATATTCACACCTTCGGCTTCCGGGGCGAGGCGCTGCCATCGTTGGGGGCGGTGGGACGCCTGACCATCACCAGCCGGGTTCCGGGGGACGAGGCCGCAACTATTCGTGTTGCAGGCGGGCAAACTGAACCGGTCAAGCCGGCGGCTTTGCGATCTGGAACCGTGGTAGAGTTGCGAGATCTCTTTTTTGCCACGCCCGCGCGTCTCAAATTCATGCGCACCGATCGGGCCGAGGCGCAGGCGATCACCGACACGATCAAACGATTGGCGATGGCGGAGCCCTCGATCGGGCTGACCCTGCGCGACGTTTCAGGCGGGGGTGAGGGGCGTATCGTGTTCCGGGCCGACGCCGAAAGCGGCGATCTGTTCGATGCGCTGCACGCCCGCTTGGCCCGTGTCATCGGACGAGAGTTTGCTGAAAACGCGCTGCGGATCGAATCCGAGCGCGAGGGCCTTCGTCTTTATGGCTATGCTGCGCTGCCGACCTATTCCCGAGGTGCGGCCGTATCGCAGTATCTATTCGTCAACGGGCGCCCTGTTCGTGACAAGATGCTGACCGGTGCACTTCGGGCGGCCTATTTCGATTTTCTCAGCCGGGACCGGCATCCGGCGGCGGCCTTGTTCGTGGATTGCGACCCAACTCTGGTTGATGTGAATGTCCACCCCGCCAAATCCGAGGTTCGATTCCGCGACCCCGGTCTAGCGCGAGGCTTGATCATTTCGACACTGCGCCATGCCCTGGCCGAAGCGGGGCATCGTGCGTCAACCACAGTCGCCAATGCAACTCTGGGGGCGATGCGGCCCGAGTCTGCACCGCTGCCTGGCCCCGCTCGGGTCTATCAGATGGACCGCCCATCGGTGGGGGCGCGCACGGCAGCCTATCGTGCGCAAGCGCCCGAGCCGATGTCGGCTCCGGGGTTTGCGGAGCTGTCGCAGAGCTATTCCGGTCAGATGGTCGAGCCGATCCCGGCTGGCGAAGGCCAAATCCCTGAGACATCGGCGGAACAGTTGCCACTTGGGGCAGCACGCGGGCAGGTGCATGAAAACTACATCATCGCGCAGACTGCTGACGGCATGGTGATCGTGGATCAGCACGCAGCCCACGAACGGCTGGTTTACGAAAAGCTCAAAACCCAGATGGCGGAAAATGGTGTTGCGGCTCAGGCACTGCTGATCCCCGAGATTGTCGAGCTGTCAGATGGGGACTGTGCGCGGCTGCTTGATGTGGCGGATCACCTGAAAAAATTCGGTCTGACCATCGAGGCATTCGGTGGAAGTGCAGTGGCTGTGCGCGAAACTCCGGCGATATTGGGTGAGGTGAACGCGAGAGCGATGCTTCTGGATATTCTGGATGAATTGGCCGACCAGGGCGAAAGCCAGATGGTGCAAGCCCGGATCGAGGCGATCTTGAGCCGCGTTGCTTGCCATGGCTCGATTCGATCAGGCCGCCGGATGCGGGGAGAAGAGATGAATGCCTTGCTGCGCGAGATGGAGGCGACGCCTCATTCTGGCCAATGCAACCACGGGCGGCCGACTTATGTAGAGCTGAAACTGGCAGATATCGAGCGGTTGTTCGGACGCAGTTGATTTTCCCGGATCTCCTCGATAGACGTCAGGAAACAAAAAGAGAACAAAGGCGAGGCGCAGATGATCGAGATTGCAGGGCAGACCTACTCGCTGGAGGACCCAATGGTCCTTTTGGCTCTTGGAGTGGTCGCAATCTTGTTGCTCATTGCTTTGTTGGTGTTTCTAAGTCTGCGGGCTGCGAACCGTTCAGCGCGACTGGCTGAACCACTGACGCAGCAAATGTCGGTTCTTGGGCAAAGCGTACAGCAGCTGGGTGCTGGCCAGGAGCAACTGCGTGGTGGGTTGCAGCATGTCTCGGACACGCAGGCCAACGCGCAGGTTCAGGTGATCCAGACGATGGAGGCGCGCCTGGGGGATGTGCAACAGCACATGAACGACCGGTTGGCGGACAATGCCATGCGGTCTGCGCGTGCCTTGGCCGAAATGCAGGAACGGATGAAAGAGAGCCTGCATGGGTCGTCAAAACAGACTGCAACGTCGCTGACGCAGCTGCAAGAGCGGCTCAAGACCATCGACAAGGCGCAGGACAACATCACCAAACTGTCAGGCGATGTGCTGAGTTTGCAGGACATTCTGTCGAACAAGCAAACGCGGGGGGCGTTTGGGGAAATTCAGCTCAATGACATCGTGTCCAAGGCGCTGCCGACGGACAGCTATGCCCTGCAACACACGCTGTCAAACGGCAAGCGGGCGGATTGTCTGATCCATCTGCCGAACCCGCCCGGCCCTATCGTGATCGACAGCAAGTTCCCGTTGGAACCATACGATGCACTCCGCCGGGCCGAGACGCAGGCCGAGTTGAACGAGGCCGCGCGGATGATGCGCACGGCGCTGCGAGCCCACATCAAGGCGATTTCCGAGAAATACATCGTAGAGGGTGAAACCGCCGATGGCGCGCTGATGTTCCTTCCGTCCGAAGCGGTCTATGCCGAGTTGCATGCGAATTTCCCCGAAATTGTGCGAGAGGGGTTCACGGCGCGGGTCTGGATCGTGTCTCCGACAACTTGCATGGCAACACTCAACACGATGCGCGCGATCCTGAAAGATGCACGGATGCGTGAACAGGCGGGGGCGATCCGTAAGGAGTTGGGGCTGCTGCACAAGGATGTAGAACGTCTGGGTGATCGCGTGGCCAATCTGGACCGGCATTTCGGGCAGGCGGCAAAGGACATTTCGGACATCAAGATCAGCGCCGACAAGGCCGGGCGTCGAGCGCTTCGGTTGGACAACTTCGATTTCGAAGAACTGGCCCCAGAGGATGCGGGCTCGGTGGTGCCACTGACGAAGCCGGGCGAATGAGGATTTGACCCACGTTTGGGGATTTTTCGTGTCAAACGGTCGATACTTTTGAACCAGAAATGCGGGTTTGGTTAATTTTCCCGCTTTTCCGAGTGTATGCTTCACACCTAGACAGCCTCGAACGGAATTTCCAAATGTGCCGATTTCTCGCGTGGACAGGTGCGCCGCGCTATTTTGACGAACTGGTCCTCAACCAAGAACAATCGTTGGTCGAACAGGGCCGCAATGCGATGATCGGAAAAACCCCGATCAACGCAGATGGTTTTGGTCTGGCGTGGTATTCCGAGCGAGAGATGCCCTGTTTTTACAAGGACACCAATCCGGCATGGTCGGACGCAAACCTGCGGCAGTTGGCGCACCACACACGATCACGGATGTTTCTGGCGCATGTACGTGCTTCGACCGGAACGGCCACATCGCGCAACAATTGCCACCCCTTCGGCCACGGCCGCTGGAGCTTCATGCACAATGGGCAGGCGGGCGGTCATGAACGAATTCGGCAGGAGCTAGATGGGATGATCCCTGCCGACTGCTACGCCTGTCGGCTTGGCGCCACTGAAAGTGAGGCGATTTTTCTGATCGCCTTGGGAGAAGGACTTGAGAACGATCCTATAGGTGCGATGTCCCGCGCAGTGGGACGGGTTGAGGCGCTGTCGCGCCGAAGAGGCGATTTGCCCTACATGCGGTTTGCGGCCTGCTGGTCCGATGGGCGGCGGCTTTTTGCCGCGCGCTATGCTTCGGACGGGTTTGCGCCCAGCCTGTTTCACCGTCGCTGCGCGCATGGGATTATCGTGTCATCCGAGCCGCTCGACGACGAGCATCAAAAATGGATCGAGGTTCCCGCCGGTGTGGCCATTGAAATAAGCGATGACCAGATCGCGCGGCATGCGTTTGACCCACCATTGGAACAGGCCGCTGCGGCCTAGCTCCTTAAAATCCGGTGCGTTTAGGAAGGCAAGAGGAGCTCCCGCCCGTCGTCGATGCCCCTTGCGGGACACCTCCTCCCGTTGGGCCGGGCGCCGCGCTGCGCGCGGCGCGTCACCGCAGAATGCTGGCGGGGAATAGATGATCGAGACCGCGCAGGCGCGGTTCTACATTGTCAGCGCCTTTTGGGCGGCCTCGGTCACTGTGGCCATTGCGCTCAGATAGGGAGCAGGACCGTGGCTGATGCGTGCCACTCCCAAATCTGCCAGAGTTTGGTGGTCCGGAGCCTTCCCGGTTTGCATGATGTTAACAGGTAACGAGGTGGCCTGTACGATTTCACCAATCAGATCGGGTGTGACCAACCCTGGCACAAAGAGCCCGTCTGCGCCGGCATGAGCGTAGGCCTGTGCGCGTTTGATGGCCTCGGCCATCAGATCGGGGTGGTCGTCCGGTTCGGCGCCTTGAAAAAAGATATCGCACCGGGCGTTGATAAAGATCGGAACACTGGTGGATTGTGCGGCTGCGCGCAGGGTACTGATCCGCTGGGCTTGGGTTGTGGTGGCCAGAAGCCCGCCGCCATTGATCACGCGGTCTTCGAAATTCACCCCTACCGCTCCGGCTGCGATTACGCGTTCCATGTTTGTGGCCAACGTGCTCAGATCATCGGTGTAGCCGGCCTCGAAATCGAAGCTCACTGGCAGGTCTACCGCAGCCGTGATCCGGGCCAGGATGTTCAGAGCAAACTCCAAAGGCATATCCTGCCCGTCATCGAACCCCTGAGCATGCGCAAGAGACCAGCTGCCGGTGGCGATTGCGGGCGCGCCTGCCTTTGCAATGGCCTTGGCGCTGCCTGCATCCCAGGCATTGTACAGGATCAATGGCGCACCAGGGCGGTGCAGCTCAGCAAATGCGCGGGTGGTATCGGATTGGGTCATGCAGGTTTGCTTTCGGTTGGGGCGTATTGTCGTTCCAGGTCGATCAGTTTCTGTTTGCGCCACAGGCCACCGCCATATCCGGTCAGCGAGCCATCCGCGCCCATCACGCGATGGCAGGGGACCACGATGGCGATCTGGTTGGCGCCATTGGCACGAGCCACGGCTCGGGTAGATTCCGGGCGGTTCATGCGTCTGGCGATATCCGAGTAGGAATGAACGGTGCCTGGGCGGAGTGTTTGCAGCATATCCCATACGGCGCAGGTGAACGATGTGCCATGCAGCGCCAAAGGCACGTCGAACCGGGCTGAGCGCCCATGGAAATAGTTGCCCAGTTGAGCCTCGATCCGGTCTGTCGGTGCCAGACGGCCGAACCCCAGCGACCCCTTGCACGCCCTGTGCAGGCGTTTGAGTTCGGTTGGAAGCGCTTTGCGATCGGTGAATTCCAGCAGGTGCAGGTGGGTGGTGTCGCTGACCGCGATCATTGGTCCCAATGGTGTCTGGAACCAATCGGCTTTCAAGATCGCATCTGAGCGGAACGCTCCGGGGGGCAATCCCAGATGCCGGGCAAAGGCCGCCCGAAATGCGGCCCCCGAGGAGAACCCCGCATCCCGTTGAGCATCGATCACGCGCCCGTCTTGAGCCAACGTTGTCAGCCCGGTATGCAGACGTGTTTGGCGTGCCATGTCCAGGAAAGTCATGCCAAAGTGACGCTTGAACGCTCGGCGAATTGTGGATGGGTCATGCCCCAATGTCACCAGATCCCCCTCGCGCCAACGGCGGGAGGGATCGGCCTCTAATGCGGCAAGCAGAGTTTGAATCGCCGGATCAGCCTGCGCAGCCGGCTGCATAGGGTGGCAGCGCTTGCAGGGGCGAAACCCAGCTTCGATTCCGGCTCCAAGGGTATCAAAGAACACGCAGTTCTCACGCTTTGGCTTGCGGGCCGGACATGTCAGGCGACACAGGATACCGGTGCTGGTCACTCCGACATAGGCGCGCCCGTCCCAGGTTGCGTCGCGGGCAAGCAGCGCGTCGTACAGCGTGTCGTCGTCAGGCAAATCGAGTCTCATGATCCGAACCCTAACGCGAACTGTCGCACAATGGGCGCCGGTTTTCGGGCGTCTATGTCACTTTTTGATGAAAAGGGCATAGATATGGTTTGCGCAAGATCAAAGACAGCTGGCGTTCCAGGCTTGAATGATTGCAGGCGAGACGCGAACAGGAGAATCGAGAAAGATGTTGGAGATATCGACCCGAAAAGTGGCCCAGGTGGCAATGATGGCGCGTGAATTGAACCGCGCCGAGGGCGAGTTACGTGCCTTCATTGATCGTATGAGCGAGGATGAACAGGCTGAACTGGTGGAAATCATGTGGGTTGGCCGGGAAAGCTTTTTTGCCGAAGATCTGGCCGAGGCGATTGCCACGGCCCGGTCCGAAGCCTCGACTCCTTGCGCGGATTATCTGATTGGCACGCCGCATCTGGCTGATCACCTGGAGAATGGTCTGGATGCCTTGGGAGTATCGGCTGAAGATGTGGAAAACGATCTGATGTGACGCCAGACGGTCCTTATGCCCGACAGGTTTGATGGTCTCGCCAGATAGCAGGCGAGACCTTTTTCCTTTACGCCGTGTGATCGACGATTTGCAGATGCTGGGCCAGTTTGTCGATTTCGACCATCCAGGCCTCGACCAGTTTCGGGTCGCTGGGAGCGGCATGTACACCGGCTGGCATGGCGCGATTCATCACGGCTTCGATGGCGAGCGAGACGGGGATCGACACCAGGCGCGCCATGGCTGTACCACGCTCGTCACCCCAGGCATCCATCACGTAGGTCTTGTGCCATACGACCGAGCCGTCTTTTTCAGCCTTAAGGTCCACGCAGAGCACCACCCGGTCCGGCTCACCTTCGTCATAAGCGTTGTCGGTCCAGAACTGGTCGGACATCTCCGCAAGACGCGCGTCGCCATCCGGGCCCGAAAGTGTCTCGACCTCTTTGAACACACTGTCCCAGGCCTCGGTCCATCCATTCAGGCGCAACGTACCACGCACGAATTCCTTGACCGGCCAGTGATCTTCGAAATGATACTGATCCTTAAACGGGATCGAGTCACGGTTGGGGTAGACCTCAAAGCTTTCGGGTGTGGGCAGCGGGGCGACATAGCTGCTGATTGCGTCCCATGGGCGGGCCACGTCCAGCGGTGCATAATTGCGGATCGAGCGTGAGGGCGAGCGCAGCGCCTTGAGCACGCCAAGGGGCGACCAGCTGAACTTGTAGCGGAACGGGTTGGCTATCTTGGGAATACCACCGCAGTAGGATTTGAAACTGAGATGGTTTTCGCCATCAAACGCTTCCGAAGCGCGATATTCATCCACCAGCGCGTGAGCCATCAGGTGGTCGATGCCGGGGTCAAGGCCGACCTCATTGACCAGCACCACAGCTGCCTCGCGCGCGCGATTATCCAGCGCGCGCATTTCGGGGGCGATGTAGGACGAACTGACAAAGTGCGCACCCTTCGAGATTGCCAATTCGGCCAGCGGAACATGCCAGTCGCCCGGCAACATCGACACCACCACATCATCCTTGATCAACTCTGCTGACAAAGTGTCGATGTCGAACGCTTTGATGTTGTCCGTCAGATCGCCGACCTCGTCCTTGGCCTTTTCAACAGTCCGGTTCCAGACGGTCACATCGTGACCGGCCTCGATCAGGCGCCGCAGTCCGGGGATGGCCGACAGGCCGGTTCCGCACCAATGGATTGTCATCTGGATCTCTCCCTTATCCGAATTTCAGTTTGGCGGTGACGATAAACAGAACCGCCGTGACCGCGAAGATGTTGGCCAGGATCAAGGGCAGATCGCCCACCATCAGGCCGTAGATCAGCCAGAGGCTGACCGTTAACAGGAACATCAGGTTCGACGGCAGCGACAGGCCTGAGGTATCGCGGGTGGCCCAGGCTTTCCACGCCTGCGGGATCCAGCAGATGGTACCGAAAATCGCCGCCGCGATACCGATGTAGAGCTCCATGTCAGATGTCCTGCATGTGGGTTTTGAATGTATCGTACGCCCGGGACCAAACGCCGCTGTCCAGATCTGTCAGCGTCAGCAGAGACGGCAACAGCTGATCGGCATAATCCTCCGAACTTTCGGCGGGAAGCATCGAGGGCAGGTTATCGATGGCCATTACATCCAACACGGGCTTGGTGGCCACGCGCAGGGCAGGGACATCCCAAGTGGTGGCGCGGTCATAGACGGGCACCGGGTTGTAATCGCTGTCAGGATCGCAGGCGACATCACCGATGGCGGTCAGCCTGCGGTCGGCGCTCAGAGCTACCTGCGGGACGAACACGGGCGTACCGGGACGGGCAAAGATGCAGTTCAGGAACAGATCGTGGTCCAGGATTTCGGGGAATGGCCCGCCGCTTGCGGTTTCCGCCATATCCCATTTGGTGACGGCAACGCCCATGGCCTCGCACAGGTCAGCAGCGCCCGAGCCTACACGACCAAGTGCGCCGATCACGATGGCGGTGGGGCGCGCGGCGCCTGTTGCATCCAATTCGGCGCCCAATTCGGCCAGCAGTGAGTCTTTGCCCGGGTAGGCTCCAACCGGGCCGCATTCCTCGCCGCGCTGTTGTGCCGCCCAGGTCTTGAGCGTCACCGCCGCACCTGCGTAACCGGCCCAATAGCCAAATGCGGCGACGCGACGACCGGTTTCATCCACCAGATATTCCAGGTCGTAAAGCGTTCCGCCCCCGGCTTTGAACCGTTCCAGCAGAGCGCGTCCCGAATGCTGCCCCTTGAACGCATGGCCGAACATGATGTGCTTGTGCGGCAGGGGCGTGCCATCCTCGGGCAATTCTTTGAGGCCAAAGATGATCGCGTCCGCCGGCGCTTGGGGCCAGCTGTTCTCGGTCGCGATCTCGCATCCTGCGTCGCGATAGCCGTCGATGCCGATGGCGCGTGTGCCGCTGTCTTCGATCGTGACCCTGATGCCCGCCGCGATCAGCTTGGCAGCGCCCCCGGGCGTCAGGCCCACGCGGTCTTCGTTTAGGCGCTGTTCGGCCCGAACCCAAAGATGTGTCATGTTTTATCCTATTCAGAGCATACCGGCGGCCTTGACGGCCTGAACCGAGGCGCGTGCCTCCATCGCGGCGCGGAAGGTCACGATCTTGGGGAAGGCCGAAACATCAACCCCATCCCCTTCGAGCCAGCTGCACACCACATAAAGATAGATGTCGGCCAGACTGAGGTTCTCGCCCAGCACAAACGGGCCGCGCAAACCACTGTTTTCGATATAGGCGCAAGAGGTGGTCATGGTTTCAGCCACTTTGCCTTTCATGTCCGCCCAACTGCTTTTCTTGTCCGCCCATCGTGAACCGCGCATCTTATGGGCGTGGTTCACATGCATGGTTGAGGCGAGGTAATACATCACCTCACGCATCCGCGCCGCCATCACCGCATCAGCAGGCACCAGTCCTGCGTCGGGTGCCTTGGCGGCGATGAAATCCAGTAGCGCGCCGGTTTCGGTCAGAATGCCGCCCTCGACCACCAAAGCGGGCACGCGCCCCTTGGGGTTGATCTGGGCGTAGGCCGGGGTGGTTTGTTCACCAGAGGCAAAGTCCAATTTGACCGGTTCATACGTCAGCCCAGCCTCTTCCAGCGCGATGGCGACGGCAATCGAAATGGTTCCGGGGGCGTAATACAGCTGCATCCGATGTCTCCTAGAGGTGGGTCTGGGCATAGTGCCGGTCGGGGGCTTCCAGGTGCGGCACGGCGTTGAACAGTACCGGGCTCAGATGGTCGCCAATCGGGAACAGACGATGCATCGACGTGTTCATGATGGCAAGAGCCAGCCGCGACATCGACGGTATGTCCAGTCCCATCGCTTGTCGCATCACCATCGAGATGAATGCGCCCGAGGTGACAACCACAGCAGGTCCGGCGCCTTTGGCGATCTCGCTGATCACGTCATGGGCGCGGGTTTCAAACTCCTGAAAGGTTTCGGGTGGACCGTCGAGCTCGCCGTGCTGCCAGGCGGTGAAGACGCGCGGCAGGTGTTGGATGAAGCCCTCACGCTCGACCGGAATGGCGACACCGTGTTGCTCTTCGAGCAGGGTGGCGAGCGTGAAATATTCGATCTCGTTCAGGCGCGGGTCCTGTTCGGGCGTCGGCAGGCCCATGCTGGCGGCGGTTTCGATGTGTCGGGTCAGGGTGCCGGAAAACACGCGCGGGTGGTGCGCCTGAGCGTCCGACAAATGCGCGCCCAGCCAAGCGGCTTGCTGATGCCCCAAAAGGCTGAGCTTGTCGTAACTGTGTTCGTCCCGGGCCTCGGTATTGGCCTGACCGTGACGGATAAGGGTTATGTGGGACATGCGCGCGCTCCTGTTCGGGCCAAGTCTTAGGCGAGGTCTCAGGCAGGGACCAGAGGTGTTTGATCGGTGAGTGGCGAAAACTGTCGCGGCGCCTTGCGGCGAGCACCAGGCTGAATATGTTCAGTTCAGGTCATCAGGAGGTCCCCCCATGTCGATAAACCCCGAACGGTTTCTGAAATCGCTGCACGACCTGCGCCAGTTTGGGGCCTCTGGCGTGGACAAGGGCGTTGTGCGGCCGGCCTATTCCGATGCCGATATTGCTGCCCGTACCTGGCTGGCCGATCAGATGCGGGATGCCGGTCTGACGCCGCATTTCGATCCGGTGGGCAATGTGTTTGGCCTTGCGGACGGGCCGTCGATCCTGTTGGGTTCACACAGTGACAGCCAGCCCGAGGGCGGGTGGCTGGACGGCGCGCTGGGCGTGATGGCGGCGCTGGAAGTGGCGCGCGTATCGGACGTGCCGGTGTCGGTGGTCAGTTTCCAGGATGAGGAGGGGCGTTTCGGCGTCACCACAGGGTCAGCGATCTGGTCGGGGAACCTGTCGTTGGACAGGGCAGACGATTTGAGCGATCACGCAGGCGTTCCCTTCGCCGAGGCGCGGGCGCGCATGGGGGATCTGGCAGGCGGCTTTGTCGATCCAGCCCAGTTCACGGGTTACATCGAAATGCACATCGAACAGGGGCCGACACTGGACGCCGAGGGCGAAAAGATCGGGGTTGTGACCGAGATCGTTGGCATCCGGGACATGAAGATCACCTTTGACGGGCAGCAGAACCATGCCGGCACCACGCCCATGCATCTGCGGCGTGATGCGTTTCAGGCGCTGTCAGCGTTCAATGCCCAGCTCAACGAGCGCTTTTGTAACGTGGTTACACCGCGCACGGTCTGGACCATCGGTCATGTCTGCCTGCACCCCAACGCTTCGTCCATCGTGCCGGGTCGGGTGACGTTTTCGATGCAGTGGCGCGACGGTGATGCGGACCGGTTGGGCCGAATGGAAGAGATCGTGCGAAGCACCGCAAGCGACATTGCTGCGGCCAAGGGCATGGAAGTTCGTTTTGGGCCGCTCCTGGGGTTGGAGCCTGTGGGCATGGATACAAAGTTGCAATCCGCCTTGGCGGGTGCTGCTGAACAGATCACGCCGAACACATGGCGCAGGATGCCGTCGGGGGCCCTGCACGATGCGACCAACGTGGCTGAGCTTATGCCGGTCGCGATGCTGT
>FYBJ01001125.1_pt1 | contig 14240 bp, 11 predicted proteins | sample 1134611 | NCBI WGS metagenome assembly FYBJ01 (sample SAMEA104116008, study PRJEB20421) | marine metagenome | isolation source: marine | reverse complement strand
GCGACGACACGCTGACCGGCGGCGATGGCAGCGACAGCGTCGACGGCGGAGACGGTGACGATGTCATCGACACGGGTGGTGATGCGTCCAGCAATCTGCCGGACCGTGGTTTCCCCGCGTACGGCGGTCTGCCCGCGGTTCCTGCCGATCCGGATGTCAACGACGACCGAGACACGGTTGATGGCGGCGCCGGCAATGACGTCATTGCCACAGGCGACGATGCCGATCTGATTTCTGGCGGTGACGGCAACGACACGATCGATGGTGGTCTTGATGATGACACCATCGACGGTGGCGACGGCGATGACGTGATCGTCGGCAGCGAAGGCGCGGACTCGATTAACGCGGGCTTGGGCAACGATGTTGTCTATGGTGGCCTCGACCCTGTCTTCCCGGACGCTTTGAATATCCGCGATGACGGTAGCGATGGAGACCCGGATCCGGAAACCACCAATGGTCTGGACTACATCGACGGCGGCGAAGGCGACGACACGCTGTTTGGCCAGGACGACAATGACACCATCCTTGGCGGTTTGGGCAACGACTCGATCGACGGCGGTATTGACCAGGACAGCCTGTCCGGCGGTGAAGGCGACGATACGATCTGGGGTCGCGAAGGCGAAGACGAAATTCACGGCGACGCGGGCGACGATGTTATCCTGGGCGGCGAGGACGCAGACCGCGTCTTTGGCGGCGATGATGCCGACACCATAGGTGCAGGCATCGGGGACACCATCGTTGGCGGCGAAGGCGGTGACGACAATGACGTCCTGGTTGCTGCCGGTCTGGCCGTTGTGGACTATGACGAAACCGATCCGACGGGTGAATCCGGCACGATCACCTATTTCAACACGGATCTGACCGTTGCCGGCACTGCCGAGTTCTCGGAGATTGAGAACGTTGTTGTTATCGGTAATCCAGGGCTCAGTTCAGATGGTGGCCCTGCGGGTGGTCCGACGACAGCGCCTCCGGATGGGCCGACTGTAACAGGTGTTGACGGGGTCGTTGAAGGCACATCCGGCAATGACACCATCGACCTGGCCTACACCGGCGACCCCGAAGGCGATCGGGTGGACGGTGATGACGCTGTTGCCCCGCTTGTTGGCGAACAGGACGTGATCTTGGCCGGTGGGGGCGATGACAGCGTCCGCGGCGAAGAGGACTCGGACGTCATCTTTGGCGGCACTGGCGACGATACGGTGGACGGCGGTGCCGGTGGCGACGCCATCGACGGCGGCGAAGGCAACGACGTGCTCGATGGTGGTGCAGGTCGCGACATCGTGGTTGGCGGAGACGGTGATGACACCATCTCGGGCAGCAACGACAACCCTGACGATGGCGGCGATATCCTTGCGGGTCAGTTCGGCAACGACAGCTTTGTCAATATCGGCCAGGGCGAAGTCATCGTTGGTGGCGAAGATGCCGATGGTCTGGATGAAGACATCCTGGACCTGACCGGTGCAGCCGAGGCCGTGAACCCGGGTGGTTCGCTGACGGTCGAGTTCGATCCAACGGATGCCGAGGCTGGTACGGTCCGGTTCTTCAACGCGGATGGCGATGAAACCGGCACGACCGAGTTCAGCGAGATCGAACAGGTCATCGTTCCCTGCTTCACGCCGGGCACCTTGATTGCCACGCCGAAAGGTGAACGTCGGGTCGAAGATCTGCAGATCGGTGATCGCATCATCACCCGCGACAACGGCATTCAGGAAATCAAATGGCTGGGCACCAAGACCATGACCGGTCAGGAACTTGTCCGGGCCGAGCACCTGAACCCGATCCTGATCCGCGAAGGCGCATTGGGTGGTGGTCTGCCGGAACGCGACATGATGGTCAGCCCGAACCACCGCGTTCTGGTCGCTAACGACAAGACGGCGCTTTACTTCGAGGACCGCGAGGTTCTGGTGGCTGCCAAGTATCTGACTGGCCTGGAAGGGGTCGAAGTGTTCGAGGTCTCCTCGGTGACTTACATCCACTTCATGTTCGACCAGCACGAGGTTGTCCTGTCGGATGGCACCTGGACCGAAAGCTTCCAGCCGGGCGATCACACGCTGGCTGGCCTGGGCAACGCGCAACGCAACGAAATCTTTGAGCTTTTCCCAGAACTGAAAGAGCGTGAAGGTCTCGAAGGTTATGCGGCGGCGCGTCGCTCGCTGAAGAAGCACGAGGCGCATCTGCTGACGCACTGAAGCTGAAAATGGGGGCGCGTTCCGGCCGATCCGGGACAGCAGCCGCTCGCGTTGGTAGGGGGACGCGGGTGAGAGGACAGGGCGCTAAGCGCCCTGTCTTTGTGTCTTCAAGTCTCTCGATTGGCGCGCCAGCGTGCCCAGGCCTCGGGCGTATCCAGATCGAGACGGGCGCGATTGCCCTCCAGCGGTATCAGTTTGACGTGTGCTTTGTGGCGCCTGACCACGGTTTGCGCACCTTCGTCGCCTCTCAGCGCGCTCAATTCTGCAAACAGCGAACGGTCAAAGGCGACGGGATGGCCGGGGTTTCCATCAAAGGTGGCACCTCTGTGGATTGTTGATTTTCCTTTGTTTTCAATGGAATGAATCACTTTTTTGATGTCTTGAGCGGTCAGATCGGGCAGGTCGGCAAGAAGCACGACCACCGCCGGTGAATCGTCAGGCAAATGCTGCATCGCAGTGCGCAAACTGGCGTTCATCCCTTCAGCCGCATCTGGCACCGGAACCAGTTCCACCGGTAGACCATCCAAGGCGGCGTATCGGTCGTGCGGTTCCGGCGGCAGGGCGACAATTACCGGCCCGGCACCAAGAGCGATCTGGGCCGAACGGCGCAGCAGGGGGGTGCCGTCCACCTGCTGCAACAGCTTGTCGATGCCGCGCATCCGGCGTGATTGGCCGGCCGCCAAAAGGATGATGGGTATCGAGCTCATCCCGCCACAATGGCGCGGGATGAGCCGCTTGTCATCCGCGCATCCGCGCGCCGTCGGCATCAAACAGAGGCGCGGTGATCACGCGCGCCTTGCGCATCTGGCCCAGGATCTCGATCTCGACCTCCAGCCCGTCGGCCACACGATCAGACGGCAGGAATCCCTGGGCAATCGACTTTTGCGCATGGTGCGAATAGCCGCCGGAGGTGCAGAACCCCACCACGGCGCCATCCAGCCAGATCGGCTCATAGGCGTTGACGTCGGCGTCTTCGGCGTCCACTTCAAACGCCACCAGCTTGCGCTCGGTGCCACCCGCGCGATCCGCCTCGGCCGCCGCGCGCCCGATGAAATCCACGTTTTTCTTGAAGCTGATGAAGCGATCCAAGCCCGTTTCGGCGGCGGTGTAGTCGGGTGAAAACTCGGCCATCCACGAGCCAAAGAACTTGTCCAGGCGCAAGCTCATCATGGCGCGCATGCCAAAGGGCGTCATGCCATGGGGTTGACCGGCTTGCCACAGCGTCCACCACAGTTGCCGTTGGGACAGCAGATCGCAGTAGATTTCATACCCCAAATCACCGGTATAGCTGACGCGCTGTACGATGCAGTTGGTCATGCCGATGGTGACGCGACGCACATCCATGAACCGCATCGAGGCGACATCATCACGGGTGCAGGCCTGTAGAACCTCCAGCGCTTTGGGGCCTGCGATCTGAAATCCGTTTCGTTTGTCGCTGATATTTTCAACGGTTACAGCGTGTTCCTTATGTTGCAGGAACCAACGCATGTGAAACGCCTGGCTGCCGTAGGATGCGGTCAGCTGAAATTCCTCCTCGCTCAGGCACGAGACGGTGAAATCCCCGATCAGCTTGCCCTTGGGTGACAGCATCGGTGTCAGCGACAGGCGGCCCGGCTGCGGGATGCGACCGGCCATGATCTTGTCGAGCCAGGCGCGCGCGTTCTTGCCCTTGATCAGGTATTTGCCAAAGTTGTGGACCTCATTGATGCCCACCGCTTCGCGCACGGCGCGCACTTCACGGCCCGTCGCCTCAAACGCGTCCGAGCGGCGGAAAGACGGGGTTTCATAGGTCGGCTCGTCCCCACGGGCAAAGTAGTTCGGCACCTCAAGCCCGAATTGCTGCCCCCAGACCGCGCCCAGATCGCTGAAGACGTCATACATCGGCGTGGTGCGGTTGGGCCGCGCAGCGGGCAGTTCCTCGTTTGGATAGGCGACCGAGAAACGTTTTTGATAGTTCTCGATCACTTTGGGTCGGGTGTAGCCGGGGCTGATCCAGTCGCCAAAACGTGCTACATCCATGGCAAAGACATCGCGCTCCGGCTCGCCCTCGATCATCCATTGCGCCAACGTCAGACCGACGCCGCCGCCCTGGCTGAAACCCGCCATGACGCCACAGGCGGACCAATAGTTCCGCACGCCGGGCACCGGACCCACCAGCGGGTTGCCGTCCGGGGCAAAGGTGAAGGGTCCGTGGATCACCGATTTCACGCCTGCCTTGGCCAAGACGGGGAAACGTTCATAGGCAAATTCGATGCTGTCGGTGATCTTGTCGAAATCATCTGGCAGCAACTCATGCCCAAAATTCCACGGCGTGCCGTCCACTGCCCAGGGTTTGCAGGGCTGTTCATAGAACCCGATGCACAATCCGCGACCTTCCTGACGCAAATAGCTTTCGCCGGCCGGGTCCATCACATGCGGATGCTCGCCGCCCGCATCGATTATGGCCTCGATCTCGGGGATGTTGTCCGTGACCAGATACTGATGCTCCATCGGGTGCAGCGGGAAATAGATGCCCGCCATGGCGCCCACCTCACGCGCCCAAAGACCACCAGCGTTGACGATATGCTCGGCGTGGATGGTGCCCTTGTCTGTCACGACGTCCCAGGTGCCGTCCGCACGCTGGCTGGTTTCCTTGACCATGCAGTGCGTTTCAATGGTCGCACCGCCCATGCGCGCGGCCTTTGCATAAGCATGCGTGGTGCCGGACGGGTCCAGATGCCCGTCGAGCGGGTCGTACAACGCGCCGATGATGCCGTCGGTGTTGGTGACGGGGGCGATCTTCTTGATCTCCTCCGGGCCGACAATTTCGGTTTCCAGCCCCATGAACCGGTGCTTGGCGCGTTCGGCCAGCAGCATGTCAAACCGGTCCTGGTTGTCCGCCAGCGTCACGCCGCCCACATGGTGCAGCCCGCAGGACATCCCGGTGATTTCTTCCAGTTCCTTATACAGGCGGATGGTATAGCCCTGTAGCGCCGCCATGTTGGTGTCGCCGTTGAGCGTATGAAAGCCGCCAGCCGCGTGCCAGGTAGAGCCCGAAGTCAGCTCGGACCGTTCCAGCAGCATCACATCGGACCAGCCCAGCTTGGTCAGGTGATAGAGCACGGAACAGCCGACGACGCCGCCCCCGATGACGGCCACACGGGTGGTGGTTTTCATGAAAGTCCTCCTTGATGTCGCGATTACCCTTTCGCGAAACGGACAGAGCCTCAAATCCAAATCCGACAAGATATGTCGCTAAAGCTCTTTGTCGCGTCGCTGCGCGATCAGATCCGGAAACAAACAGGCCCCGGAGGCTAATCGTGGTGCGTCCGGGGCCGTCTTCCCACCCATTAGGAGGTGAGTGGGAATTCTTCGGTCAGAGTCCCATTGAAGAAGGGGACAAGAACACACTAGTACCAAGTCTGACCGCCCCAGAGGGCTGATTGTCTAATGCTACGAAAACAAACTGCTCTGAGGTGATGCAATTCCACCTTGAGAGCCGAGATGAAGAAAGACGAGAATCGCGAATACCGAGTTTTGCTCACGAATGGAAAGGTGGTGTATTTCACGTTCCGTGAATTGCGCGCCTTTATCATAAGCCCGAACGTACTGTTTCTGTGCGCTATCGTGCTCGTGGTCATGACATCCGGGCATCCGCTGTTGTTTCCGACGCTGCCTGACGTCAATGCGCGCTTGTTTTATTGGGTATTGGGGATATTTCTGTATCTGCTGATGGCGCTGCCGTGGTCCAGAATGGTGTTGAACGTCTGGGGACGCTTTTTTTCCCTCCCCATGCCGCTGGCTGTAATGTCAGCTCCATTGGTTGCCGCTATCACGTTGTTCATGGAGTTTCTGCCGGACGGTTTTGGATCCCTGGTTCCGGCGCGCAGCGGATCCTTGAATTGGATCGGATTTGCCAAGAACATTTTTGTCGCCCATCTGGCGGAAATGATCGCCTTTCTTTGGCTGCTTCCATTGTCCAGGGCAGGTGATCGCGATGTTGATGCGCCACGGGATTCGGATGATGGCGCACGCTTCATTCGCATCGCAGGTCGAAGTCTGCCTCTGGACAGCGTGCGCTGCGTGCGCAACGAAGAGCATTATCTGGTGGTCAAGACGACGATGGGTACGTTGCGCCTGCGGGCGCGAATGAATGATCTGCTGATGCAAGTGTCCGATAATGATGGCATCCAGGCGCACCGCTCGTTCTGGGTCTCGGCAGAAGAAGCGCGGGAACTACGCGGCGCGACGATCCTGACACGCTCGGGCTGCGTCATCCCGGTGTCGCGCTATCGGATGAAAGCCGTGCGCGCCTGGTGCGAGCAGCACGGCAAGCCACATTAAAGCGGTCTGATCTTGAGCCCGGTGATCCGGTTGCCTTCACGGGCGGTGACTTCAAACCGGAACCCGTGAAACGAAAACACCTGACCAACGGTCGGGATCATCTGCGCCTCGTGGATCACCAGACCGGCCACGGTGTTGGCCTCGTCGTCGGGCAGGGTCCAGTCGGTGGCGCGGTTCAGGTCGCGGATCGTCATGGCCCCTTCGACCTGAAACTGGCCGTCGGTGGTTGTTTCGATCTGGTCCTCTTCGGCGATGTCGAATTCGTCGGCAATTTCGCCCACGATCTCTTCAAGAATATCCTCGAGCGTGATCAGCCCCTGAAGCGAGCCATATTCGTCGACCACCAGCGCAAAGTGGCTGCGGATGCGTAGAAATTCCCGCATCTGGTCATCCAGAGGTGTTGTTTCGGGGACAAAATAGGGGGGGTTGGCGACTTTTGAGACGTCAAAATCCTTCAACCGGCCCGCGGCCCCTTCGGCGCCCCCGACTTGGTCGTACATAGAGCGGAACAGATCTTTGGCGTGTACGAGACCGATGATGTTTTCGGGCTCGTTGCGATATACCGGCAGGCGGGTGTGTGGGCTTTCCAGGCATTGCTGCAAAATATCTTCGGGCGCAGCATCTGCATCGATCATTTCAATCTTGGATCGGTGCAGCATGATCTCTTCGACCGTGCGGTCGTTCAGGTCCAGCGCACCCAGGATGCGGTCGCGGTCTTCTTTTTCGACCACACCTTCCGAGTGGCCCAGTTGCAGGGCACCTGCAATTTCCTCGCGCACGGCCAGCATGTGGCTGTCCGGATCGACCTTTACGCCAAAAAGCCCCAGCACGCCACGCACCAACACGCGCACGATGCCCACGATGGGCGAAAACAGAGTTACCAGAACGCTGATCACCGGGGCCACGGCGGCGGCGGCTTTTTCAGCGTTGATGATGGCATAGGTCTTGGGCAGAACCTCGGCAAAGACCAGAACCAGCAATGTCATGACCAGCGTTGCCAGGGCCACACCGCTTTCACCGAAGATCCGCGTAAAGAGCGCCGTGGCAAGCGAAGCCGCGAGGATATTGACCAGGTTGTTGCCCAGCAGGACCGAACCGATCAGGCGTTCGTTGTCCTCGGTGATGTCCAGTGCCTTTTGCGCCCCACGGGACCCCTTGTCGGCTTGCGCGCGCAGTTTCCCCCGCGACGATGCCGTCAGTGCGGTTTCGGAGCCAGAAAAAAAGCCAGAAAGAACAAGAAGTAAGAGGATCGAGCCTGCGCTGATCCAGAAAGCGCCGTCGATCACGGTAGGTGTTGGGTCCATTGGTCCGTTGGGTATCCTTGATGCTCATCCCGTTATGGGGATGGCCGGGTTCGCAATCAAGGGGTTAGTCCAGCTTCTTCTTGTCGCTGTCAGAGGCCAGAGGGTGATGTTCCAGCACCAGTTCAGCCAGCCGTTCGTCCAACACATGGGTGTAGATCTCGGTCGTGGCCACGTCGGCGTGGCCCAGAAGTGTCTGGATCGAGCGCAGATCGGCGCCATTGGCCAACAGATGCGTTGCAAAGGCATGGCGCAGGGTATGCGGCGTGACCTTTTCGGGGGAAACGCCGCCCTGAACCGCAAATTCCTTGATCAGCAGATAGAACCGGTGGCGCGTCAGATGCCCCAGCTTGCCGCGCGATGGGAACAGGAACTTTGACCGGTTCACCCCCTTGGCGACAGCCTTGTCTTCGGCTTCATCGCGGGACGCCAGCCATAGCGTCAGCGCGTTGCGGGCCGGGGGCGACAGCGGCACCATCCGCTCCTTGCCGCCTTTGCCCTGGATCAACAGCATGCGCGGATCGCCCCGCGCGGACGAGGCAGGCAGGGAGACCAACTCGGTCACGCGCATGCCGGTGGCATAGAGAAGCTCCATCAGGCAGACATTGCGTAGACGGTCATGCAGGGTCCGGCCCGAGTTGCGCGCGGCATCCAGCAGGCGATCAACCTCGACCACTTCAAGCGTCTTGGGCAGGCGTTTCTCGCGCCCCGGTCCTTTGATCTGAATGGCAGGGTTGTCCGACCGCCAACCTTCCTCAAAGGCAAAGCGATAGATCTGCTTGATCGCCGACAAGCGCCGTGCGCGGGTCGATTTTGCCAGCCCCTGCACGTCGCAATCGATCAGATAGGCCTCGACCAGGTCCCGATCAGCGGACGAAAAATCATGCTTGCGGTGTTCGATCCAGCCTGCAAAATCCTTCAGGTCGCGGCCATAGGCCAGTTGCGTGTTGGTCGCGGCGCCCAATTCGGCGGCCTGCGCTTCGAGAAAGTTGGAAATCCATTGATCGGAACTGGCGGGTGCTTGCATCGGCTTACCCCCGCCCCAAGAGCATCAATTGCAGCGCCGCCCGACGCGCGGTGTCTTCCAGCCCGACGGATCGGAACGCGGCCAGCGCTGCGGTCAGATCTGCCGGGTTGCCCCGCGCACCGCGAATGAAAAGATTCATCGCCATCAGAAGCGCCTCGCCCAATTGGCCGTTGTCGATGGTACGCTGCACATCGATCGGCAGGTCCGGATCATCTGCAAACCCGTCCGCAATGGCCTGCGCCTGTGCGTTCGGGGCAAATGCGCGCCCGGGATTGCCTTGCGCCAAGGCGGCCAGAAAGGTGTGCATCTGCGAGTTGCTGGGCGGTTTGCGCGCAGCATCCTCATAAGTGCCGGCCAGCAGGCGAATGCGCCAGGCCAGACTTGCAGCATCCGGATCAGACAGCTTCTGGACCGCCAGTTGATCGGCGAACAGCTCGGCAAAGGCGACTTCCAGCTGGACGTCTTTCATCGCCTTCCACGCGGTGTTGAGCGCTTTGCCAACGGCCGTTTCATTTCCAGTGTCCAGCGCCGTTTCGAACCGTTGGATTGCCCGAACCCGGTCCCAGACCCCCCCAGAAGCAGCAGCTTGTCGATCCGTGTAAAGGCCCAGCAGGTGATTGGGAGTCAACGCACCGATGCGAGTCAAACGCTCGGCGGCTTCGAGCTGGGCTTTCCAGCCGGCCACGTCGCGAAGATCGGCGGTGGCAAAGACACGCGGCAATGACGCGGTCGGCAGGCGTTCGCCAATGGTTTCAAACAGGCGGAATGTCAGCGGGTCGGGTCGTTGTGGTTGCGGCAAGGGCGGGGCACCGTCAAAGACGTCGGGACTTAGGAAGCGATCCATCAGCGCCAGTTTTTCGGGTGACAGCAAGTCCAGCGCATGAGCGGTTTCAAGCGTCAGCGCAGCCGATTGCCAATCACCCAGACGGGCCTTGCAAAAGATATGATCGCTGTAATCATTTGACAGGTACGGCGCTGCGATCAGCGCGCCACAGGCGCGGTCCTCGTCACCGGTCAGCAGCGTGGCATCGAACCAGCGCCGAAACCGGTCTTTGCTGTCGGTGGGTCCTGCCAGTTGTACAAGGGCCTGTGTCGGATCGACGGCGCCCAGTTGCATCAACCGATCCAACCGGGCCAAAAGAACGGTTTCTCCGGCCTCGGCCCCTTGGGGCCCGCGTGTCTCGGACAACAGCAGTGTGAATAACAGTTTCTGCATCGCCGGGCTGCCGCGCACGTTGATGCGGTTTATCATCTCTACCAGACGATCGGGGTCGCTGCCGGTCCACAGGTCAACCGGCAGGCCTGTCACGTTCGAGGCGACAAGCCCCAAGGGTGCTGTCAGTGCCTCAAGCGGGGTCACTTCAATCTCGGGGCCAAGACCGGATTTGGACACCGGTGGCTCCAGCAGCACCGTACCAGGCAGGTTCTCCGGAGGTGTCCGGTTCAGCCAGTCGATTGCGGAAAGCGGTTGTTGGGCCAAACCGGCGGCCGGAACGCACAGGAGAAAAAGGAAAACGCTAGTCCGCATTCAATATCACCGGTTGCGTAATCTCGGATTGCGGCGCCGAAAAGTCGACGCCGAAGAAGGGGCCGACGTAAGCATATCCCACCAATCCGATCACACACAGACACAGGACATACACCAGAAATTTGATCAAGCGACCCATCACGCCTCGCAGCCTCAATTTGTTCTTTTGACCAAGTTATAACTGGCCTTTTTCACAAGATCACGTCATTCACTGAAGAATGAGTGAAATTGAGCATAACACGGCCCATAGCCCTGTGGGCAGCGACCTGAAAGTCAGGAAAACCATAGTCATGGTGGGTATGATGGGCGCAGGCAAGACCGCCGTGGGACGTGCTTTGGCCGCGCGACTGGGGGTTCCGTTCCTCGACAGTGATGCCGAGATCGAATCAGCGGCGAACATGTCGATCCCCGAGATTTTCGAACGCGATGGCGAGCCGTTCTTTCGTGCCAAGGAAACTCAGATCATCGGGCGGCTTCTGGATGAAGAACGCTGTGTGCTGTCGACCGGTGGCGGGGCATTTTTGTCTCCGGACAATCGCGGAATGATTTCGGATCGCGGGGCGTCCGTCTGGCTGAAGGCGGATCTTGACGTGTTATGGAACCGGGTCCGGCACAAGGATTCGCGCCCGCTGCTGCGCACATCCGATCCGCGTGCGACGTTGCGCGCCTTGTACGAGGCGCGCGTGCCGCTTTATGCGCAGGCCGACCTGACCGTCACGTCCGATGGTGAGGCGTCGATCGAGGAAATGGTGGATCGGGTGATCGGGGTTCTGAAAACCCGCCCCGATGTTGTCGAACAGGGATAAAGGCCTATGCAGCAAGTGGTACATGTGGATCTGGATGAGCGGTCTTATGACGTGCAGATCGGACCGGGTCTGATTGATCAGGCCGGCGATTGGGTCGCTCCGCTACTGGCCCGTCCGCGCGTTGCTGTCCTGACGGATGAAACTGTCGCCGATTTGCATCTGGACGCCTTGCGAGACGGTTTGGCCGGGGCCGGGATCGATATGGTTTCGCTTGCGCTCCCGGCTGGCGAAAGCACCAAGAGCTGGCCACAGTTTACGCGCGCGGTTGAATGGCTTCTGGAGCAAAAGATTGAGCGCAATGACATCGTGGTGGCCTTTGGCGGTGGCGTCATTGGTGATCTGGCGGGTTTTGCAGCATCTGTTTTGCGACGCGGGGTGCGTTTTGTGCAGATCCCCACATCGCTGCTGGCGCAGGTCGACAGTTCGGTGGGCGGCAAGACCGGGATCAATGCGCCTGCGGGCAAGAATCTGATCGGCGCGTTTCATCAGCCGTCGCTGGTGCTGGCGGATACAGCTGTTCTTGGCACACTGACAGCGCGGGATTTCCTGGCCGGGTATGGCGAGGTGGTGAAATACGGTCTGCTGGGCGATGCAGACTTTTTTGACTGGCTGGAAAAGCAGGGCCCGGCTCTGGCGGCAGGGGACATGGCGGCAAGGGTCGAGGCGGTCACACGCTCGGTCCAGATGAAGGCCGACATTGTTTCGCGAGATGAGACAGAGCAGGGCGACCGGGCGCTGCTGAACCTTGGGCACACCTTCTGTCACGCGCTTGAGGCAGCGACTGGCTATTGCGATCGTCTGCTGCACGGCGAAGGCGTGGCCATCGGCTGTGCCCTGGCGTTTGAGCTGTCATCCCGTCTGGGCCTATGTTCACAAGAGGACCCAAGCCGCGTTCGCGCGCATCTCAAAGCGATGGGAATGAAGACGGATCTTGCCGACATCCCCGGAGAGCTACCAAGCGCGCAGGCACTGGTTGAACTGATGGGGCAGGACAAGAAGGTGGTCGATGGCCAGCTGCGCTTTATCCTGGCGCGCGGCATTGGTGAGGCGTTTGTAACCGGCGATGTGCCGCCTTCTGCTGTTGTCGAAGTGCTTGAGGATGCGCTTGCAACTGTTTGATGTAAAAGGGTTCACCGTCCTTTGATGATCATCAGCTCGCCGATATTCTCACGCGTGATATAGCCAATCAGCTGCCCGTCAGCGGTGCAGACGGCCACAGCTGCGGCGCCTTTGTGCAGCGAGTCCAGCACGGCTTCCAACCCGGTCGTCAGCGGAACGCGGGGGATGTTGGTGTCGATGATCTCGCGCACGGACGTGCTGCGCGGGGTGTCTTCGGCCAGCATCTGAAACAGCCGCTCGCGGGTGACAAATCCCAACAGATACCCCTGATGGTCAACCACCGGAAATTCATGCTGCGTTGTGCGGATCACCGCGTCTGCGGTGGTGGTCAGCGTGTCATCGGGGCTTAGCTGCTCAAAGCTGGTGATCATGGCGTCGCGTGCGAGCAGGCTGCGCGAAACAGACCGCATGGCCACATCCTGATTTTCGGCATTGGCCGCGACAAAGACAAAGACCGCGATAAGTACCAACACCGGATTGCCGGTCATCAAGCCGCCAAACCCCAGCAACACCGCCACCACCTGACCCGCGATTGACGCGATGCGCGTGGCACGCACCCGGTCCATTGACAGGCAAAGGGCGGCGCGAAACACCCGGCCGCCGTCCATCGGAAAGGCAGGGATCATGTTGAAGATCGCCAGGAACAGGTTCACCAGCGCCAGCCGCGACATGAAATCCGCAACCGGCGTGTCGATGCTGCTCAGCGTGTCCAATTGCGGCCAAGCACCGAGCAGGACCAACACGCCCCAGATCGCCACGTTCACGGCCGGCCCGGCCAGCGCCACGGCGATCTCTTGCGTTGGTTTTTCGGGCATCCGCTCCAGCCGGGCCAGCCCACCAATAGGCAACAGCGTGATATCTGGGGTCTTGATGCCGTACCGCCGCGCCATCAGGGCATGGCCGAACTCATGCGCCAGAACACATGCAAAAAGGGCCAGCACAAAAGCGATGTTTTCAATCGCCCCCGGCCAGCCCTGATCCGAATAGGCCCTCAGGCCAACCCAGGCGATCAGCAGGAAAAAGGTGACATGGATCCTCAGGTCCGAACCGAGCAGGCGGCCAACGGAAAAGGACCATGTCATCGCATTTCTCCTAAGGTTTCATCAGAACGGGATCTCGTCGTCGTCGATGCCACCCGATGCCGGTCCGCGACCACCGCCGCCACCTTGGGAGCTGCCGCCCCCGTAGGGATCGCCGCCACCTGCTGCCGGGCCACTGTCGTAGCCGCCGCCGTAACCGCCGTCCTGGCCGCCGCCGCCACCGTAGCCGCCACCGCCACCACCTTCGCCGCGGCCGTCCAGCATGGTCAAGGTCGAGCCGAACCCCTGCAACACAACCTCGGTCGAATAACGGTCCTGGCCGGACTGGTCCTGCCATTTGCGGGTTTGCAACTGCCCTTCGACGTAAACCTTCGAGCCTTTGCGCAGATACTGCTCGGCGACGCGCACCAGACCCTCGTTGAAGATCGCGACCGAGTGCCATTCGGTCCGTTCGCGGCGCTCGCCGGTGTTGCGATCTTTCCAATTTTCCGAAGTCGCGATGCGCAGGTTGCACACCTTGCCGCCGTTCTGGAACGACCGCACTTCGGGGTCGCGGCCCAGGTTGCCGATGAGAATGACTTTGTTGACTGAGCCAGCCATGGTTTTCCCCGTGTTGTTTTTGTCTGGGTTAACGAATCTGTATCCGATTGGTCAACTGACCCTATACGGCCTGCATCGTGGTTAAAACATCCGATCACCGGCCGTGACCCCGCAGATTCCCGCCAATGGTTCAACGCCCTCAAGCCAATACTTTCAATCGCGTTAAAAAACCGTATATTCGCGGGCGAGGTTGAACGAACAGGACAACAGCAGGATGCGCAGGCTTGGCCTAGGAATTGTGGTTGTGTCGATGGGGCTGACGTCGGCCCCGGCCTATGCTGACATGTTTTCCAACAAGAACCGTCGG
>FYBJ01001741.1_pt1 | contig 14246 bp, 11 predicted proteins | sample 1134611 | NCBI WGS metagenome assembly FYBJ01 (sample SAMEA104116008, study PRJEB20421) | marine metagenome | isolation source: marine | reverse complement strand
CCTCCCAAAATCCGTTCTCCTTGCGCCAGGTCATCAGTGTCTGCATTTCATCCCATGCGGCCGTCAGACCGTCCTCTTGCAAGGCCGAAACCATCATCGCCTTGGGAAACTCCTTTGGGTCCTGCGGGCGTTTGCGCAGCAGGCGCAGGGCGCCGGCGTAGTCGGCACAGGTACGCGTGGCCGCCGGTTTCAAATCGCCATCGGCCTTGTTGACCAAAATCAGGTCGGCCATTTCCATGATGCCGCGTTTGACGCCCTGCAGTTCGTCGCCGCCTGCCGGGGCCAGCAGCAACAGGAACAGGTCCGACATTTCAGCCACGACTGTTTCGGACTGGCCGACCCCTACGGTTTCGATCAGCACCACATCGAACCCCGCCGCCTCGCACAGCGCCACGGCCTCGCGTGTGCGGCGCGCGACCCCGCCCAAATGGGTCTGACTGGGGGACGGACGAATAAAGGCGCTTCGCTCGCGACTCAGACGTTCCATACGGGTCTTGTCGCCAAGGATCGAACCCCCAGACCGCGATGAACTTGGATCGACGGCCAGAACCGCTACACGCAAGCCCTGGCCGACAAGATGCATACCAAAGGCTTCGATAAACGTGGACTTGCCCACGCCTGGCGTACCCGAAAGCCCGATCCGCATCGCTTGCCGTCGCGCCGAACTCAGGTGTTCCAATAATTCGGTCGCCTGTATGCGGTGATCTGCGCGACCACTTTCAACCAGCGTGATCCCGCGCGCCAAGGCGCGACGGTCGCCTGTCAGAATCCTGTCACCCAGCTGTGCGATGTCCATCGTTGTTCGACCCTTTTCGAATTTGCGCTACTTGACGTCGAGCGGTTTGCTTTGTCCAGAGTTTGAAGGGGTTTCTCAATATGTATCTTCGCCGCATCGCCTTTGTCCTGCTATCTCTGCCGCTGATCGGAGCACACCCGGCGCGGGCGGCTGACACCGATTTACTTTTTGGCGTGCGGGCCTGGGGCGTCAAGGTTGGCGAGTTTCGTGTTTCAGGAAAAGATCGCGCAGACCAATACACAGTGAAGGCCGGATTCGAGACAACGGGGCTCGTCAAGCAATTGGGACGTATCTGGTTCACCATGTCGGTCCAAGGGCGCAAGAGCGGCGAAACCTTCACCCCGATCCGATATACGGAGCAGGTTCAAACGGGGCGGAGCACATCCTCGGCACAACTGGACTACGCCACCGGTTTTCCGGTCTTGACCGGTGGCAAACTGGGCACCGAGGATGCCGAGGTTCTGGATGCCACAGCACAAACGGACACGGTCGACCCATTGAGCGCCATGTTTATCGCCCTGCGGGACCAACCGCGCGCAGGTCTGTGTAAACTCGATCAAGCGATCTTTGATGGTGCGCGCAGAACCATCGCCTTTATGACCGCACGCAAGGACGACGGCGACAGGGTAATCTGCACCGGGCAATTCCGACGGCTGGGCGGCTATTCCGCCAAGCAACTGCGGCAGGGACGCGATTCCAGCTACGAGCTTACTTATGTTCCCGCCGGATCTGTCATGCAGGTGCAAGAAGCACGAGTAACCAGTTCTCGCGGGACTGCCATCCTGACCCGACGCTAGACGCCGCCACCTGCTTTGGCGATAAGGCAGGCATGAGCAAGCTCCCCATCGAAGACGCCCTTCCTGACCTTATCGACGCCTTGCGCCGCACGGGACGGGCAGTGCTGCAAGCCCCACCGGGTGCCGGCAAAACGACTCGCGTGCCGCTCGCGATGCTCGAGGCGGGCCTGTGCGACGGGCGCATCATCATGTTGGAACCCCGCCGCCTGGCCGCGCGTGCGGCAGCCGAGCGTATGGCGCAGACCTTGGGAGAACCCGTGGGACGGACCGTCGGCTACCGGATCAGGGGAGACTCCAAAACCACGAAAGCGACTCGGATCGAGGTTGTGACCGAGGGCATCCTGACGCGCATGTTGCAGTCGGAACCGGATCTGCCCGGTGTCAGTGCAATCCTTTTTGACGAGTTTCACGAGCGCTCGCTGAATGCTGATCTGGGTCTGGCGCTCAGTCTTGAAGTGGCCGAGGCGTTGCGCGACGACCTGATGCTGGTCGTCATGTCCGCAACGCTCGACGCCGACCCCGTGGCCGAGCTGATGGGTGCTCCGCTGGTGACTTCTGAAGGGCGCAGTTTCCCGGTTGAAACCCGCTGGCTTGACCGCCCCCTTCCCCCCAAGACGCGCAAGCTGGATGCCCTGGTGGACCTGGTGCTCCAGGCAGAGCGTGAAACGCGCAGCGAAAGCGGTGGCATTTTGGTGTTCTTGCCGGGCGAAGGTGAAATCCGCCGCGCCGCAGGGGCGCTGACCGGGCGACTGCCCGGCAATTGTGTCGTGCGTCCCCTGTTTGGCGCGATGCCATTTGCAGACCAACGCGCTGCCATCGCCCCAATAAAACCGGGGCGCAAGGTGGTGCTTGCGACCTCCATCGCTGAAACCTCGCTCACGATTGAAGACATTCGAGTCGTGGTGGATATGGGCCAAGCCCGCCGCGCCCGGTTTGACCCGGGATCGGGCATGTCACGTCTTGTTACAGAACGGGTCACACGGGCAGAAGCCACCCAGCGCGCAGGCCGTGCGGGTCGCGTGGCCGCCGGGGTTTGCTATCGCTTGTGGACAAAGGGAGAAGAAGGCGCGCTGTTTGCTTTCCCGCCAGCCGAAATCGAGGCCGCCGACCTGACCGGGTTGGCGTTGGAACTGGCGCTTTGGGGCGCAGACGCACCTGACCTGGCCTTCCTGACACCCCCTCCCGAGGGCGCGCTGGCCGAGGCCCGAGCGCTGTTGCGGATGCTGGGAGCGCTGGATGGCGCGAGCCGGATGACCGATCACGGACGCGCGCTGGCTGCTCTGCCATTGCATCCCCGTCTTGCTCATATGTTGGCGACAGCAGGGCGTTCGGCCGCTCCTTTGGCCGCTCTTCTCGCCGAGCGCGACCCTCTGCGCCGGGCCCCAACGGATTTGACCCTGCGCCTGGAGGCCATGCACGATCCAAAAGCGTTTCAGCGCAAACGGTCCTATCCGGTAAACTTTGGCATACTTGACCGCGTCCGGTCCGAAACCAAGCGCCTGCGCGTCCTGACCCGCCCCCAAGACACCGACCTGTCACCAGCTGCCATGGCCGCACTCGCCTATCCTGACCGGGTCGGACAGCGACGCAGGGGCGACGCAGCACGCTATGTCCTGTCAGGAGGCAAGGGCGTGGTCATGGAGGATAGCGACACCCTGGCCGCAGCGCCGTTGATCGTGGCACTGGATACCGATGGCAACCCGCGCGAAGCCCGCGTCCGGTTGGCTGCGCGCATCACCGAGAGCGAAGTCCGGGAACTTTTCGCCGATCAGATCACCTGGGTCGATCACTGCGAATGGTCCAAACGCGAACGGCGTGTGGTGGCCCGCAAGCGCGAGTGTTTTGGAGCCATCGCACTGGATGATCGCATCTGGAAGGATGTACCGCCAGATGCGGTCGCCCTAGCCATGCTGGATGGCGTCCGCGACCTTGGGTTGCGTTTGGAGGGGGCCGCAGCGCGACTGACTGCCCGTGTCGAGTTGGCGCGGGCCGGTGGGGCTGAGATGCCGGACTTTTCACCTGACGGATTGATGGCCACACTCGATAGGTGGCTAAGGCCAATGCTCACCGGCGTGCGCAGCGCCGAAGATTGGAAACGCTTCGACCCGCTGCCTGCGTTGCAGGCGGCACTTAGCTGGGACCAGACGCAGAGGCTCGATCAACTGGTGCCCTCCAAGTTCGTCACGCCATTGGGCCGCAAGATCGCCATCTACTATGACGCCGAGGGCAACCCCGAAATCCAGGTTCGCCTGCAAGAGATGTTTGGAGTGACCCGCCACCCGACCAGCGGCGGGGTACCCCTGAAGATCACGTTGCTGTCGCCCGCCCAACGCCCGATCCAGATCACCCGTGACCTGCCGGGTTTCTGGAGCGGGTCCTATGCAGATGTGCGCAAGGACATGCGCGCTCAATATCCCAAACACCCCTGGCCGGAAGACCCCACGCAAGAAGATCCAACATTGCGCGCGAAACGCAGAAAGTCACCATGACGCCAGCCTTCGGGCCCAGCCGCAGGGCGCGAAGCGCACTGCCCGGCCCAACGGGTTTGCACGCATTTTCAATGCATGCAAACCAGGCGGGAGTGCTACGAGCGCAGGCTAGGCAAGCCGATCCCGGTGGCCTGAAAACCACCGTCTGCCGCCAGGATCTGACCTGTGATAAAGCTGGCCTTTTCACTCAGCAGAAACGTAATCGCCGCGGCAATCTCATCTTCGCTGCCATAGCGATTGAGAGGAATGGCATCGTGATATGCGGCGCGGATGTCCGGGGTATGCACGGCCAGTGCCAGTTTTGTATCCACTGGACCCGGCGCCACGGCGTTGACACGAATGCCCAGTTCGCCCAATTCGACGGCCTGCTGCAAGGTCAACTGCGCCAGCCCAGCCTTGGACGTGCCGTACGCCACCCGCAACGTCGAGGCGCGCAAGCCCGAGATCGATGTGATGTTGACCACCGCGCCGCCGTCCCCGCCCGCCAGCAATTCGGTCAGGGCCTGCGTCATCAGGAAGGGGCCATCCAGATTGGTTGCCATGACGGTTTTCCAGCGTTCAAAACTGGTTTCGCGGATGGGACCAAAATCCGCCACGCCTGCGTTGTTCACCAGCCCATCCAGGCGTCCGATCTCTGCACCCAGCCAGCTGGCCACGCGATCAGCCTCCTCCGGATCCGAGACATCCGCCTCGCACGACATGGCTCCCTCGACGCTTTGAACCGCTTCTGTCAAAGCCGCGAGATCGCGGTCGAGCATGATCACACGCCAGCCCTGTTCCGTCAGTTGACGTGATGTTGCCAGGCCGATGCCGCGTGCGGCCCCTGTTACCAGTGCGGTCTTCATTTTGCGTCTTTACTCCATTCCCCGTGATGTATTCCGGGTGCATCAATGCGTTCAAACCCATGCACGCCAAAAGCGTCCCGCTGCGCCTGAATCAGATTGGCCGTGCCGGTGCCTTGGCGCGCGGTGTCAAACCACGACAGCCCAGCCGACAAAGCCGGAACCGGCAATCCGGCCGCAACCGCCGCACCGACCACCTGCCGCAAGGCAGGGATCACAGGCGACAGCAGATCTGCCATCCCGTCCGCCAGCAGAACCGGACGCTCGGGCGTCTGCCCCAACAGCGGTGCCAGATCATCCAACAGACTGGAACGTATGATGCAGCCCGCCCGCCATATCTCGGCGATCCGGGCCAGATCCAGCGACCAGCAAAATTCGGCAGACGCGGCGCGCAGGACCTCGAACCCTTGCAGATGCGCCAATACGCGGCCGGCAAAAAGCGCATTCTCAAGTGTTGCGGGATCAAGAGTCACCTGACCTGCCCCGGGAAACTGAGATGCCGCCGCCAGTCGCGCAGCTTTGGCCGATGACCACGCCCGCGCACCGACGGCCGCTTCGATCGCGCTTGCGGATTGACCGAGTTTCAGCGCCTCGATCACGGTCCAGCGACCGGTGCCCTTCTGCCCGGCCTGATCCCGGATCATATCCACCAAAGGCTTGCCGCTGTCGGGATCTGACACCTGCAAAACCCTGGCCGTGGTCTCGACCAGGAATGATGCCAGCTTGCCCGCGCTCCAATCCGCGAACAATGCGCCGATCTGGTGGGCCTCCTGCCCCTGCCCGTCGCGCAACAGGCCATAGATCTCTGCGATCATCTGCATGTCGGCATATTCGATACCGTTGTGAACCGTCTTGACGAAATGCCCCGCTCCATCCGGGCCAACATGGGACACGCAGGGATCGTTCTGGAATCTCGCCGCGATCGGTTCAAGGATCGGCTGGAGTTGCCGCCAGCTGTGAGCAGACCCCCCAACCATCATCGACGGGCCGTGGCGCGCGCCCTCTTCTCCGCCTGACACCCCCATGCCGACAAAGTGGATGTCCGCTGCCCTGGATGTGCGGCGGCGGGTGTCGTTGAAATCTGCGTTGCCCGCATCGACCACTGTGTCTTCCGTGTCCAGCAATGGGATCAAACGCTCGATCATCGCGTCGACCGGCGCACCCGAGGGGATCATCAAGATGATCACTCTGGGCGTCGCCAGAGCATCCACGAACTCTGTCAGTTCCACAGCTCCGGTGATCCGAATTGCCAATTCTCCGGCCTCGGCCAGAAAAGGGTCGATCCATTCACTCTCTCTGTTGCTGACTGCGACGGGAATGCCCTGCTCGGCCATGTTCAGCGCCAAGGCGCTGCCCATCGTACCCAACCCATAGACCCCGACCCGCGCCTGTTTCCGCGTCATGCCCTGCCCCGCACCTGATCAACCTGTCAAGGTTGCGACATCCCGGACACGGGTGCAAGGCAAAGAAAAACATGTTAACCTGTTGGTCATTGTAAGTATTGCTACATTCCTTATATTTGTTTGCAACAGCCGTGACACAACGCGGCCAGATCGAGCGCGAACCATGACAAATGTCTTTGAAAAAACCTGGCAGGAGGTTGTCCGCCCCCTGTTTCTCCGTCCCAAGCGCGTTCAAGTGGCTGCCCTGTGCCTGAGAACTGGCCAGGATGGGCAAGAAGTTCTGATGATCACCAGCCGGGGAACCGGACGTTGGATCGTTCCCAAGGGTTGGCCGATTGATGGTTTGAATGGACCTGAGACTGCGCTTCAGGAAGCGTGGGAAGAAGCAGGCGTGAAAGAGGCCAAGGTCCAGAAAGATCCGGTGGGCAGGTACAATTACGACAAGGTTTTGGACAACGGCACGTCAGAACCGGTCGAGACCCAAGTTTACCGGCTTGTGGTATCGGAACTGTCTGACGAGTATCCCGAGGTCAGCGAACGAAAACGCTGCTGGATGTCTGCATCCGAGGCCGCGAACCTGGTTCGGGAACCTCAGTTGCAAGAAATTCTGCGGGATTTGTAACACGCTCACGACCGTTTCATGACAACTCTCTTGCCTTGACAGAGCACAGCCTCTACTTGCCCGCGCTATGAACTGAATAGACGGCGGATGAGATGGCAGACGCAGAAAACAGCAACAAATGGACCACGCTCGATCGTGACTTGAACCGGATTTCAATGGTCGAAGTCGCGACGGCTTATGTTGCACGGCCCATGGTCGGACCGGGGATCGCGCTGGCGTTCATGGTCATTGCTGGTCTTGCCGCCATGTTGGCCTTTGGCACCACGTCTGGCAGTCTGGTCATCGCATTGGCGGCGGCGTTTGGTGCCTATATGGCGATCAACATTGGCGCGAACGATGTCGCAAATAATATGGGACCCGCCGTGGGCGCCAATGCTCTTACCATGGGGGGGGCCATTGCCATTGCCGCCATCGCCGAAAGTGCCGGCGCTTTGCTTGCCGGTGGTGATGTAGTTTCGACCATCTCCAAGGGGATCATCGACCCCTCGGGCATGCAAAACAGCGAAATCTTCATCTGGGCCATGATGGCGGCGCTGATCTCATCCGCCCTGTGGGTCAATCTGGCCACCTGGGTCGGCGCGCCGGTGTCGACTACGCATTCGGTTGTGGGCGGCGTCATGGGCGCCGGTATCGCGGCCGCGGGTATGGCAGCTGTCAACTGGCCCACCATGGGCAAAATTGCAGCCAGCTGGGTGATTTCACCGGTTCTGGGTGGGGCAATCGCCGCAGGGTTCCTTGCACTGATCAAGTCACGGATATTGTACCAGGACGATAAAATCGCCGCATCACGCCGGTGGGTTCCGATCCTGGTGGGCGTCATGGCCGGTGCCTTTTCTGCCTATCTTGCGGTCAAGGGCCTCAAGCGGATCGTCAAGATTGAACTGGAAATTGCCCTGCTGATCGGCTTGTTTGGCGGCTTGGCGGTCTGGGCGATCTGCGTGCCGCTGATCCGTCGCCAATCCGAAGGTTTGGAAAACCGCAACAAGTCGGTCAAGACACTCTTTGGCCTGCCCCTTGTCGTCTCTGCCGCTTTGCTCAGCTTTGCCCATGGTGCCAACGATGTGGCCAATGCAGTTGGCCCCCTGGCAGCCATTGTGCATGCCTCAGAATTCGGAAATTTTGCCGCCAAGGTGGCCATTCCGACATGGGTCATGGTGATCGGCGCATTTGGTATTTCGTTCGGCCTGTTCCTGTTTGGCCCAAAGCTGATCCGCATGGTGGGCAGCCAGATCACGAAACTCAATCCGATGCGCGCCTATTGTGTGGCGCTTTCCGCCGCGATCACAGTTATCGTGGCCAGTTGGCTTGGCTTGCCAGTCAGCTCTACTCATATCGCTGTGGGGGGCGTTTTTGGCGTAGGTTTCTACCGGGAATGGCACATGGAGCGCCGTGCACAAAAATCCAGCGCCAACCGGCCGGTCGAAAAACGCATCGCACGCGAAGAACGCCGTCGCCGAAAGCTGGTTCGCCGGTCGCATTTCATGACCATCGTAGCAGCCTGGGTTATCACTGTGCCTGCGGCAGCTTTCATGTCGGCCAGCATCTTCTGGCTTTTGTCGCTGATGCTGTAATGCCTGCTGCTTAGCCTTTGACCTCAGACGCCGTAAGCGGGGGGGCTGCCGTTTCGATCAATCTAGCCACCCTGCGGCAGATTGGAGTTGCAATGCCCGCCCGTCGCCCCAGACGTATTATTTCACCCTGCAGGCTGTCGATCTCGGTCGGGTGCCCTGCCATCACGTCATAGGCCATCGAGGTACGTGCGGTCGGGTCGATTGTCAGCATTTTTGCCGCGATCTTGCTGAACAGAGGCGTCGGCAAGCGCAGGACATGCGGCGTCATCCAAGCCGGTAGAGGCGTGGTCGAGGCAACATCGATATCTGACCGTTGCAGTACCTTCAGAGCCTCGGCCATCTGATCGGCCATCACGCGCCGCCAGTCTCGATCCAGGAGCTGTTCCTGCAAGGTCAAACCACTCAAGGCATTGAGCGCATTGTTGAGGTTGATCACCAATTTGCCCCATTGCACCCTTTCAATCCGGTTGCTTTCCGTCACCGCCAGATGCGGTACGCTCAGCTTTTTGCCAAGTTCCTCCACCCCTTGTTCGATCACGATGTCTCCGGACGTCGCCCTGTGATAGCCCCTGTCAGAGGGGACGACGTTGAATGGCACCATGCCCGCGCGCACATCCCGTCCTGACAGGGTGGCCCGGAGCGTAACCGCATTTTCCATGCCGTTCTGCCAAGAAACAATCGGCGCAGTCGCCGGCGCATGCTCTGCGATCAACTGCGCCATTCCAGGTGTCGCGCCGGATTTGACGGTTGCGATCACCAGATCAGCTTGGGCAAGGCAGGCGGGATCTTCACTGAGCTTCACCCCCTGCGCCGGGACAGTCAGCCGCATGCCGGAGAAATCCGTAACTGTCAGACCCTGTGCGCGGATCTGATCAAGAACCCGAGCGCGCCCCAGCAGCGTGACGTTCAGCCCAGCAGAGGCCAGAAGCCCGCCGGTGAAACAGCCGATGCTTCCGGCCCCAGCCATGACAATGCGCATCTCAACCTCTCCCTTTGGGGCAATCTTGCGCCTGGACCGACAGAGAGGCAACCGTGACCACGCGACACGGGACTTGGAGATCCAGGGGGGCTCCCGCCCCCGCTGCATGCCCTGACGGGCCCTGGCGGCGTTGGGCCGGGCGCCTCGCCTGCGGCTCGGCGCTGACCCGTCCAGCCGTGACCTCAGCCCGCGCGTCTCTGTCGGCGCTCTTTCAAACGGACGTGTGCTTCGGGTGTGCCATCGTGGAACGAGCCGAACCATTTGTCCCAGGGCATTTCAAGATTACCGTAGTTCACCTCGAAATACCGGTGGTGCATCTGATGGTGGAACGTACCAAGCGCCAACACCTTGCGGTTTTTTACAAGCAGGCTTTCGTACCCCGTGTGCGAGGTTGCGGCCGTCAGACCCTGGTGCTGCAGGTGGAACAGGATGTGCAGCGGATGCGCGGGCACCACCAGGTGGATCAGGATTGAGGTAAAGAAGAAGAATGCCTCGACCGGGTGCATAGACAGCCCCGACCACGGTCCGACATTGACGTTACGGTGGTGCAACGCATGCGCCAGACGATAGAGCGGCCCCCAATGCAGCGCCCGGTGAATCCAGTAAAAGTGGAACGATATCCAGACCGGGGTGAGCAGGAAAAAGAGCACAAACAGAACGGGGTGTTCTGAGGGAACAAGCATGGGAACCCAGCCCCGCGCCATGCCATGAAACATCACCACTTCGAAGAAGGTCCAGCACCCCACCCCGCTGACCAGCGTCCAGAACATGTTGTCATGCACCTGGTTGGTAAAAGTGAACTGCTTTCCCTTACCTGCCAAGGGGCGCGGGTCGAACTTGAGCCTTTCTTTCTGCTTGCGGGCGCGGAAAAAGAACAGATGCAACCCGCCTGCCACCAGTATCATCAGCGCCAGATTGCGCACCCAGATCAGGACGATCCAATCGAACGACAGTACCGCCATCCGCTCCAGTGCCGGGGTCAACCAGGTCCAGCTGACGCGAGCGATCACCAGAACCAGGACATTTTCGGCCAGGCCCAGCCATCGTGCCGCAAGCCACTGCACCATACGTGTCGGGTTTGGCGGCCAACTGAAAAACGGCGACACTGCGATTGGCACGTCGGGCGTGTGCGCCCAGCCGGGCAGTTTGGGATGGTCGGACATGGCGGGCCTTTGCTACTTGCTCAATTGCGTTGACCCAGCCTGTCATATTCACTTAAACCTGAAAAATAGAACCAGTTGATCAAATATATCTGATTTTTTGGGGTAGTTCACCATGGACGATCTTCGCCTGTCCTTGAGATTGCTGCGGGCCTATATGGTCGCCGTTGACCGCGGTTCGATCACGGGTGCAGCCGAAGTGTTGAACGTGGCACCCTCGGCTGTGGCCTCGGCGATTGATCGGGTCGAGGCGGAGTTTGGCGCCACATTGCTGGTCCGCGCCCGCGCCCGTGGCATCACTGCTACCCCTGCGGGACGGGCGCTGGCTGCCCGGATCAAGCCGCTGATCGAGGAGTATTCCGACGTCATGCAGCAGGGGTATGCGCTGAATCAGGGTTTGCGCGGCACGCTGCACATTGGGTACTATGCCCCAGTTGCTCCTGCATTTTTGCCGCATATTCTGCAAAAGATACCCGACAGCAGCCCCGATTTGAGTTTCAATTTGCAGGAATGCGACAATATCACGGCGCAATCCGGGCTTTTGGATGGCACGCTGGATGTGGCCATATTTGCGGGGGACGAGCTGTTGACCGGGGTGGAATCGCGTCCGCTTATGGACCTGCCCCCTTATGTGCTTGTCCCCCAAGGTCATGAGTTGGGCACACGGTCACAGCTGCGTCTGTCCGATTTGCGCGACGCTCCACTTGTTCTGCTTGATCTGCCTGTGGCCGGCGCTTATGTCCGTCGCTTGTTGCGCGCTGCCGGGATCACTCCGCGTATCGCGGCCACCTGCACAAGCGTCGAGATGGTGCGTTCCCTGGTTGGCGCGGGCGCCGGTGTGGCCGTGTTGAATATGCGCCCACGCACAGAACTAAGCTATGGGGGAGACATGGTGCAGGCGCTCCCATTGACGGACGGAGAGCCCCTGCATCTGGTCACGGGGCGCGCCTCCGGAACCCCGCGCCGATTGGTTCAGGTGTTTCAGGACCAGCTGCACGATTGGTTCTTGGGCCCCGAGGCACGCGCGTTGATCACCCGATAGGGGCGTGTTTCGCCAAAGACCAGCCAAAAATCAGATTGTCCGATTTCCACAGCGGCCCTTTGTCTTGCTTCTCTGCCAGGATGTCGCCGCCCTGGGCCCTATAGAACCCGATCGCCTGCGTGTTTTCCTTGACAACGTCCAGTGTCACTTGCGCATTGCCGACACTGGCCGACATGCTTTGAGCCAGCCGCAAAAGATGAGCACCGATCCCGCCCCCGCGGGCGGTATTCAAGACATAAAGGTGATCAACCGCGTCTGCGCAAACTGTGAGGGCGCACAGGCCCTTGATACGGCCGCCGGTCTCGGCCACCAGTGTCTGTGCACTCGTTTCCAAACGGGTCTGCCAATACCGTTTGCGGTGGAGCAAATTCAGCGCAAGACGCACCTCGGGCGGGGCGATCCTGGCATAGGTCTCCTGCCAGGTTTCGAAATGAACCTGCGCCAGCACCTCGCAATCCGAAGGCGTCGCCAGACGATAGGTCACGTCGCCGTCGCAATAATGATGCCCTGCCGCGAGCCAGGCCGATTGCGCGGCAATTCTTTCGGACGCGCGCACCAGCAGATAGTCGCGATCAAAGGTCGAGGTGACAAAAACACCCAAACCGGCCTGCGAAATCGGCTGTACCGCCGCGAGCACCACACCCGGCACATCCAGTTCGACCAGGTTCGACACCTGCACCGCCTGCCATCCGCCTGAGCTTTGTTCGATTGTCGGTACGCAATCCTCAAGGCACAGGATCGATGTTTCATCGGGGGCTTGAGTGATGCTTACCAAGCCCTTGCCCTGCGCCCAGTCAGGCACAGGCATATCGGGCGCGCGCCGGGTCACCGCATAGGTCCCCGGCAGCGCGTTCAGCACGAGCTGCACAGTCATGATATTTGTCCTTGGTTCCGGTTACGCGCCCAAGCACCAGCGCATGATGGCTTTTTGCGCATGCAGGCGGTTTTCGGCCTCATCAAAGATCACCGAGTTCGGGCCGTCCATCACCTCAGAGGTAGCCTCTTCCTCGCGGTGTGCGGGCAGGCAATGCATGAACAGCGCATCCGGCTTGGCATGGGACATAAGCTCGGCGTTGACCTGATAGGGGCGCAGCATGTTGTGGCGGCGTTCCTTGGCGGATTGCGCATCGTGCATAGACACCCATGTGTCCGCGACGACCAGATCGGCCCCTTCAACAGCTTTGAACGCGTCACGCTCGATTTGGATGGTCGAGCCCTGCTGACGCGCAAAGCCCATGAACTCTTCTTCAGGATCCAACTGCGCCGGCCCGGTAAAGGTCAGGTCAAATCCGAACTGTCCAGCCGCATGCAGGAATGAGGCACAGACATTGTTGCCGTCGCCGGTCCACACCACCTTTTTGCCTTTGATCGGGCCGCGGTGCTCCTCGTAGGTCAAAACGTCCGCCATGATCTGACAGGGGTGGGTCCGGTCGGTCAGGCCGTTGATCACCGGCACGCTGGCATATTCCGCCATCTCGGTCAGCACGGTTTCGTCAAAGGTTCGGATCATGATCATGTCGACATAGCGCGACAGGACGCGGGCGGTGTCAGCGATGGTTTCACCATGACCAAGCTGCATGTCCTTGCCCGACAGCACCATGGTCTGTCCGCCCATCTGGCGCACGCCCACATCAAATGACACGCGTGTCCGGGTCGATGGTTTTTCAAAGATCAGCGCGACCATGCGATCCTTGAGCGGCAAGTCCGCGTCAGGCGCAGCCTTGGGCTGGCCTGCGCGTGCGGCTTTGGTCTTGGCGGCCTGGTCAATGATGCTGCGCAGGTCGGCGGCGTCGGTTTTGTGGATGTCGAGAAAATGGTTCATATCGGTATCGCTTTTGGATGTCGGTCGCCGGGGGCTGTCTGCCCCCGGACCCCCGAGGATATTTTCAGCAAGAGGAAGATCAGGCGCTTTCCAACTGGCTTTCGACCTGCTGGGCAGCGGCGTCCAGGCGGTTGGTGGCCTCGGCAATGTCGTCGTCAGACAGAGTCAATGGCGGCAAAAGGCGGATGACGTTGTCGGCGGCGGGAACGGTGATGACCTGATTGTCGTAACCTGCGTTCACCACGTCGATGTTAGTGGCCTTGCATTTGATGCCCAGCATCATGCCCGATCCGCGCACCTCTTCGAACACCTCGGGGTGTTCGGCGATCAACCCTTCGAGCTTTTGGCGTAGCAGCCCGGATTTGCGGTTCACCTCGGCGAGGAAGTCGGGGTTCGCCACATGGTCGATGACGGCGCAGCCAACAGCACACCCCAGTGGGTTGCCACCGTAGGTAGAGCCATGTGTGCCCGCGACCATACCCGATGCGGCCTCTTCGGTGGCCAAAACAGCGCCAAGGGGGAAGCCGCCGCCGATGCCCTTGGCCACCATCATGATGTCCGGCGTGATGCCTGCCCATTCGTGAGCAAAAAGCTTGCCAGTCCGTCCAACGCCGCACTGCACCTCGTCCAGGATCAGGAGCAGGCCGTTGTCGTCGCAGATCTGGCGGAGCGCCCTGAGCTCGGCATCGGGGACGGGACGAATGCCGCCCTCACCCTGCACCG
>FYBJ01001243.1_pt1 | contig 14247 bp, 10 predicted proteins | sample 1134611 | NCBI WGS metagenome assembly FYBJ01 (sample SAMEA104116008, study PRJEB20421) | marine metagenome | isolation source: marine | reverse complement strand
AAACGCCACGACCGCCCGCCGTCCGTCGGTGGCCACGTCGCGGCGGAACGTCGTCACCTCATAGGGGCGGCCTTCGGAGATGACGGTGACAGTGCCGTGTTCCAGCCCGGTCGGCACCGCCCGCAGCTGCGCGGCAGCCGCCTGCTCCTGCACGATTTCGGGCCGCGCGTCGGTGGCGATGTCGAGATCCGCGACCTCCCGGCCCAAAAGCGCATTACGAACACATCCGCCCACGAAAAACGCCTGATGGCCGGCCCGCTCCAACATGTCAAAGACACGTCCTACCCCCGGATCGTTCAGCCACTCCGCCTCTATTCGGGTCATCGTGCCGCTCTTCTTCAGCGGGCCGCGGTCTGCATCGCCTGCGAAAATCCCCGCAGCATCCGTGCCGTCGCGCCCCAGATATAATAAGGTCCGTAGGGCAGAGCATAGTAGAACCGCTCCTGCCCGCGCCAGTGGCGCGACTGAACGCTGTAGTTTTCAGAGCGCAGAACATGCTCCAGGGGCACCCGAAAGATCTCGTCCACCTCGCCGGCCTCCGGCACCGGCTCGAAGTCCTTCCGCAAGATGCCCAGCACCGGCGTCACCACGAACCCGGTCACCGTTACATGGGCCGGCAAGGAGCCCAGAACCTCGACATTATCGGGCGGCAGTCCGATTTCCTCGCGGGCCTCGCGCAGCGCCGCACCCGTCTCGTCGCCGTCCTGGGGGTCGACCTTGCCGCCGGGAAAGGCGATCTGACCAGGATGATGGCGTAGCCCCGAGGCACGCTTCGTCAGAACAATATGCGCGCCCTCCTGCCCCGCCGCGACATCCGTGATGGCGATCAGAACGCCCGCCCGTCGCAGTGACGCGGGCGGGGTGGCCGGAACGGCGGGCGGATTGAGATCGAAATCCGACGATTCCGCGCGTGCCGCGAGCAGCGCCTGCCGGAGGCGCCCGGTCAGGTCATTTCCGATCAACCGGCGCCTCTTTGGCCTCGAAGCCCAGGGTTTCGGGCTCAAAGACATAATGCGCGCCGCAAAACTGACAGTCTGCGGTCACCGTGCCCTCGTCGGTCGTCATATGACCGATGTCCTTGGCCGAATAGATCGACAGGCTCTCGCGCACCTTGTCCGCAGAGCAGGTGCAGCCGAAACGCACCGGCTGAGCATCGAATACCCGCGGCTGCTCCTCGTGAAACAGACGCAGAAGCAAATCCGTGGGCGAGACCGACGGCCCGATCAGCTCCATCTCTTCGACGGTATCGAGCAGCAGATTAGCCCGGTTCCAGTTCTCTGTCTCATCCTCGTCCAGAATATCCTGCGCCGAGAGCAGCCCCGCCTCGCCCGTGCCGCCCTCGCCGCTCGCCACAAAGGGCGAAGCCTTGGGCATATGCTGGAGCATGACACCGCCTGCCCGCCAGCCGGCCTCGGCCCCGGGAGCCTGGGACAGACCGAAGGTCAGAGAGAACCGGGTCGGAAGCTGTTCGGACTGCGCGAAATAGGTTTCGGCGCAGGCGGACAGCGATCCGCCCGCCAGCGGGGTGATCCCCTGATAGGGCAGATTTCCGTCGCCCTGGTCGATCAGAATCGCGAAATAGCCCCGTCCGATCTGGGAGAATCCCGCCGCGGTCTCGTCGAGCCGGTCCTTGTCATAGCTCGCATAGGCCCGGATGCGCGCGGGCTCGCCCTCGGCGCTGGGGCCGTAGTAATCCGTGGCAATGATGCGCACGGGCCCGTCACCGCGAATTTGCAGGCTCAGTTTCCAGCGCAGCTTGATGGTCTGGCCGATCAGCGCCGTCAGGAGCGCCGCTTCCGCGACCAGGGCCTCTACCGTTTCCGGATAGTCGTGCTGTGCCAGAACGCTGTTGAGCACTCCGTCAAGCCGAGCCACCCGGCCGCGCACATCCGCGCGGTCAAGCTGAAAGGGTAGGACGGTATCGTCCCAGGCAATGGTCGATCCAAGAGTCATGGGGTTTCCTTGTCCGCCTCGGGTTGGCATACCGACACCATATAGGGGCTACCGGGACAGACACCAACCGCCAGGTTGGAACCGGCGGCGACAGCTGGAGGCATCGATGATCAGACGTTTCGGCGGACCGCCCGATCCCGGATGCGTCTATCGGCACCGCCCCGGTGCCTATGCGATACTGGAACGCGACGGGCTGTTGCTTGTCACCAGGCAGGATGCCGATCCGCCGGAGTATCAGCTGCCGGGCGGCGGGCTCGAACCAGGGGAACAGCCGCTCCCGGCGCTTTACCGCGAGATTGTGGAGGAAACCGGTTGGCGCGCACGTCTCCACCGGAAACTCGGCGTGTTTCGCCGCTTTACCTATATGCCCGACTACGGATTTCATGCGGAAAAGCTCTGCCATATCTACCTGGGCCGACCCGTGATACGGCTGGGTCCGCCGGGGGAGGCCGATCATCAAGCGGCCTGGATGACGCCACAAGAGGCGGCGGCGCGGCTCGCCGTCGGGGGCGACCGGCATTTCGTTCGGCGCTACCTCTGTCCCTGATATTCGACGAGCAAGGCCGACACATCGTCCGAAAACGCATCCCGGCCCATGTGGCCCCGCAGTTCCCGGAGCAGCATGTCGGTCAACTGCTCGCCCCGGAGGCTCCTGTGGCGCCCCAGAAACCGTTCTAGCCCCTTCTCGCCCAGCAGTTCGTTGTCCCGGCCGGCGCATTCCGTGACCCCGTCCGAGACGAACAGCAGCCGGTCGCCGGGACGGAGCCTGAGGTCGAGGCTCGCGAAACACGGGCTGGCAATCAGCCCGACAGGCATCCCGCCTGCGCGGTGGACCTCGACCCGGCCGTCGCACCGCTGCACCATTGGGTGGGGATGGCCCGCCTGCGCGATCGCGACCGTTCCGCTGCGCAGGTCGATCTCTGCCAGAAGGATAGTCAGATAATGTTCGGTGGGCATGTGACGCAGCACCGCGGCGTTGAGCAGCGCGAGCACCTGTTCCGGCGGGCGCGGCTCGTATCCGCCGCCCGGCGTCCGCCGCAGCGCCAGATTGTGGGCGGGGACGTGTCCGGAGAGACAGCCCGCCAGCCTGGCCGTCATCAGCGCGGCGCTTACGCCGTGACCCGATACATCGAGCGCGTAGACACCGATCCGTGCCGCGTCGATCGCGTAGCAGCCGACCAGATCGCCCCCCACATGGCCGCTCGGCTCCCACAGGAGCGTGACGCATGCCCCGTCGAACCGATGCTGTCGTTCGGCCACGAGGCTTTCCTGTAGCTGCCGCGCCTCGCTCAGGTCGCGGTCGAGGCCATCCTGAATCGAGCGGAGCTCTGCCAAGGCGGCGCGCAGTTCACTATTGCGGGCCTCCAGCCGGCGTTGCATCGCCACGAGCCGCGCGCCGGCACGGATCCGCGCGTGCAGTTCCCGGCCCGTGACCGGCTTGGCCATGAAATCGTCCGCGCCGAGGTCGAGCCCGGAAACGGCCCGCCCCTGCCCGGCGTCGCAGGTCAGCAGAATGAAATAGGTATATTTGCCGCGCCCCATCCCGCGGAACCGGCGCAAGAGTTCGGGCCCGCTCATGCCAGGCATCATCCAGTCCGAAATGATGACGTCCACGGGATTTCCCGCGCACCAGGCGAGCGCTTCGTCGCCGCCGGCCGCTTCGAACACCAGATGCCCCGCGGCATGCAGCTGTGCGGCCAGGATATGGCGTTGCAGGCGGCTGTCGTCGACCACCAGAACCCGGAGCGGGTCCGGATGAACCTCGCCGTCCTCCGGCATTGGACGCAGGACCGCATCTGCCCCAGTCACCGCGATCCTCCTGTTCCGCTGCTACGAGGCCAGAGCTTAGGCAGCGGCTCTTAACGGGTCGTGAACCGGGCTCAGACCAGAAAGGAAGAGAGCACTTCGTCGGTGGTGATGTCCTGATATACGAACCCCATTTCGTCCATGCGGCCCAGCAGATCGCGCAGCGTCCCTGGCTCTTTCGATTCGATGCCGATCAGGACGGAACCGAAATTGCGGGCAGATTTTTTCAGATATTCGAAGCGGGTGATGTCATCGTCTGGCCCAAGCAACGCCAGGAAATCCCTTAGCGCGCCTGGGCGCTGAGGCATGCGCAGCACCAGATATTTCTTCAGTCCCGCAAAACGCAGTGCCCGTTCCTTTACCTCGGGCAGCCGCTCGAAATCGAAATTGCCGCCCGAGGTTACGCAGACGACCCGCTTGCCGCGGATGTCCTCGGCGAGCTCGGGCAGCGCGTCGACGGCGAGGGCTCCGGCCGGTTCCAGCACGATACCCTCGACATTCAGCATTTCCAGAATGGTGCCGCAGATCCGGTCCTCGGGGGCGCAGAGCACATGGGCGGGATCGGTGCCCGCGAGATCTCTGAACGTCAGGTCGCCGATACGTGCGACGGCGGCACCGTCAACAGTAGTGGCGACCTTTTTCAGCGCGGTGGGTGCCCCTTCGGCGAGCGCTGCGCGCAGGCTCGCGCCTCCCGCCGGTTCCACATAGCGCAGTTCGGTCCCACTCCCCCGGAAATAGCGGGTGATCCCCGCCGACAGGCCGCCGCCCCCTACGGGCAGGACGATCATGTCCGGCGGCGCTCCCAGGGCCTCCGTCAGTTCGACCGCCACCGAGGCCTGCCCCTCGATCACGTCAGGATCGTCAAAGGGCGAAAGAAAATGGGCGCCCTGCTCCTGACAGAAGCTCTGGGCAGCGGCTAGCGTATGATCGAAATAATCCCCGACAAGCCGGATTTCGACGGCGTCGCCCCCAAACGAGCGGGTTTTGGCGATCTTCTGGCCGGGTGTCGTGACCGGCATGAAAATCACACCGCGCACGCCGAAATGACGGCAGACGAAGGCCACGCCCTGGGCATGGTTGCCGGCGCTCGCACAGACAAACAGCGTCTGCTCGGGCGCTGTGGCCAGCGCCTTTCGCATGGCATTGAAGGCGCCGCGGAGCTTGTAGGAACGCACGGGCGTCAGATCCTCCCGCTTGAGCAGGATCTCGGCGTCGAACCGCTGTGACAGATGTTCGTTCCGCTGTAGCGGTGTTTCAGGAAAAAGCTCTCGCATCGCGCGGGCCGCCGTCTCGGCCTGTGCCTTGAAATCCGTCACCCTGGGCCCTCCGTGCAAACCCGAAACTCTTACGCGCCGCCGTCCTGCCGTTCAAGCGGCCTCCCTTGCACAGAGGCCGTGAAACGGCTAATCGCCCCTCGAACCCTGTCCAGCCACCGGAGATCTATTCTCATGTCCGCTCCGAAGAAAGTCGTGCTCGCCTATTCCGGCGGCCTTGATACCTCGATCATCCTGAAGTGGTTGCAGACCGAATACGGCTGTGAGGTCGTTACCTTCACCGCCGACCTCGGCCAGGGCGAAGAGCTGGAGCCCGCCCGCAAGAAGGCGGAGCAGATGGGCGCATCCGACATCTATATCGAGGATCTGCGCGAGGAATTCGTGCGAGACTTCGTCTTTCCGATGTTCCGGGCCAACGCGGTTTACGAAGGGCTCTATCTGCTGGGCACCTCCATTGCCCGGCCGCTGATCTCCAAGCGGCTGATCGAAATCGCCGAGGAAACCGGCGCGGACGCCGTGGCCCATGGCGCCACCGGCAAAGGCAACGACCAGGTGCGCTTTGAACTGGCGGCCTATGCGCTCAACCCCGACATAAAGGTCATCGCGCCCTGGCGGGAATGGGATCTCACCAGCCGCACCAAACTGATCGACTTCGCAGAAAAAAACCAGATACCTATCGCGAAGGACAAGCGCGGCGAAGCGCCCTTTTCTGTCGACGCGAACCTTCTGCACACCTCATCAGAGGGCAAGGTGCTGGAGGATCCGTCGGAGGATGCGCCCGATTACGTCTATCAGCGCACCGTTAACCCAGAGGATGCGCCCGACAGCCCGGAATACGTCGAGATCGGTTTCGAAAAAGGCGATGCGGTCAGCATCGACGGCGAGACGATGTCGCCGGCGGCCGTGCTGACGCGGCTCAACGAGCTTGGCGGCAAGCACGGTATCGGCCGGCTGGATCTGGTCGAGGGGCGCTTTGTGGGGATGAAAAGCCGCGGCATTTACGAAACGCCCGGCGGCACCATCCTGCTCGAGGCGCATCGCGGGATCGAGCAGATCACCCTCGATCGGGGCGCCGCTCATCTGAAAGATCAGATCATGCCGCAATACGCGGAACTGATCTACAACGGCTTCTGGTTCTCGCCCGAACGGGAAATGCTTCAGGCTCTGATCGATCAGAGCCAGCAGCACGTTACCGGAACGGTGCGGCTGAAGCTTTACAAAGGGCTTGCCCGCACCGTCGGCCGCTGGTCGGATCATTCGCTCTATTCCGAAGAGCATGTGACTTTCGAAGACGACGCCGGCGCCTATGATCAAAAGGACGCGGCGGGTTTCATCAAACTCAATGCGCTGCGGCTGCGGCTTTTGGCGATGCGCAACCGCCGGCTGAAAGGCTGAATAGAAAAAGAGGGCCATCCGGCCCCCTTTGGCTTTACCCGCAGGCGGGTGGTGTCACGCAAAAAGTGGCCAGTCGGAGCCCTCGATGATAATTTCGTCTCCGGTGGTCAAGCGGTACTTGCCGGTATCAGGGGTTCCGGGAAAGATGTCGAGCTGGTCCCACATAGTCCCTGCGCTTGCAGCGAAATCTGCGTTTTCGACCGTCCCGACCCGAAGCACATCCGCCCCTGCTTCAAAGTCTTTTATGGTCCAGACGTAATTGGTGCCGTCATCTTTGGGAAGGAACTGAAAGACATCCGCTCCTGCCCCGCCAATGAGCACATCGTCACCATCGCCCGCGACAAGCGTATCGTTACCGGCACCACCCTTGAGCGTGCTGTCGCCGCTTTCGCTGACGAGCAGGTCGTCGCCTTGGCCGCCGGAAAGCACATCCGCGCCGGCGCCGCCGAACAGGATATCGTTGCCGCCCCTTCCCTGAAGGATATCGTCGCCATCTCCGCCACTGAACATGTTGTCCGCGGCGTCACCCTTCAACACGTCGTTGAAGGCGGTGCCATACCGGTGTTCGAGGTTGGAGAGCATGTCGCCCTTGGCCCCCCCGGCCCCAGCCCCGGTCTCCAGGTCGACGACCACGCGGCGGTCGGTGTCGCGATAGTCCGCGGCGTCGACCCCGTCACCGCCGTTCATCGTATCAGCGCCCTCGCCGCCGATGAGAATGTCGTTGCCGCCATATGATTTCAGGATGTCGTTTCCAGCGCCGCCCGCCAGAATATTGTCGGCGGCCGAACCTTTCACCACATCATTATAACGGCTGCCCACCACGTTCTCTACCTGGCTGACGACATCGCCCTTCGCGCCGCCCGCTCCAGCTCCGGTTTCCAGATTGAGCACGATGCGACGATCCGCGCCCGAGTAGTCCACGGTGTCCATGCCGTCACCGCCCTCCATCGTGTCGGCGCCGGCGCCGCCGACAAGAATATCGTCGCCTCCGAACCCCTTCAGGATGTCGTTGCCGGCCCCGCCGACAAGCCGGTTGTCACTGGCGTTGCCCTTGAGCACGTCGTTGTAGTCCGTGCCGACGACATTTTCGATGTTCCTCAGCACATCGCCCTTGGCGCCCCCGGCGCCGATTCCGCGGCCCAGATCGACGACGACGCGCTTGGCCGTTCCTGCGTAATCCGCCGTGTCTACGCCATCGCCGCCGTCAAGGGTATCGGCCCCGGCACCGCCGCGCAGCCAGTCGTCGCCGCCCCAACCCTGGAGGATGTCGTTACCGGCACCCCCATCCAGAAGGTTGTCGCCATCATCCCCCTTCAGCACATCATTAAACGCCGAGCCGACGACGTTTTCGATATCCGTATAGCTGTCGCCCTTGGCGCCGCCGTAGCCTTCGCCCGCGGCCAGGTCCACCACCACCCGTTTCGCGGCGCCGGTATAGTCCGCAGTATCCGCGCCCGGCCCGCCGAGCAGAGCGTCGGGCCCGCCGGTGGTTGTGTGCAGCACACCGAGATCGGGCGCCGAAGCCGAATCGTCCCCCAGATTGTGCTGTTTCCAGTGATCGAGGATCAGGGCCTTGCGCCGGGCAGCCATAAGCCGTGCCAGCGTGGTTGAATCGAGGCTGCCTTCTGCAGCGGGATCGAGATCATAAGCCATGTAAAAAATACCTTTTCGCTATATCGGCGGCCGCGTCCCTTTGTCCCTTAGGGAGCAAAAGAAACGTGACCCGGATTATCTGCCCGATAAGCGCCGGTATAAGGGTTGCCTCTACCCATCGGCGAAATGCCCTCCGACACTCGCCTGATGGATGTTAGCATCATTTTTAACTTTGTGTTAACTGTTCAAAAGGCGATGAGCCGACGAAAATGGGTATCCCGGCGGCCGGACCAATTCCCGTCAATCAGCTAAAGTCCGTGGCCGCGATTGCGGCCATGTTCAGAATGTCATTGGCCGTCGAAACGTTGGAACAAATTTGAATCCGGCGATCGATGCCCGCCAGGATCGGACCGACGACGGTTGCACCGGCCATTTCCTGCATCAGCTTTACGGAAATCGATGCCGAATGCCGGGCCGGAACCACCAGGATATTGGCGGGGCCGGACAGCCGGCAAAAGGGATAATTCCGCTGCACTTCGGCGTTCAATGCAACGTCCACGGTCATTTCCCCGTCATATTCGAAATCCACACCCCGGCTGTCCAGCACGGCGGGTGCGATGTGCATCTTCTCCGCGCGCTCGGAAACCGGATAGCCGAAGTTGGAAAAGCTGGCGAAGGCCACCCGCGGCTCCAGGCCCAGCGAACGCGCCACCGCCGCCGCGCGTTCGGCGATATCGGCCAGGTCGTTTTCATCTGGCCATTCATGCACAAGCGTATCCGCGATCAGCACCACGCGTCCGCGATGCAGCACCGCCGTGACCCCGACGGCACCGGTAGAGGGGCGCACGTCAAAGACATGGTTGATCAGATCGAGTATGTGGGCCGACTTGCGCGTGGCCCCGGTGATCAGCGCATCGCCATGCTCGTGGGCCAGCATCAGCGCGGCAAACACATGGCGGTCGCGCGAGGCCAGGCGATGGATATCCTGCCGGTCATAGCCCTTTCGCTGCAGGCGGCTGTAGAGAAACGATTTGTAATCGTCGAGATGCCGGGTATTGGCGGCGTTCACGATTTCCAATTCCCTAACCGCGTCGCCAAGCCCGGCCTGTTCTAACTTGGCCTGAACGTCGGGTTCGCGCCCCACCACGAGCGCCTTTCCCATGCCCCCCCGCTGATAGGCGACGGCCGCACGCAAAACCCGCGGGTCGTCGCCCTCGGCAAAGATCATGCGCGAATGCGCGGCGCGGGCCCGTGCGTGAATGCCACGCAGAATGGACGAGGTCGGATCCATCCGCGCCTTGAGCCCGGCCTCATAGGCCTCCATGTCGACGATGGGGCGCCGGGCCGCCCCGGTATCCATTCCCGCACGGGCCACGGCGGGCGGAATGCGATGGATAAGCCGCGGATCGAACGGCGTTGGGATGATGTATTCCCGGCCGAAGGTCAATTTCTGACCGTAGGCCACGCCTACCTCGTCGGGAACGTCCTCGCGGGCCAGCTCGGCCAGGGCCTGCGCGCAGGCCAGCTTCATCTCGTCGTTGATGGCCCGGGCGTGAATGTCGAGCGCGCCGCGGAAAAGATAGGGAAAGCCCAGAACGTTGTTCACCTGATTGGGATAGTCGGACCGTCCGGTCGCCACGATCGCGTCGGGGCGCACCGCCCTGGCCTCTTCGGGGGTGATTTCCGGATCGGGATTGGCCATCGCGAAAATCACCGGATCGCGTTCCATCCTCTCTAGCATGGCGGCCGTCACGGCGCCCTTGGCCGACACGCCCAGGAAGATATCGGCACCTTCCATCGCCTCGGCCAGGCTGCGCGCCTCGGTCCGGGCCGCATGTGCCGACTTCCACTGGTTCATCCCCTCGGTGCGGCCCTGATAGATGACCCCCTTTGTGTCACAGACGATGCAGTTGTCGTGGCGCGCCCCCATTGCCTTGAGCAGCTCGATGCAGGCGATGCCGGCCGCGCCCGCGCCGTTGAGCACGATCTTGCATTCCTCGATCCTCTTGCCCGTCAGATGCAGCGCGTTGATGAGACCCGCCGCACAGATCACCGCCGTCCCGTGCTGATCGTCGTGAAAGACGGGGATATCCATCTCTTCTTTGAGACGCTGTTCTATGATGAAACATTCCGGCGCCTTGATGTCTTCGAGGTTGATGCCACCAAAGGACGGCCCCATGAGCTTCACCGCCTGGATAAAGGCCTCCGGATCCTCGGTGTCGAGTTCCAGATCGATGGAATTTACATCGGCGAACCGTTTGAACAGCACCGCCTTGCCCTCCATCACGGGCTTTGACGCAAGTGCCCCGAGATTGCCCAGCCCAAGCACCGCGGTGCCGTTCGAGATCACCGCGACGGTGTTGCCCTTTGTGGTGTAGTCATAGGCGGTTTCCGGGTTCGCCGCGATTTCCTCGCAAGGCACCGCCACCCCGGGCGAATAGGCCAGCGACAGATCGCGCTGCGTGGTCATCGGCGTCGATGCCAGGATTTCGATCTTCCCCGGCTTGGGGTCCATGTGATACGCGAGCGCCTCTTCGCGCGTGACTTTGGTGCCTTTGGCCATCGTTAATCACTCCTCGTCCCCGAACGGTCTTACTTGCCGCGGCGGCCCCTGCCAACCGCCGGCTGCACAACGGCAGAATTCCCGCTTTTACCCGGAGAGTCTGACGGATAGTTTCGGCGCAAACGCATTCCGGGGGCGAATTTGACCGCGAAAGCCGCAGCCGTAACGCCGATGATGGCGCAATATCTGGAAATCAAGGAGGCGCATCGCGATGCGCTGCTGTTTTACCGGATGGGCGATTTCTACGAGATGTTCTTCGACGATGCGGTGGCCGCGGCCCAGGCACTCGATATCGCATTGACCAGGCGCGGCAAACACCTCGATCAGGACATACCGATGTGCGGGGTTCCCGTCCATGCGGCGGAAAACTATCTTTTGACGCTGATCCGCAAGGGATTCCGCGTTGCGGTTTGCGAGCAGACAGAGGATCCGGCCGAGGCACGGAAACGCGGATCTAAATCTGTTGTTCGCCGCGAAGTGGTGCGTCTCGTGACCCCTGGCACCCTGACCGAGGACGCGCTGCTCGAAGCGCGGCGCCACAATTACCTGTGTGCATGGGCCGAGATACGCGGCGAAGGTGCGCTCGCCTGGGTCGACATCTCAACCGGCAGCTTTCACGTCATGGCTTGTCCGCCCCCGCGCCTGGGACCCGAACTCGCGCGGCTGGCTCCGCGTGAACTGATCGTGGCAGAGGCCGCAGCCTGCGGCGTCGAGGATCAGGCGGGGGAAATGGGTATCGCCGTTACTCCGATCGCGGGATCGGCCTTTGACAGCAGCTCGGCCGAAGCCCGGCTGAAACTGCTGTTTCAGGTCGCGTCGCTCGAAGCCTTCGGCGCGTTCAGCCGGGCCGAATTGGCAGCGATGGGCGGTATTGCCGAATATCTGGAGCTGACCCAGAAAGGCAACCTGCCCCTGCTGCGCCCACCCCTGCGCGAATCCCAGGGCGGCGTAATGCAGATCGACGCCGCAACCCGCCGCAACCTGGAACTGAACGAAAGCCTTTCGGGTGCACGGGACGGAACATTGCTTTCGGCGATCGACAAGACCCTGAGTGCCGGCGGCGCGCGGCTTCTCGACCGCAGGTTGTCGAGCCCCTCGCTCGATCTACGAACAATACGAGAGCGGCACGACGCGGTCTCGGCGCTCTGCGCGGACAGGGCGCTTGCCGAGGACCTGCGCACGGCGCTGCGCCGGCTGCCCGACCTGGATCGGGCGCTTTCCCGGCTCTCCCTCGATCGCGCCGGGCCCCGGGACCTCGCCGCCATTCGCGGGGGCCTGACCCAGGCCGGAGAGATCGCCGAAAGGCTCGGCCGGGCCGACGGCGCCGCCGCACTCCTGACCGAGGCGGCTGGCGCGGCCCAGGGACACGAGAGCCTTCTCGATCTGCTCGACGCGGCGCTGATCGCCGAACCGCCGCTTCTTGTCCGCGACGGCGGCTTCGTGGCGACCGGCCACGATGCCGAACTCGACGAGGTCCGCCAGCTTCGCGACGAGGGACGGGGCGTTATCGCGAGAATGCAGGCCGAATATGCGGAAGAGACAGGCGTTGCCGCTCTGAAGATCAAGCATAACAACGTGCTGGGCTATTTTATCGAAACCACCGCCACCCATGCGCAGAAAATGTTGTCGCCGCCGCTGTCAGAGAGGTTCATTCACCGGCAGACCACAGCGAATGCGGTGCGGTTCACGACCCTGGACCTGAGCGAGCTTGAAACCCGCATTCTGAACGCCGGGAACCGGGCGCTGGAAATCGAGAAACGGATTTTCCAGGAGTTGCGCGCCGCCATCGTGAATCACGCAGGCCCCATCGGGGCCGCGGCGGCGGCCCTGGCCGAAATAGACCTAACCGCCAGTTTTGCCGAAATTGCCACCACCCAGGACTGGTGTCGCCCGGTGGTCGATGATTCGCGGCGGTTTCATGTGGAACAGGGACGGCATCCGGTGGTCGAACGCGCCTTGCGGCGCAGCGGGGAAACATTCGTAGCCAATGATTGCGACCTGGATGCAGAGACCGAGGCCGCGCGGCTCTGGCTGCTGACAGGGCCCAATATGGCGGGGAAATCGACCTTTCTTCGGCAAAATGCCTTGATCGCGCTCTTGGCTCAGGCCGGCGGATTCGTCCCTGCACGCTCTGCGCATATCGGACTGGTTTCCCAGCTTTTCAGCCGGGTGGGCGCCGCGGACGATCTGGCACGCGGGCGGTCCACCTTCATGGTGGAAATGGTGGAAACGGCGGCGATCCTGAACCAGGCCGATGCGCGGGCATTGGTGATCCTCGATGAGATCGGCCGGGGCACGGCCACATATGACGGGCTGTCGATTGCCTGGGCGACGCTGGAGCATCTCCACGACCGCAACCGCTGCCGCGGGCTCTTCGCGACCCATTATCACGAAATGACCGCGCTGGCGGGCCGGCTGCCCGGGATCGACAACGCCACCGTCAGCGTCAAGGAATGGGAAGGCGAGGTCATCTTCCTGCACGAGGTGCGCATGGGGGCGGCCGACCGCTCTTATGGCGTGCAGGTCGCGCGTCTCGCCGGGTTGCCCGCCGAGGTGGTAGAGCGTGCTCGCATGGTTCTGGACACGTTGGAGCGCAGCGAGCGTGAGGGCCGCAAAGACGCAGGCACGCCGCTCGTTGACGATCTGCCGCTTTTCTCCGCGATGCCTCCGCCCTCGGGCCAGGCACCAGAGGAATACACCGCGCTCCGCGCCCGGTTGGGCGAGATCCAGCCCGACAGATTGAGCCCGTTCGAGGCGCTGCAACTGATCTATGAGCTCAAATCGCTGAGCGAGGGGTAGACAGCGGGCCCTGAAGAGACCGCCGTCCGACGCGGCTTAACCGCTGTTGCCGTCGCGATCCGCACCGTTGCCGGACCCGCCGCAGGGCGTGGAGGACACCCCGACCTGCGCGGGGCGCAGTAGCCGATCATGCAGCTTGAAGCCTTCGGTCATCACCTGAATGATATCGCCCGCTTTGGTGTCCGGCACCGGGGCCTCGAACATCGCCTGATGCATCTGGGGGTCAAACGTATCGCCCGGCTGCGGCGCGACGATCGAAATGCCATGTTTGGAAAAGACGTTGCGCACCTCGCGGAGGGTCAGCTCCACGCCGTCGATCACACCGCCCGCGGCCTCGCGCTGTTCGGCGCCAGCAGCCTCGAGCGCGCGGCGGAGGTTGTCATATACCGGCAGCATGTCGCGCGCCAGCTTCGAACCGCCGTATTGCTCTGCCTCGCGGCGATCCCGCTCGCTGCGTTTGCGCGCGTTTTCTGCCTCGGCGAGGGCGCGCAGCAGCCGGTCCTTCAGCTCGTCGCGTTCCGCGCGCAACGCCGCCATTTCGCCGCCAAGCGTGGCGCCTTCTTCGGCCTCTTCCGAGGTGATGTCGATCATCTCGTCATCGTCCCCCATGCCGAGGTTTTCGGGATCGTCCAGAAAGGGGTCTTCCTTGCGTTCTGCCATCTCTTCACCTGTTTGCCCGGCCGGAAATCATCTTTCCGACCAGTTGCGCAGTGTAGTTAACAATCGGAACGATCCGGCCATAGTTCAACCGGGTCGGTCCAATGACTGCTACCGCGCCAACAATCTTACGGTCCGCGTTCATATATGGGCTCACTACCAAAGAGCTACCCGAAAGTGAGAAAAGCTTGTTCTCGGAGCCGATAA
>FYBJ01001305.1_pt1 | contig 14250 bp, 12 predicted proteins | sample 1134611 | NCBI WGS metagenome assembly FYBJ01 (sample SAMEA104116008, study PRJEB20421) | marine metagenome | isolation source: marine | reverse complement strand
GTCAGCGCCCTTGAACAGCGAACCCGAAGGGTGGGTCACGATCTCGATCTCACCGCCGGTCCCGGTGGTCACGCATTGTGCAAATTCCGCGCCGGTCGCCGAATGGAAGTTCGACGCCGAGTAGGCCATCGGCATGTCCCAGGTTTCAGCCGCGGCAGGCAGCACGCTGGCCGCAGTCAGCGCCGTTGCAGCCATCAGGTTGGTAAAGGTTTTCATTGTCTTCTCCCTTGGTTGGACAGTCTTTTGTTGGTTCTATCCGGCCTTCGTGTAGCGGGCCGGTGAATAGATGCTCAGATCAATGTTGGGCGCTTTGCCCGAGATGAGTTGCGCCAGGATGCGCCCGGTCTTGGGTCCCCCGGTCAGGCCGACATGGTGGTGGCCAAACCCGGTGAACGCGCCCTTGAGGTGTGGCAGTTCGCCGATCACCGGGATCGAATCCACCGGCGCCGGACGATGACCCAACCACTCTGTCACATGTGACGCGCGCAATCCTGGAAACACAGCGGCGGCGTTGCGGCGCAGCAGGTTCAACGGCGCCTCGGAGGGGCCGGCCTCAAGCCCGCCAAATTCAACCGTTCCGGCCAACCGCAAACGCCCTTCCATCGGAGTGGCCACAAACTTGTAGGCCGCGACCATGACGGGCGTCTTGGGCATCACCGAGGGTTCCCAGAATTCCAGATGATAGCCGCGCTCGGCCTCGAGCGGAATGTCTATGCCCAGTTTTTTGGCCAGGGGCCCCGACCAGACGCCCAGCGCGACGACAGCTGTGTCACACGAGATGGTCTCGCCACCAGCGCGCACGCCAGTTACCTGGCCATTTTCGTGCGCGATATCCTCGACATCTGCGATGATCAGCTTACCGCCCTGAGCGACGAAGTGATCCGCCAGATCCTTGATGTATTGCCCCGGATCACGAATGCGTCCGTGGTCCTTCAATCGCGCGGCAAAGCCCAGATCAGGAGAGTAAACGTCATCAAATTCGCGGAACGCCTGGCCTTCGAGTTCGTCCCACTGGAACCCGTTTTGCTTGCGCAGACCCCATCCAAAAGCGTCCGTGCCATAGTGCGCGCGGTCATTGTAGGCAAAAATGTAATCGGTCGGCACAATCCAATGTTCAGCGCCGGTCCCCTCGGCGAGCGCCAGGTGATCCTGCAAACTGTCACCGACAATCGGCGTCAGAGCCTGGGCAATGCGCCGGGTGTCATCCGCATTGGCGTGGCTCAGGTATTTGGTCAACCACGGCAGCAGCTTGGGCAGGTAGCCCCACTTCAGGAACAGCGGTTGATTTGGACTGAATAACATCTTTGGCGCCTTGGCCAGCAGGCCCGGACCCGTCACCGGCACAATCGAGCACGACGCCAGAATGCCGCCGTTGCCATACGACGTCCCCTCGGCCGGCCCCTTGCGGTCGACGATAACAACCTTGTGCCCTTCCCGTTGCAACCAGATCGCAGTCGAGACACCAACGATGCCCGCCCCGATCACAACAACGGTCTTGCTGTCCTGCATCACACCCCTCCTCCGGCTGTGAATTGTCCCGCGTTTGGTGATTCCAATGCAGTAAGCATGTCACTTTTTTGCGATACGTCAACAAATTGTTGACAAATTATCACCGTTTGCCATTCTCTACCCATGACAAAGACCTCTGACTCCCTTGGCCCCGTTGTTTCCTCGGCCCATCTGGCCGAAGGAAGCTTTCCCGAAGTTTCCGAGTTCGAATTTGGCCTGATCATTGCCAACAACGCCTTTTCGCGCTGGACCGAACGCGCCATGGCTGCGGCCGGACACCCCGAGTTGTCGGCACTGGACGTTCTGGTCCTGCACACAGTGCGCCATCGCGGGCGCCCCAAGAAGCTGGCCGACATTTGCCTGGTGCTGAATGTTGAGGACACGCACAACGTCAACTACGCGGTTAAAAAGCTTAAGAAATCCGGACTTGTCAGCGACGGGCGTCTGGGTAAGGAAAAGACGGTCGACGCGACGGATCAGGGAATTGCCGTGTGCGACCGCTACCGCGAGATCCGTGAAAGCCTGCTGTTGGAAGCGATGGGAGAGCTTGGGTTTGAGCCCGAACAGCTCAGCCGCCTGTCCGCGCTGATGCGCCTGATGTCTGGCCAGTACGACCAGGCCGCGCGCGCCGCGACGGCATTCTGAGCCAGGCGTCGTCACGACGATGTCCTGACGGCGAGGCGTTTCAACTTTTCCAGATCCGGGCGCGCACCCAGACCCGGCGTGTCCGGCACAACAACGTGACCATTTTCCACCTGGAACGGCGTTTCCAGAATATCCTCGGTCAGGAAATAGCTGGCCTGATAGAACTCGCACCCCAGAGTGATCTCGGGCGTTGCCGCGATCATGTGAGTGCCGGCCAGATGCGCCAGACCAGCCTCGAACATATCACCACCGTAAGCCATCAGCCCGTTGGCCGCAGCGATGCGAGCGACAGACTGTCCGCGGGCAAGGCCCCCGGATTTCATGATCTTGATCGACACGCCATCACAGATTCCTTCGCGGGCAGCGCGGACCATGTCCTCGGGTCCAAACACGCTCTCATCCGCCAGCAGCGGCACATCCGTCATCCCGCGCAGTTGAGCCATCATATCATAGTGGTGAAAGCGCACAGGCTGTTCAATGAAATCGGGGCGAAACTGCGCCACATCCAGAACACGCGGGATCGCCTCTTCGATTTCGAGACCCTGATTATAGTCGACGCGGACGCCAAACTCGGGGAAGTCCTGTGCGATCCGCTCCAGACGCATCACATCAAAGGCATGGTCCTTGAACCCGGTCTTGAGCTTGATGAGGCCAACACCATCGGCCCGCAACCGCTCCATCAGGGCGATATCAGCGTCAAAATCCGGGTTGGCAATGGAACAGCTGAGTGGAATGGTTTCGCGACACTTACCGCCCAAAAACGCCCAGACCGGTAAGCCCGTGATGCACCCTGCCAGATCCAAGAGTGCCGATTCCAACGCTGCCTTGGCTTCGGTGCAGTGTGCTACAGCGCGCTGCGCATTGGCCATGATCGCCACACGATCACCCACTGATTGACCGACGACCAGCGGACGCAGATAGCGATCCAGAGCGGCAAAAGTCGCCTCGGGCGTGCCCGTAAACACAGACCAGGGCGAGGCCTCGCCAAACCCCTGATCGCCACCTTCGGATGTCAGGCGCAGGACAACAATCTCACACGACCCTTCAACTCGGCCAATACCGTGATCGCGTGCGGACACCACCGGCACCTCAAGATGCCAAACATCAAACCCCGTAATGGTTTGCGACAAATCCGACATGCAGCCCCCATCCTTTTGCGCGCAGGTGAATTTTGGGCAACCAGAGTTATCATTTCCAATACTATTTTCTACCCAACCCATAATTTGGAATGATATAGTTGGAACATGAATGCTTCGTTTCGCCAATATCAGGCCTTTCACGCTGTCATCGAGACCGGCACTGTCACCGGGGCCGCCGCCCAGTTGGGCATCTCGCAGCCTGGCATTTCGAACCTGTTGAACCAGTTGGAGCGCGCCACGCGGCTCAAGCTGTTTGAACGAAACCGGGGTCGCCTGGTGCCGACGCCCGAGGCCGCTTTGCTGTTTGATGAGATCGACACACTGGTGCGCGGCTTGGACCACGTCAATCAGGCTGTGATCGACCTACAGAACCAGCAGGCCGGGCAATTGCAGATCGCCACCAATCATTCGTTGGCCTTTGGCTTCATGCCTTCGCAGTTCCGCAAATTCGCCGAGACCCGCCCCAATCTGACAATCTCGTTCCAGTCGCAATTTTCAACTCGCGTGCAGGAGTGGGTCATGGCTGGACTGTTCGAGATAGGGATCTGCGAACTGCCCCTGCGCCACGACGGGCTTGAGGCGCGCAACTACTATTTTGAAACACTTTGTGCCGTGCCCGAGGACAGCCCGCTGGCGACCTATGATGTGCTGACACCTGGGCTCATGGACGATTACCCCTTCATCGTCATCGGGTCCGAGCATATGGTGAACCGTCGTGTTCGCGAGGCATTTCAATCGAACAATGCGCGATGGCGGATCACCTGCCATACAGACCTTTTCCGCAACGCGTTGAATATGGTGAAACACGGCTTCGGCGCCACCCTGATCGATCCCTTCACGCTCTCCAGCGATGATGGCAAGGGTTACGTCCTGCGCCGGTTTGAGCCGTTGATCCTGGTGGACATCGTCATCGTAACCGCTCGCGACCGCCCAATATCCGCGATTGGGCGCCAGTTCATGGATCAGGTGTCCGCGCAAATGGAGCAAATGGCAGTGCACTCCGGCTGCAGCTGAACGATAATAGATATGCACTGAGTTTTTGAGAACGTTGAATTTCGCACTTGTCCTTCGTTTCGGAACACCATAAACGGGTCCGCGGAGACGTGGCCGAGTGGTCGAAGGCGCTCCCCTGCTAAGGGAGTAGGCCCGGAAGGGTCTCGAGGGTTCGAATCCCTTCGTCTCCGCCACAATTCACACTATGTGTCTGTTTTTCCTTTTTTTTGGATCTTGGCATACTCTTGCCACCATAATTGCCACCAAAGCTTATTCTACTGGATGCAACAGAAAGCGATGTTCTGCTGTTCTTGCGAACTTTTGGCTGACGTCGTTCTCATTCTGCTCGGCTACTCAGCTCTTACGACGATCGTTCGCATCGGCTGCAAGGCCGGACATGATCCGACCACGAACTATGGAAAACACCGAAACTTATGCAGATCGAGAAAACTCTGCGATAAGCAAACCATACCACGACATGCACCCGAGTTGGCTCTGCCGGACCAGTAGAACTGTCCGAAGCAGTCTGGATTAGTGTATCGACCACGCTTGCCGGTCGGCGGTGGCCGCCATGTCATCCCAGGATCGAACCAAATCGCCAACGATCCACGCTGCTTCAGCGCATCATTTTATGCCGACCAGTTCGTGGTTTTGTATCTTGTGGGGTGCCACCTGCTCATGTCCCCCAGCTATAATGCTGGATTCATGCGGTGAATCCCCACAGAAATTTGTGCAACAAGGCCCACCAAAGCCGTCTTGAAAGCAAAGTCCAGCAGAAGGCCAGTGCACAAACTTCACTCGGCTCAATTCGCGAGCCCACCAATTGCAACCACCGCACTTGGTATTCCTGCTCCGAAAACACTGTCTTTGCCTGGTGCGCCAAGGTCGATCGCACTGTTTTCCAGCAATGCTCGAAGCGTCGCATAATCAGCACCGGGATTTGCAGACAATGTCAAAGCCGCGATTCCACTGATGTAAGCCGTCGCCAGCGAAGTGCCCGATGACGTTCGGAATCCCGAGGAATTCCCTAAGACGAGAAGCCCGACACCCGGCGCCGCCATATCAACGTGATCACCCGTATTGGCCTGGGAATAGATCTGTTTCTCTGTATCGGTCGCAGTCACGGAAATCACGGCTTCGTACCCGGCCGGGAAAAGCGTTGCCGCGTCCGGTCCTGCATTGCCTGCCGCTGCAACCGGTAGAATGTCCAGCCCTTTTGCTCCTTCCATGGTGCGCTTAAGCAATGGATCGGCGGGACCGGCAAAGCTCATGTTCAGAATGTCGGCTTTTTGTTTGAGGGCGATATTTGTGGCTTCCAAAATGGTCCAGGTGTTTCCAACCGTGCGCCCTGAGACATCTTTGGAAAAGGCAGCAATGCTGACGATTTCTGCGGCTGGGGCGACGCCGGTCAACCTTACATCTGCGGCGAGAATACCGGCGATCGACGTACCGTGCGGATCGACATTGCTGCCATTGTCGGTGACATCAAACGAAGAGATGCGCGTATTCGACAGTTCCGCATGCGTCTCATCCACCGCTGTATCAATGACTGCGATGCGCGTGTTTCGTCCTTTGGTTCTGGCGTGGGCTTCGCTCAGACCAACCATGTCGTTGCCAAACTGAGGGAGCTTGGTGACGCCATCACTTTGTTGAAGAACATACAGATAGTTCGGCTGCGCGTTCACGACTGCAGCGTTAGCTTCCAGTTGTTCGATCACCGTACGAACTTCGGAACCAGGGGAAAGCCGGTAGCGGTGAACCGTCACACCGGGCAGGAAAAAGGTGCGCCCTTCCAAATGGGTCATGCCCAGCCCCCGGATCGCGCGATTTCGGGCCCCGGCTGTCGACGACAGTTGAAACCTGACGATCACTTCGTCGGCCAGAAAACGAGTTTCTTCGGCAGGTGGCAATCCACTTGGCGCAGTTTCAACAACTCGCGGGACGGGAGTGCGGGTTCTTCTCGTCGGCTTGGTGGGAGCGGCAACCTGTGTTCGGGTCGTGGATCCGGACTGTTTCTGCTTCGGTTTCTGTTTGGGTTGAGCCGTCGCCCGAGGCGTGGAAGGTTTGACAGATGGTTTAAAATCCACCCCTCCCCCCCCTTCGCCACCCTCTGACTGCGCGAACTGCGCCGGTAGAGTCATCGCGATGGTCAACACCAGAATGCCAAAGTATCGGGTTGAGTTGCAGGTAACGTTCTTGAACAAGGTTATCCCTCCCAGCATGTCCTAGTTTACAGGCAGTGCGAATTCAAAAATCTTGGGTACAGATGCCGCTTTTTCGGCGAGCCCTTCAAATGCCTCAAACTCCAATTCGTACATCCCGTCAGCGGTTGGCCCCTTTACGATCTGCCCACGGTTCTCTTTCAAAAACGTATCTATGTCGGCCCAAGTGACGTCAGAGCTGAACTTGACCAACAGACGCGCTGTTTCACCTGCGGGTTCCTCTACCCCTGTCGCGGTAAGGTATTGTGTTTCTTGTCTGCTTCCTGCCACGTAGGAAAAAATCGCAACTGCCGGGACCAACAAGACCACCATCGCAGCAACGAAAGCATAGGCGCGCGGCCTGGCGGGGAAAAGAAACGCGATCAGACGGTCTGACACGTTTTCTCCTCTCTCCTGCTGCGCGGTGCCTGGGTCAGGGTTCGCCTGTTCGGCGTGTAAGGCGGCCTTGAACCGTTCGGGCATCGATAGAGGAACCTCTTCTTCGGACACCAGATCAACCACTGCTGCCTGGTCTTCAAGAACAAGGTCGAATTCCCGAGCAAGATCATCATCTTCGGCCAATGCAGCTTCGACTTTGCGACTGTCTTCGCCATCCAGCGTTCCGTTTGCGTACCACGGCAGCAGCAAGGACAGTTCTTGTCTTTCGTTTTCACTCAGAGTGCTCATGGCCACCCCCTATCAAGACCTTGCCTGGTCATTTCCGCGGACAGTTGTTTGCGCGCATGAAAGGTTCTGGTTTTGACGGTGTTCTTCGGGATATCGAGTATCTCGGAAACCTCTTCCATGGACTTTTCATGATAGTATATCAGTTCCAGAATGATCCGGTGATCCCGTGAAAGCGAGGCGATGCACCTCTTGATCGCTGCACCCTTGTCGCGTTTCTGTGTAACCATCTCCGGATCATCGGCGTCATCTTCGAGCGCATCCAGTATCTGTTCAGATTTTGAATGAACCGGCTTTCTTTTTCGAACCTCTGACAGGGCCTTGTATCTGGCCATGCCCAGAAGCCAACTTGAAACCTTGGAGCGTCCTTCGTACGAGGAGGCCTTGTGCCAAACCTCGATGAATACGTCATTTGTAAGGTCCTCGGCGGCTGCGGCGTCAGTCACATAGCGTCGAACAAAGTGAAAGACCCGCTTGTGGTAACGTTGATACAGAACGCCTATTGCCTGTCGATCGCCATCCGCCACTTTTGAAAGCTGCCGCTGATCGTCGTCTGCTGACATCTTCTTCCTCGCCCGTATCCCTTTGATCATTGTAACCGGGTGTAGCCGGTAGGGCAAAAAGGGGCTTTGGTGCGGTGGATATTGGTCGGAATTTTCACTTGCGGTGTCGGCTTAAGGGGCCAGACCCGGTCAACTTGGTTTATCACGCCGCCAATCTTTGGACTGATAACAACGTGACCTGGATTAGGGATCTGACCTGACACATGGGCGTTTCGGTTTCGCGGGCCGGTCATCTGTTCCATTTATTGGATCGTCTGACCGAACCGGGAATTTTGAACTGCGTGTTACCGGTCGTTGCTCGTAACGGTGCGGCTGCTGCCATCTGGATTGTGGATGGTGATGAACGCTGTGCGCGGACGTACGGGGTTGATCACAGTATGGGATGAACCGTCGGGAAAGTGCCGGGTCGCAGAGTCACGGGGCTTGCTGGGTTCGGTAACAGTACGGCTGCTGCCGTCTGGGTTGAACATCGTGATAAACGCTGTGAGCGGACGGACTGGGTTGATCACGGTGTGGGTCGAGCCGTCCGGGAAATGACGCGTTGCAGAAGCCACCCGACGGCTGGGCGTCGTTACGGTACGGCTGGTTCCATCGGGGTTAAAGATGGTGATGAAGGGGTTGCGGTTCCGATTGACCTGTTGTTGGCCAACCACTCGCCCGTTTTTCTTGCGAGTAACTGTGACGGTATTTGCGCCATTGCGCCCGCGAACAGTGGTTGTAGAGCCGTCGGCATTGGTGGTCGAGGCAGAGCTGAAACGCCCTTCACCACCTTCACCGCCACCTTCGCCGGCATACGACATATTGGCTGAGAAACTCGTTGCGACGATGGCTGCAGCAATTGTGGACATGAAGGTTTTGTTGAAAGTCGGGGTGAACATTTTGATCTCCGTAGATTTCAGCCAACTGGCTTGTTTGATTGCGTTACGGTGATGTGTCGCCTGGGCGCCTGAAAAGGTTCAAAGAAATTGGAAGAAAATCAGAGATTTGTATCTAACATACTGTAAACTAAGTGTTTTGTTTATTCTCGCCGTGGCATGATGCAGTCTTTTCAACCCCATCTTCGGTCTGGCGTGAACCTTTTTGCATCCTTGCCCGTGTCGGCGTGTTGGTGGGGAATGACGCAATCCACAAATGAGAAGGGCGGCGAAACCGATGGTTCCGCCGCCCTTGGTCAAATTGACGCCAATGGATGGTTTAGAAGTGTACCGAACGGGCGCCTGCCGGTTTTTCAATCGGCGGTGCGAATTTGGTCAGGTCGATGCCTTCGACTGCGGTTTTGTATTCTTCAAGCGTAGGCGTGCGACCCAGGATTGCCGACAGAACCACCAGCGGTGTCGAAGCCAGCAGTGATTCACCTTTCTTGGTCTCGCTGTCGGCCACAACCCGGCCCTGGAACAGGCGGGTCGATGTCGCAAGAACGGTATCGCCCTTCGCGGCCTTTTCCTGGTTGCCCATGCACAGGTTACAACCGGGACGCTCGAGATAGAGAATGTTCTCGTACTCGGTGCGGGCCTTTTCCTTGGGGAACAGGTCGTCGAACTCAAAACCGGAATAGCGCTGCAGGATTTCCCAGTCGCCCTCTTCCTTCATCTCATCGATGATGTTGTAGGTCGGGGCCGCAACCACAAGCGGGGCCTTGAACTCGACCTTGCCATTGGCCGCTTCGAGGTTCTTGAGCATCTGCGCGACGATCTTCATGTCGCCCTTGTGCACCATGCACGAGCCGACAAAACCCAGATCCACCTTCTTTTCGGCGTTGTAATAGCTAATCGGGCGGATGGTGTCGTGAGTATAGCGCTTGGACACGTCAGCGTTGTTCACATCCGGGTCGGCAATCATCGGCTCGACGATCTGGTCCAGATCAACCACAACTTCGGCAAAGTACTTGGCGTTGTCATCCGCAGTCAGCGCAGGCTTTTCGCCCGACTTGATCTCGGCAATGCGCTTGTCGGCGATTGCGATCAGATTGGCGAGCATGCCATTTTCATGCTCCATACCCTTGTCGATCATGATCTGTATGCGCGACTTGGCCAGTTCCAGCGAGCCCACCAGTGTCTCGTCGTTCGAGATACAGACCGAGGCCTTGGCCTTCATCTCGGCGGTCCAGTCGGTGAAAGTGAACGCCTGATCGGCCAGCAGGGTGCCGATGTGCACTTCGATCACGCGGCCCTGGAACACGTTGTCACCGTGCTGCGCCAGCATCTGCGCCTGGGTGGCGTGCACCACATCGCGAAAGTCCATGTGATCGGCCATCTGGCCCTTGAACGTCACCTTGACCGATTCCGGGATCGGCATCGAGGCTTCGCCAGTTGCCAGCGCCAGTGCCACGGTCCCTGAGTCCGCGCCAAAGGCGACGCCTTTGGACATGCGGGTGTGGCTGTCGCCGCCGATGATCACCGACCAGTCGTCAACAGTGATGTCGTTGAGCACCTTGTGGATCACATCGGTCATGGCGTGGTATTCGCCTTTGGGATCACGGCCAGTAACCAGACCAAAGTCGTTCATGAATTTCATCAGACGTGGGGTGTTGGCCTGCGCCTTGGCGTCCCAGACCGATGCGGTGTGACAACCCGACTGATAGGCGCCGTCCACGATGGGCGACACAACGGTCGCGGCCATCGCCTCAAGCTCTTGCATGGTCATCAGGCCGGTGGTGTCTTGGCTCCCGACGATGTTGACCTTGACGCGCACGTCGGAACCGGCGTGCAGGGTTTTGCCCGGGGTGGTGCCAACAGCATTCTTGTTAAAGATCTTTTCAACGGCGGTCAGGCCCTGTCCATCGTGGCTGATCTCTTTCGATGGTGCGAACACCTGCGGTGCCTCAACACCCAGGGTTTCAGCCGCAAAGGTCTGCAGCTTCTTGCCGAAGACGATGGCGTAAGAACCGCCCGCCTTCATGAATTCCATCTTCTGCGGAGTAAACGCCGACGACACATCAACCAGCTCGTCACCGTCTTCGCTGAGCAGCTTGTGAGTCTTGGTGTTGATCCGCAGAACGGTGCCGGTATCGACAGAATATTTCTGTTCCAGGATCGGATTGCCATCGTTGTTGAGGATCGCGTTGCCGTCCTCGTCAACCTTCTTGACCCAGTTCTTCAGGTCCAAACCGATGCCGCCGGTCACGCCCACGGTTGTCAGGAAGATCGGTGAAATACCGTTGGTGCCGGCCACAACAGGGGCAAAGTTGACGAAAGGCACATAGGGGCTGGCCTGCTTGCCGGTCCAGAGCGCGACGTTGTTCACGCCCGACATCCGCGACGAGCCGACACCCATGGTGCCCTTTTCGGCGATCAGCATGACGCGCTTGCCCGGGTGCTGCAGTTTCAACGCCTCGATCTCTTTCTGCGCGTCTTCGGTCATCATGCACTTTCCGTGCAGTTCACGGTCTGCGCGCGAGTGTGCCTGGTTGCCGGGCGACAGCAGGTCGGTCGAGATATCACCTTCGCCGGCAATATAGGTGACAACCTGCACCTCATCGTCGAGGTCGGGAAGCTTGGTAAAGAATTCGGCTTTTGCGTAGCTGTCCAGAACATCCTTGGCGATGGCGTTGCCTGCCGCATGCGCTTCAGCGAGGCGCGCCATATCGGCGTCATACAAAAACACCTGGGTCTTCAGAACCTCGGCGGCCGGTGCCGCAACAGTTTCGTTGTCTCCCAGGGCCAGATCCAGCAGCACGGCGACCGAGGGGCCACCCTTCATATGCGACAGCAGTTCGAATGCGCGTTCGGGCGCAATCTCGTCGACAGTGACATCGCCCAGGATGATCTCTTTGAGGAACGTCGCTTTTACGCCAGCCGCGCTGGTTGTGCCTGGAAGGCTGTTGTAGATGAAGAACTTGAGCGAGTCTGCGCGATGTTCATTCCCGGCGTCCTTGATCTGTTCGATGACCTCGGCCAGCAGCATTCCATCGTCGATGGGCTTGGGGCTCAAACCCTGTTCTTTGCGTGTTTCGATCTCAGTGAGGTAGTCTGTATACAGGCTCATGGCTATCCCGGCGATTTGGCGTTTAGACGAAGCTAGAGCCCCAACAATCGGACCTGTCCGAGCGCCGGGAATGCTCTTTGTATGCGGCGGTATACCATTCGGACGGGATTTGCAATACGTTCGACCCGCGGCTCGCTCGTTGCGCATGGTCCTGCCCTTTTTGGTAACAGGGTCATCAATGCGAAAATTGCACCAGACGAAATGGGACCCATTGCCGCTGTACCCGCCTAAATAGTGGGATTTCAGCGATATCTCGCGGCCGTGATGAATTCTCCGAATGCCTCGCACCAGATTAGCACGGTGTTGAATCGTGTCACATCCACTTCCTTGGGGATATCCAGCATCACACCATCAAACGTCTTGACCGGACCGATCCTTTGGGCGGCGTCCTTGACCTCCCAAAAACCGTCTTCATCTTCGACGAACTCGGGCACCAGATACATCATGTAGTCCGGTCCCGGCGCCAGCTTGCCCTGGTGCACGATCTGGGTATCGGTGATGCTGACGGTTCCCTCGCCCCAATGGAGAAAGTCACTGCCCGCAAGATCACGCGTGAAATCGGCCGTGAACAACGCGCCTAGGGCGCTTTGCTCCAACACGGCAGCATCCAGAGATTTGGGAGCGGTAAGAATGGGCAGGAAATAGACACCCGACGCAAATCCCAACGCCAAAGCCAAACCATGTGTCGGAAGCAAGATTGCAAAGCGGAGCATGGTCATCGGTCCCATCAAGAAGCATTTGATTTAGCCCTGTCTATCATCCCAACCCGGCACGCTCCCAGTGCTGGCCCCAACTTTTTGCAGCACTACCGGATCAATTGATCCGATAGTAGAATGACATCGTGCGGGGCTTGCCGCCCGGCGGTTTGGGAAAGGGCGCCGCTGCGCGCACCTGTGCCTTGGCCGCGTTGTCGATCTTGATCGAACCAGAACTGTCCACGATGTTGACCCTCGCCAAAGATCCGTCCGGGTTTATCTCGAAATATACCTGCGCATAGCCTCTGCCGGGCACATGGGTGGTCGGAGCCTTATTGAGATGGACCAACACTCGTCCAGCATAATTGGTGGTGTCAGAATTGCCGCCACCCCGCGCGCCAGGCTGTGCGCCCACATTGGCATCCGCAAAGGCATCCACCCCTTTGCGCTGGTAGGTTGCCAATGGAGACTCGATCGCTTGTTCCGGGAACCGCAGAGCATCAAAGTTACGCGCGCTGTCAAACAAGCGATCCGGTGTGTCATCGGTCGGCTGTGACGGGCGGGACGGCGCACGGGGCCGGACGGACCTCACCACCGCCAATGCGGACCCTGCGTTGTCGTCCGGGACTTCGACCACGTCAGGCTCTATGGTCTCTACCTGTTCGGTGCTTTCGGGAAGCACCGGATCTGTTTCAAGCGGGACAACTGGCACGGTTGACTCTTCGACAGGGTCCACCGCAGCCTGAGGTTCTACTGCTGCAAGCTGCTCTGGTTCAGTGGATTCAGTGGGCTCCGCAAAAACCTCATCAGCTTCGGTCACGCTTTCGACGGGCGGAGCGGCGGGTGTTTCGACCACCGTTTCAGGGTCCAGAGGAGGCGTGACATCCTGCTGAGAATCCGTCCCCTGTTGTGGGCTCACCTCTGCTGCGATGTTTGACGTCTGCTCGACCGGTTCTGCGGGTTCGGGGCTTACCTCTGTGGCGTCCCCAATATCCGGCGACTCCACCTGCTGCGGGTCGGGAGAGGCCACAAGCGCCTGACTGGTGGGAATATCCGCCTCATCTGCTGTATCCGGCTCGGGCGGTGTTTCCACAGGGGGGGCCGGTTCTTCGGCTGGTTCAGGTTCCACCGGTTCGGCGACATCGTCGGCCAGTTCTTCGAAACTCGTGCCGACCGGCACAGAGTCACCCAAGGGTTCGGGCGAGCGCTCTTGTCCGCCAACACGAAACGTGAATCCCAATCCAAACAGATGGATCAACAGCGACAGCACCAGGGCTAGGGTCGCGACGACGAGCGAACCACGTATCACCGCAGCGCCTGCTCTGTCACAACAAACACGGATGTGGCCCCTGCCCGGCGCAACTGACCAGTGACTTGGATCAGGCGTTGCCCGGACACGTCCCGATCCGGAACAATCCGCACCGGGCCAGACTGATGTAATTCCATGTAGGCCGACGGCTCTATCGCAGACCCGCGAAAACTCAGCGCGCCGTCTTGACGCAAGATCAAGGCATCGGGCGGCTCTCTGCCGTCCAACTCTGTCGTGTCCACAAGAGTCAATTCCGGATCCAGAGGAGGCGCAACCGTCCCGGCAATCAGAAAGAAGATCAGCATCAGAAAGACGACGTTGATCAAGGCGATCGTCGAATCCCGTTTGCGGCGCTTGGTTGGCTGACGGATCACCGGTTCACTCCAACACCAGAACACTCAACCCGTTGCGACCGCGCAATTGCACCAACAGATCGATCACTGCCTGGGCATTGGCGTCCTGGTCGAGACTGATCAAAACCTGCCCTTCTTCGATGCTGGCAGCCAAATCCTTTAAGCCCACAGGCGC
>FYBJ01000218.1_pt1 | contig 14250 bp, 14 predicted proteins | sample 1134611 | NCBI WGS metagenome assembly FYBJ01 (sample SAMEA104116008, study PRJEB20421) | marine metagenome | isolation source: marine | reverse complement strand
ACAAAAAAATCTGCACTGGCTTTGACCGCTGGCAGTTTATTGACCGCCACACTGGCTTTTTCTCCTGTTGTCAGTGCTGAATTCAATCCATTTGCCAGTACAGAATTAAGCAGCGGCTAAATGCAGTTGGCAGAAAAAGACGCTGAAGGTAAATGCGGCGAAGCTAAGTGCGGTGAAGATATGAAAGACGGTGAAGGTAAATGCGGCGAAGCCAAGTGCGGTGAAGAAATGAAAGATGATGAAGGTAAATGTGGTGAAGCCAAGTGTGGCGAAGCGCATAACGACACTGACGTCAAACAACTTAAAGAAGCAGCTTGTGGTGGTTTATTTCATGAGCGGGTTTTTTCAAAAAAAGTGTAACAAATCGATTTAATGAGAGTCTAGCTAACAAGACCGGTGTTTGACCGGTTGGTTTTTCTGAATAAACAAAAGGAAATGTCCCATGGCAACAAGCAAAAAAACTTCAATCGCTCTGGCTGCTGGTGCAGCATTAACAGCAGGTCTGGCTTTTTCACCACTGGCAAGCGCTGATGCCAATCCCTTTGCCAGTGCGGAACTGAGCAGTGGCTATATGCAACTGGCTGAGCATCACGGTGAAGAAGGTAAATGTGGTGAAGCCAAGTGCGGCGAAGATATGAAAAAAGATGGTGAAGGTAAATGCGGTGAAGCCAAATGTGGCGGCGAAATGAAAGATGATATGAAAGACGCCGAAGGCAAATGTGGTGAAGCCAAGTGCGGCGGCGAATAAGCAGCCTTTGTTAAGCAGTAATGACAAGGGCTCATCAGGAGCCCTTGTTACTTTACGGGGGCATAAAAGATGATTAAACAATTGCTGTATTCACTGCAGTCCATGCTGGACAAAACGCGCGCTGTGGATTTTCTGGCACCATTATTATTGAGAGCGTATCTCGTGCCGGTATTTTGGGTCGCTGCCAATAATAAGTGGAATCCGCTGGATCCTGACAGTTCATTACAAAACACCATTAATTGGTTTGGTAATACGGAATGGGGCCTTGGTCTGCCTTTTCCGGAAATCATGGCTTACCTTGCCTGGGGTGCGGAGTATTTTGGTGCCATCCTGTTATTGATTGGCTTAGCCGTGCGCTGGATCAGTATTCCGCTGATGTTCACCATGCTGGTCGCGGCGTTTTCGGTGCATTGGCAAAACGGCTGGCAGGCGATTCATGATCCGATGAGTGCGTTTGCATCAGCCAACGCGCCCGAGGCTATTGAGCGGTTAGATCGCGCGAAAAATATTTTACAAGAGCATGGCAACTATAGCTGGCTGACCGAGCACGGTAATTTTGTGGTTTTAAACAACGGTATTGAATTTGCGGCGACTTATTTTGTCATGTTACTGGCACTGTTTTTTATTGGCGGTGGCCGTTATTTAAGTATTGATTACTGGTTGGCCCGAAAAGCTGACAGATAAGAGGTGTGTTATGTGGATCCGTAAAAAACAGTCATGGCAATTGCCTGAATCAGAAGTCACTGATCACGAAGTATTTTTAAATCGCCGGCAGTTCATTAACAGTGCCGCGGGGATTGCTGCCGCAACAGCGATGCCGCTTAGCTTTGCCGCGGAGGAGCCCACGGGTAAAGCATTGGAAAATGTCGCTGACAGTGACTTTTCAACTGAAGAAAAGCTGACGACTTATCAGGACATCACCACTTACAATAATTTTTATGAATTTGGTACCAATAAAGAATCCCCCTCAGCATTGGCCAAAGATTTTCCGGATCCTAGCAAGCCTTGGATGGTGAAAATTGATGGTGAATGTGACAATCCCGGCGAATTTGAATATAACGAATTGATCGGTAAACAGAGTCTCGAAGAACGCATTTACCGGATGCGTTGCGTGGAAGGCTGGTCGATGGTGATCCCGTGGATTGGCTTTCCGCTGGCTGATGTTTTAAAAGCTGCGCAGCCTAATGCCAAGGCTAAATATGTGGAGTTCACCACGCTATTTGACCCTGAACAAATGCCCGGTCAGCAACGCGAGGTATTGCAGTGGCCTTATGTTGAAGGGCTGCGTATTGATGAGGCGATGCATCCGCTGACGATTTTGGCGGTCGGTTTGTATGGCCATGAAATGCCGGGGCAGAATGGTGCGCCCATTCGACTGGTGGTGCCATGGAAATACGGTTTTAAGAGTATTAAATCAATAGTCCGTATTCGTTTTGTTGAAAAAATGCCGCTGACCGCCTGGGTGCAGGCGAACGCCAGTGAATATGGCTTTTATTCGAATGTGAATCCAAATGTGGACCATCCGCGCTGGAGTCAGAAACGTGAACGACGGATCGGCGAGTTCTTAAAACGTGAAACGCTGATGTTTAATGGCTACGGCGATGAGGTGGCCAGCCTTTACGAAGGCATGGATCTGCGTAGATATTTCTGACACCTATGCTGAGTATTAGCCAATTTAAAGTGCTGCTGTTTATTGCCGGTTTAATGCCGGCAGCCTGGCTGACATTTGCTCTGTTTACCGATCAGCTGGGCGCCAATCCGATCGAGGCGATTACCCGCGATTCCGGCGTCTGGGCACTGCGTTTTTTATTACTGACACTCTGCTTAACACCTATCCGTTGGCTGACAGGCATAAACGAGGTGATTCGTTTCCGCCGCATGACGGGGCTGTTTGTGTTTTTCTATGCCGTACTGCATATGTTGCTGTACTTGTGGCTGGACCAGTTTTTTGACTGGTCAGAAATCTGGAAAGACATCATGAAGCGGCCGTTTATTACCATTGGTTTCATCAGTTTTACCTTGCTGCTACCGCTGGCGCTGACATCAACCAATAAAATGATGAAACGTCTGGGCGGCCAGCGCTGGAAGCAACTCCACAAAATTACCTATCTGGTTGCGGGTTTATCATGCCTGCATTTTCTGATGCTGGTTAAGGCCGATCTTACCGAACCGCTGATTTATATCCTGATCCTTGCGCTGTTGCTGGGCGTCAGAATTTATCGTCATTATCTGAAACCGATGGTGTTGGCACGCAGTTAAGTATTTGCTGTTACAGTCGTTTTACGCTTTTTCCACCTTTAATTTGTTGTGTGCAAGCCTTTACCAGATAAGGCTTGGCAGCCTTTTGGGGGATGAATTCCGGCAAAAACTGTTACAATGCCCCGTTGTTATTAACGGCGTTTTTAGATCTTAAGAAGGTATTTATGACTGATTTTGTCGATCAAGACCCGCAGGAAACTCAAGAATGGCTGGATGCACTGGAATCCGTCATCGAAGTCGCAGGCGACGAAAAAGCCCACCACATTATTGAAAAACTGATTGATATGGCTCGCCGCAGCGGTATCAATCTGCCTTACAGTGCCAACACTGCTTACGTAAATACAATTCCGGTCGATCAACAGGAACGTATTCCGGGCGATCAGGCGATGGAACACAAACTGCGTTCCTACATTCGCTGGAATGCCATGGCCATGGTCGTAAAAGCAAACCTTAAACCTGGTTCGGTCGGTGGTCATATCGCCAGCTTTTCGTCGGCTGCCACGCTATACGACGTTGGTTTTAATCATTTCTTCAAAGGTGATGATTATGGCAATGGCGCTGATATGGTGTTTTTCCAGGGGCATTCATCACCGGGTATTTATGCCCGTTCCTTTCTGGAAGGCCGTCTGACCGAAGAACAACTGGACGGTTTCCGTTTCGAAGTGAACGGCAAAGGGCTGTCTTCTTATCCGCATCCATGGTTGATGCCGGATTACTGGCAGTTCCCAACGGTCTCAATGGGCTTAGGTCCTATTTTGTCGATTTATCAGGCACGTTTCATGAAATACATGGAACATCGCGATATCGTCAAAACCAGTGGCCGCCACGTCTGGGCATACCTGGGTGATGGCGAAATGGATGAGCCGGAATCTTTGGGCGCGATCACACTGGCTGGCCGTGAAAAACTGGATAACCTGATTTTTGTTGTTAACTGCAACCTGCAGCGTCTTGATGGCCCGGTGCGTGGTAACGGCAAAATTGTTCAGGAACTGGAAGCGTTATTCCGTGGCGCAGGCTGGAATGTGTTGAAAGTATTGTGGGGTAGTGGCTGGGATCAGTTGCTGGCACGTGATACGCAAGGCCTGCTGTTGAAACGTATGGAAGAAGTGGTCGACGGCGAATACCAGAATTACAAAGCCAAAGATGGTGCCTACGTGCGTCAGCATTTCTTCGGTAAATATCCGGAATTGCTGGAAATGGTTTCCGATATGACCGATGAAGATATCTGGAATCTGAGCCGTGGTGGTCATGACCCCCGGAAGATTTATGCTGCTTATAAACGTGCCGTTGATCACGAAGGTCAGCCGACCGTTATTCTGGCTAAAACGGTTAAAGGTTACGGCATGGGTGAGGCTGGTGAAGGCCAGAACACCACGCATCAGCAGAAGAAGCTGGAACTGGAGCATATGAAACGTTTCCGGGACCGCTTTAATATTCCGATTTCAGATGAGCACATCGAAAAAATTCCGTACCTGACTTTGAAAGATGGCAGCCCGGAAAAAGAATATTTACTGAAGCGCCGTGAAGAACTGGGTGGCTTTTTGCCAAAACGTAATCACAGCGCACCGGCCCTGAAGATCCCGGATCTGAAGATTTTCGATGCCGTTCTGAAATCCAGTGGTGATCGTGAACTGTCGACCACCATGGCGTTTGTCCGGATATTGACCGCGCTGATTCGTGACAAAGCACTTGGCAAGAATATTGTGCCGATCGTGCCCGATGAAGCACGTACGTTCGGTATGGAAGGGCTGTTCCGCAGTGTCGGTATTTATTCTTCTTCAGGCCAAAAATATGAGCCTGAAGATTCCGGTAAGGTGATGTGGTATCGCGAAGATACGACCGGGCAGATCCTGGAAGAAGGTATCAACGAAGCCGGCGCCATGTCTGAGTGGATTTCTGCAGCGACGGCGTATTCCAACTACAACGTCAATATGGTGCCGTTTTACATCTATTATTCGATGTTTGGTTTCCAGCGGGTTGGCGATTTGTGCTGGCTGGCGGGCGATATTCAGGCCAAAGGCTTTTTGATTGGTGGTACTGCTGGCCGCACCACATTAAATGGTGAAGGTCTGCAGCATCAGGATGGTCACAGCATGATTCTGGCGAATACCGTGCCGAACTGTGTCAGTTACGATCCGACTTATGCTTATGAAGTAGCTGTCATCGTCCATGACGGTATGCGCCGCATGTATGAAAAACAGGAAAATGTGTTTTATTACCTGACGGCGATGAACGAAAACTACAGCCATCCGGCCATGCCAGATGGTGTAGAAGAGGGCATCATCAAAGGTCTTTACCAGCTTAAATCAGGTGGTAAACACAAGCTGAAAGCCCAGTTGATTGGTAGTGGCACGATTTTACGTGAAGTTGAAGCTGCCGCTGAGTTGCTGGAAAAAGACTGGAAAGTCTCGACCAATGTTTGGAGTGCGACCAGTTTTAACGAATTGACCCGTGACGGTCAGAATGTAGATCGGCATAATCGTCTGCATCCGACAGCGCCAAAACAAAAGGCTTATGTCGCTGAGTGCTTGGATAACCAAGCTGGTGTCGTCGTTGCAGCAACTGACTACATGCGCATGTATGCTGAACAAATTCGCCCTTGGGTGAAAAGCAGCTACACCGTATTAGGGACTGATGGTTTTGGTCGTAGTGATACTCGCGAACAGTTACGTAACTTCTTTGAGGTCGACCGTCATCACATTGTCGTCGCTACATTAAATGCGTTGGCTGATCAGGGCGATATCAAACACGATGTAGTTGAGAAAGCCATCAAGCAATACGAAATCAATGCAGACGCAGTCAATCCAGTTAAGGCGTAATCATGGCAGATTTAATTGAACTGAAAGTACCGGATATCGGTGACTTTGAAGGTGTTGAAATCATTGAGGTACTGGTCGCCGAAGGTGAGGAAATCAGTGCTGATCAGGAAGTCATCACCATTGAATCCGATAAGGCAATGATGGGCATTCCTTCGGACATGGACGGCGTGATTAAAACGCTGAAAGTGAAAGTCGGTGACAAAATTAGTGAAGGTGACGTGATTGCCATGGTGGAAGCCAGTGGCAATGCTAAAGCTGATAAAGCGCCTGCTAAGGAAGAAAAACCAGCTGCACCGGCCAAACCGGACACGGACACTAAAGCTAAAGCTGAAGCGAAACCTGAACAGGCTAAGGCTGAGCCAGTTGCACCGGCAGCAGCGGTCGATACGGATGCCATTATTCCTTATGCCCCCGATAACAAATCAGGTCAGAAGCATGCCCATGCTTCGCCGTCAGTTCGCCGTTTTGCCCGCGAACTCGGTGTCAAGCTGACCTCTGTGGTGGGAACGGGGGCCAAGGGCCGGATTACCAAAGAAGATGTTCAGCAGTTTGTTAAAGGTGTGATGTCAGCACCAGCAACCGCCCCAGCGGCGCAGGGCAGTGGTATTCCGCCTGTCCCAGTGGTCAACTTTGAACAGTTTGGCGAAATTAACAGTCAGGAACTGTCACGGATCAAGAAAATATCCGGTAAACATTTACATGCTTGCTGGCTGAATATTCCGCATGTGACACAATTTGATGAAGCCGACATCACTGAGCTTGATCAATTCCGTAAAGAAAACAAAGACATGGCTGCTCAGAAAGGTGTCAATCTGACGCCGCTGGTTTTCATTATGAAAGCGGTAGTGGCTTGTTTGAAACAATATCCGGAATTCAATGCTTCACTGAGTGAAGATAAAGAAAGCCTGATTTATAAAAAGTATTACAACATCGGTGTCGCAGTGGATACGCCTAACGGACTGATGGTGCCGGTAATTAAGGATGTTGATAAAAAAGGCTTTCTGGAGTTGGCCGGTGAACTGGGTGATATCAGCCAGCGTGCCCGTGATGGTGCGCTAAGTGCCAAAGATATGCAGGGTGGTACGTTCTCAATCTCCAGCTTAGGTGGTATCGGCGGCCAGTTTTTCACGCCGATTGTTAACGCACCGGAAGTTGCCATCCTGGGCGTTAGCCGGCATCAGATGAAACCGGTCTGGAATGGTAAAGACTTTGTCCCGCGGTTGATGTTGCCGTTATCGATTTCCTATGACCATCGGGTCATTGATGGTGCCGCAGGTGCCCGCTTTACTGTGATGCTGAGTCAAATGTTGTCAGATATCCGGAAGGTTCTGTTATGAGTTTGGTGGAAGTAAAAGTCCCCGATATCGGCGATTTTGACGCCGTTGAGATCATTGAGGTGCTGGTGTCGGTCGGTGATGAAGTCACTGAAAATCAGGACATTATTACCCTTGAGTCGGATAAAGCGGCGATGGAAATCCCATCTTCGGCTGCCGGTAAGGTTGCTGAACTTTTGGTCTCGGTCGGTGATAAGGTCAAAGAAGGCGACGTTATCCTGAAGCTGGAAAGCGCTGCCAGCGAAGCTGCCGCCGAAAAGCCGGCTGAAAAAACAGCACCCGCTAAAGCCGAAACAGAAAAACCAGCGAAAGCGGCACCTAAAGCTGCGGCTAAACCCGATCACAGTGATATGCATGCCGAAGTGCTGGTATTGGGCTCAGGACCTGGCGGTTATACCGCGGCATTTCGTGCTGCGGATTTGGGTAAACAAGTCATTATGGTCGAGCGCCATGAACGGATTGGCGGTGTTTGTTTGAATGTTGGCTGTATTCCATCAAAAGCTTTGCTGCATACCGCGCAGATCTTAAATGAAACCAGTCATATGGCAGCCAATGGTGTTAGTTTTGGCAAACCTGAAATCGATTTAAAACAACTGGCAGGCTGGAAAGATGGCGTTGTTAATAAACTGACAGGTGGTCTGAAAGCACTGGCCAAACAGCGCAAAGTCGAAATCGTACAGGGTGAAGGTGAGTTCAGCAGCGCCAATAGTTTGCTGGTGAAAACGGCCGATGGTGAAAAAACCATCAGCTTTGATAACTGCATTATTGCAGCCGGTTCCCGGGTCACAAAAATTCCGGTATTCCCAAATGATGATCCGCGGATGATGGATTCGACTGATGCGTTAGATCTGGAAGATATTCCAAAACGCCTGCTGGTCATTGGTGGCGGTATTATCGGCCTGGAAATGGCTACCGTTTACAACGCGTTGGGTTCTAAAATCACGGTCGTTGAATTGCAAGATAGTCTTATCCCGGGTGCAGATAAAGATATTGTTAAACCGTTGCATCAACGTATCGAAAAACAATACGAAGCAATTTATCTGAAAACTAAAGTTAGTCAGATCGATGCACAAAAATCAGGCCTGAAAGTCACTTTTGAAGGTGACAATGCACCCAAACCACAAACCTTTGATAAGATCCTGGTGGCGGTGGGTCGTACACCAAACGGCAAACTGATAAATGCTGAAGCTGCTGGTGTGGCCGTCAATGACTGGGGCTTTATCGAAGTGGATGCTCAGATGCGCACTAATCAGCCGCACATTTTTGCGATTGGCGACATTGTCGGCCAGCCGATGCTGGCTCATAAAGCAACCCATGAAGGCAAAGTGGCGGCTGAAGTGATTGCCGGCCAGAAATCGGTGTTTGAACCGATGACCATTCCGTCAGTAGCCTATACCGATCCTGAAGTGGCGTGGATGGGACTTAATGAAACTGAAGCCAAAGCGCAGGGCATTGACTATGTTAAAGGTGCGTTCCCCTGGGCAGCCAGTGGCCGAAGCCTGAGTATCGATCGAGATGAGGGGCTGACCAAAGCTTTATTTGAAAAGTCGACCGGCCGTCTGATCGGCGCTGGTATTGTCGGCCCTAACGCTGGCGAACTGATTGCTGAAGCGGTATTAGCATTAGAAATGGGCGCTGATGCGGAAGATATCGGCCTGACCATTCATCCGCATCCGACATTGTCAGAAACGCTGGGTTTTGCAGCAGAAATGGCCGAAGGTAATATTACCGACCTGATGCCACCGCGGCAGACATTGCATTCTAAATAATGCTGCAGCAGGGTTTAATGCCTGAATCAACACAGGGGCTGGTCATTATGATCGGCCCCTGTGTGTATTTACTGTCCACTTGTTAATGGCTGAGCAGGTACCTTTACGCCCACCTTTGAAATGGGCGGGCGGTAAACGCTGGCTGTTGCCAACATTACAGAAGTTATGGCGGCCGCATGCTGATAAACGACTGGTGGAGCCCTTCTGCGGCGGATTATCGGTGGCGCTTGGACTGCAACCGCAACAGGCATTGCTCAATGATATCAATCCGGCACTGATTAATTTCTATCAACAATTAAAAGCCGGTTTGTCGATGGATATTCCGCTGGCCAATGACGAATCTTTGTATTATCAGCACCGGCAATTATTTAATGATAATTTGCAGGACCCGCGGCAACGCGCGCAGCTATTTTATTATCTGAATCGTACCGGCTATAACGGTCTGTGTCGTTTTAACAAAACCGGTGGCTACAATGTGCCATTCGGCCGTTACAAAACCATTCATTACCTGACTGATTTTTCCGATTATCAACCGGTGCTGGCGCAGTGGCAGTTTTGTAATACTGATTTTGAGCAATTGGCTGTTGCCGATAATGATTTTATTTATGCCGATCCACCCTATGATGTGCCTTTCCGGCAATATTCACAGCAGGGGTTTGAGTGGCAAGACCAAGTACGCCTCGCTGAATGGCTGGCCGCACATAATGGTCCGGTAGTGTTGTCAAATCAGGCAACATCTCGGGTTTGTCAGCTATACCGTGATCTGGGTTTCCGGCTGCGGTTTATAGATGCACCGCGGCGGATTAGCTGTAAAACCGCTTCACGCAAAGCCGTTAAGGAAGTGCTGGCTTTGCGCGGTTTTTGATACAATAGCTGGCATTCAACAATCTCTCTAAGTTACAGGATTTTCTCCCCATGTCTGATATTAAAAAGGTCGTGCTGGCTTACTCCGGCGGTTTGGACACGTCAGTAATTCTCAAATGGCTGCAAGACAAATATGACTGTGAAGTCGTCACCTTCACCGCTGATCTGGGGCAGGGCGAAGAAGTTGAGCCGGCACGCGCTAAAGCCCAGGCAATGGGTATTAAAGAAATTTATATCGAAGATTTGCGTGAAGAATTTGCCCGTGATTTTGTGTTTCCGATGTTTCGCGCCAATGCCATTTATGAAGGCGAATATTTGCTGGGCACCTCAATTGCCCGGCCACTGATTGCCAAACGGCTGGTGGAAATCGCCGCCGAAACCGGTTCACAGGCGGTTGCTCACGGCGCCACCGGTAAAGGTAATGATCAGGTGCGGTTTGAGCTTGGTGCTTATGGTCTGAACCCGAACATCAAAGTCATCGCCCCGTGGCGTGAATGGGATTTACTGTCGCGGCAAAAACTACTCGATTATGCTGAGCAACATGGTATTCCGGTAGAAATGAAACAAGGTAAAAAATCGCCTTATTCTATGGATGCCAATTTGCTGCATATTTCTTACGAAGGTGGCATTCTTGAAGATCCCTGGGCTGAAGCCGAAGAGTCTATGTGGCGCTGGTCGGTTGCACCGGAAAACGCACCGGACAAACCTACTTATCTGGAACTGACCTATCAAAAAGGTGACATCGTTGCCATTAATGGTGAAGCCATGACACCGGCGCAGGTGATGACTTATCTTAATAAAGTGGCTGGTGAAAATGGTATTGGCCGTCTGGATATTGTTGAAAACCGCTATGTTGGCATGAAATCCCGCGGCTGTTATGAAACGCCGGCGGGTACCGTGATGTTGCGGGCGCATCGTGCCATTGAGTCACTGACATTGGATCGTGAAGTGGCGCATTTGAAAGATGAATTGATGCCGCGCTATGCCAGTATGATTTATAACGGCTACTGGTGGGCGCCAGAGCGGAAAATGATGCAAACAATGATAGATGCATCACAGCAAACGGTGAACGGTGATGTCAGAATTAAACTATACAAAGGCAATGTAGTCGTAGTAGGACGACGCTCGGCAACCGACAGTTTATTTGACGAATCGATTGCTACCTTTGAAGATGATTTAGGTGCCTATGATCAGAAGGATGCTGAGGGCTTTATCAAACTCAATGCCTTACGTCTGAAAATCGCTGGCAAAAAACGTTAATCAAAGCCCTGAAAGGGCGCCACAGGCGATGTTGATGGATTACACCGAATACGAAGAACGGACTGCGGAATATATGCGTTTGGCAATCTCCATGATGAAGAAGCATGGTATTGCCCAAACCCCCGCAAATTATGCCGTCTGGTACGAATATGTATCCGGTAATAATGCCAATCTGATGGAAGCGCTCGACGGTGAGTTAGCGACTCACGGCCAATTGACCGAGCAACAAAGCCGCGACTTGTATGAGCGGTTTTTTGATCGTGAAAAAGATCGTAATGCCTTACTGGAAATGCGTCAGGAAATGGGCCGGCTGCTCAAGCAGGTATTGAACTTTGTCTACACCGGCGTTAATACCACCGATAAAAGCAATAATCAGTTGCACCGTATGTTGGCGCGTTTGCAACCTGATATGTCTAAACAGCAGTTGCATGATCTGGTAGAAGAAATTCTGATCGAAACACGCTTGGTGGTTTCTGCTGGCGAACTGCTCAGCGAACGGCTTAATACTGCCGTATCGGAAGTAGAAACACTGAAAAAACTGCTTGATGAAACCCGCCGCGAAGCCAAAATTGATACCTTAACCGGTCTTGCCAATCGTAAGGCGTTTGATGAAGCTGTTAGCAAAGCCTCACATGATGCCGACAGCAGTGGTATGGATGTCTCGGTTATTTTCTGCGATCTGGATATGTTTAGCAGCATTAACGAAAAACATGGTCAACTGGTTGGCGATCAGGTGTTACGGGTTGTTGCTGAAACACTCAAAAATGGCCTCAAAGGCCGTGATATGGTGGCGCGTTATGGTGGTGAAGAGTTCGCTATTTTGTTGATGAACACCACGCTGCAAAATGCCCGTTTGATTGCCGAAACCCTGCGTACCGAAATTTCCGGAAAACGTATTCAGCGTAAAGACACCCATGAACCACTGGGCGTGATTACCATGTCATTTGGTGTCGCGCGATATGTGAGTAGTGAAGGTGTTGACAGCTTTATGCAACGTGCCGACAGGGCTTTGTATATGGCGAAACGGCAGGGACGCAACAGTGTTTCTGAAGCGCCACCACCGATTATATAAATTTATTAAAATCCGTTAGTTAAAAGTACTTCTTCAAGTGGTAACTGACCAGCGCGAGGGCGTGCATCCTGCAGCTTTTTGCCAACAGTAATCATCATGATAATGATATGGTCATGCGGCAGGTTGATGATTTTAGCAACTTTATCAAAATCAAAACCATCCATCGGGCAACTGTCATAACCCATTGACCGCGCCATCAGCATGATATTCATTGCCGCGATACTGGCTGAACGAATCGCTTCATCTCGCTGACCTTGATGATGGTTGGCATAGTAGTTCTCAATCGCCGGCAGGATCGCATCCTGCGCTGCTTGAGGTGCATTACGCCAGTAGCGCTTCGGGTCTTTTTCCCATGCATTGAGATCAGCGCATAACACCAACAATTCTGAAGCATCGACTACCTGAGCCTGTCCCCAGGCGGCTTCAAAAATCTGCTGACGTTTGCTTTTATCCTGTATCCGTACAAAACGCCAATGCTGGATGTTAAAAGCCGTTGGTGACAGGATAGCGTGTTCCATTAACTCCTGAACTTCCGCTTCGGTCATTTCGTGACTTGGATCATAGTGTTTGATCGACCGCCGCGTGCGGATAGCTTCTTTAACATCCATAAAAATAAATAAACCTCTTTAATTTCAATTCAATTCAACTTTCATATAAATAAATTGCTGCTCATCGCGATGACTGCGATAGCGGGTTTCATTACCGGTAAAAGCAGCGGTTTCACCACTTTGTCCAATCAGCAGCCACTCGCCGGGACGCGCATTGACGGTCGTTAACACGCTACTGCTGTCAATGTTGCCACTGCGGCGATCGTATTCGGCAAAGACCGGTAATAATTCGATGCGCAACTGTTGTTCAGAAAGTACCGAGACGACGGCCTGAAAACCGTTATCAACAGGTAAGTATGTTGTGCTGTCCTGTACGCCGATACCGCCGCGCGGACCAAACAAAACCAGCTGTTCACGTTGGGCAATAAGCTGACCGGTATTGATCTGAATTGGTTCACCAGCCAGGCCTCGTGCCTGCAATTGCATATCCCGATCCCGTGTCTCACGGGTTGACCAGCGATTGATTTCGACGCCGGCCGAGTGATTATCGATAACGATACGATCAGCATTGCGCTGTTGCTCCGATAACGCCTGCTGACTTCGAAGTACACTAATTGTGATGCTTTGCTGCGGTTTATCCAGTACATCAATGACCCGTCGGACATCCTCGAATGTCGCGCCGTCGCTGCGCAGAATGATGGTATTGTCAAAACCACTGACGGCCGCATCTTCAGGTAGCAAAGCCATAATTTCCGGTAATATCTCTGCAGGTGTCCGGTGTTTCAGTTCAATGGTATGCATGGTGCTGACGGCCCATGCCGGTAGCAGCCATACACTCAGAAATATCGCTGTAAGCCATCGTTTCATTGGCAGCTCCGCTTAGATATGCAGTCGACGAGATTGCGGATCAGGCTGACTGCGTGCCCACATATTTTCAAATTGTTGTTTGAGTTGTTTATGCTGCGCGCGATCACTGTCTGTTACATAGCCCTGATAACGCAGTGGATCGGTACAATACAAAACGGCGTTATCATCAATTAGCAGGCATAAATAAAGCTGATCCTGATCTTCCCGTGCGCATTCATGAACGGTTATATGACTGCTTAGACGCTGTGCCAAAGGCAACAGGCGATGACTCTGGCTGACCGCATCACGGGTGTTGTGCACCAATAAGCGGACTTTACTCAAACGGCTGTCGCGGGCGAAAGCACTGATCACTTCTAAAGCCAATTCGTTATCGAGTAAATGTTTATCGAGCGCTGGGGCAAAAAAACAGATTTCCCGCCTAGCTTGTTTAAGTAGTTCCAGACAAGCATCCACCGCCTGCTGCCGGCCATCAATGACCTGACGGTTTGGCAGAGCAGGGGGGGCAGATTCAGCCATATCAGCAGTTGCGGGCCTGTTCAGCGGCGTTACCAATGTAACTGGCCGGCGTCATGGTTTTCAATGCTCGTTTGGCCTCTTCCGGCATCTCCAGACCATCAATGAAATCCTGCATGATTTGCTTGTTGACGCGCTGACCACGAGTCAATTCTTTGAGTTTCTCATAGGGATTTTCAATGCCGTAGCGGCGCATC
>FYBJ01000185.1_pt1 | contig 14250 bp, 13 predicted proteins | sample 1134611 | NCBI WGS metagenome assembly FYBJ01 (sample SAMEA104116008, study PRJEB20421) | marine metagenome | isolation source: marine | reverse complement strand
ATAGTGATATTGACCGCATGCTGGCTGAACTTTCGCAAGATCTGGTGGGCGGTATTCTCGGTGTGCCAGTGACGGAAACGGTCAAACGAGTCGACCCGCAAAATCGCATCATTGAAACCGTCAGCCGTGACAATCTGTGGCGTGCCGCCACCCCGCAAATGTTCCGGTTGCAGCCTTTGATAAAAGCTCTTGAGCAAACCCGTCTGGCACAGTGTAAAGTCACCGACGAGGCCAGCGCGATGGAATATGCCGGCTATCAGCCGACAATGGTAGAAGGCCATGCCGATAACCTCAAAATTACTCTGCCAAAGGATTTAGCCCTGGCAGCTTTATATCTGCAACAACAACGCGGAGATGCTGTATGAGAATTGGTCATGGCTATGATGTTCACCGTTTTAAAGAAGGCCCCAAGCTGATTATTGGCGGTGTGACCATTCCCCATACCATGGGCCTGGAAGCCCACTCTGACGGTGATGTTTTGATCCATGCTTTATGTGATGCGATTCTCGGTGCTGCCGGTTTGTGGGATGTCGGCCATCATTTCCCCGATACCGATCATGCCTATGCTGGCATTGATAGTCGTATTTTGCTGCGGCGGGTAATTGCTGATGTACATCATCTGGGCTGGCAGGTGGTCAATATCGACAGTACTGTAGTTGCTGAGCAACCGAAACTGGCACCGTTTATTCCGCAGATGCGTGAATTACTGGCCGAAGACATTCATATTGCGACCAGTGCTATCAATATTAAAGCGACGACGACTGAAAAACTCGGTTTCGCGGGCCGCGAAGAGGGCATTGCTGCCCATGCAGTGGTATTACTGGAGCGGGATCGCAGCATTTAATGATGGATTTCCGTGCACTGCCCAGAGCGGGCGATATTGCTGATTGCAGCGCCACTATCCGAGTTACCGCCAGTGATTTTCAGGTGGCTGAACAATTGCCGTTTCAACCTGAAGGTGAGGGCAGCCACGTCTGGTTATATGTGCAAAAAATTGGCACCAACACCGATTGGCTGGCGCAGCAGATTGCCCGTTTTGCCAAAGTGTCACCAGTGGCCGTGGGTTATGCCGGTTTAAAAGACCGCCATGCGGTGACTTGCCAGTGGTTCAGCATCAATTTGCAGGGGCTGCCGGAACCTGACTGGTCACAAATGCAAAGTGATGAAGTGCAGGTTTTAAAGCAGGTCCGGCACAGTAAAAAACTCAAACGCGGTGCTCTGGGTGGAAATCATTTCAAATTGCGCTTGACCGATCTGCAAGGTGATAAAGCGCTCTGGCAAGCTAACCTGCAACGAATTTCTGAACAGGGTGTACCCAATTATTTTGCGGAACAGCGTTTTGGCCGTGAGGGTTTAAATCTGCAAAAAGCCGATGACTGGTTTCAGGGTGGGCCGGCACCGCAAAAACGCAATCAGCGTAGTATGATTATCTCAGCAGCACGCAGCTGGTTATTTAATCTGGTGCTGGCCGAACGGATCAAACAGCAGAATTGGGCGGCGGCTTTGCCTGGCGATATTATGCTGCTCAGTGGTACCCGGGCCAGTTATTTTCTGGCTGAAATAGTTGATGAAACCATTAAAAAACGCCTTACAGAAATGGATATTCATCCAACCGGACCTTTGTGGGGTAAAGGGAATTCACCTAATACACTTGATAGTCTGGAGCTTGAAAAGCAGGTGTTGAACGATTGGCATAGCTGGCAGGCAGAGTTGGAAAAATTGGGACTGAGTCATGAACGGCGGGCACTGCGTTTATATCCGACCGATTTCGACTGGCAGTTTGCCGAAGATAACAGTCTGACGGTCAGCTTCAGTCTGCCGCCCGGCAGTTACGCGACTGCAGTTTTACGGGAATTGGCATTGATAAATGACGCCAGTGGCAGTAAAACCGAACTCTGATCGGGTCTTACTATAGACGCGGTTGTTTATTCGGGAGTGGTGTTATGCAATGCTTAAACAAACTGTTTTTACTTTTTGTGCTGAGTGCTCCGACAATGGCAGTTGCTCAGACCTGGCAGGCACAATCTGCTGAGCAGCATGTTGCTTTGCTTGAAATGTTTGTTTCTGAAGGCTGTGGTCTGTGTCCTGCTGCTGAAAAATACGTCAATCAATTGCCTGAAGAAGGCATTGGTAATGAGCAACTGATCGTACTGGCATTCCATATTGATTATCTCAATGATCGCAAAGGTTGGATCGATCAATTTGCCAATCCGGTCTTTACCAAACGGCAAAAACAGCTGGCGCATTTAAACCGCTTCGAACATATTTTTACCCCGGAGCTGGTGGTCAGTGGTGAAACCGTTCATAGCTGGCAAGATCAATTAATCGATGTGATTGGTTTTCTGAATAACTACCAGTCAGAAGCGGATATCAGCTTACAGGTCAGTGAACAGTCAGATAACCTGCAGGTTAAAGCCCAGCTATTGGTCGAGGGTGATGATAATCGCGAACACAGCAAACTGTATCTGGCCATTACCGAAGATAATATTTTCAGCAAAGTTCGTGGTGGTGATAATGCCGGCCGCGATTTTAATCATCAGAATCTGGTTCGCAAATGGCTGGGACCATTTGACCTCAATGCCGATGGCAGCAGTCAGATCAAGCAGGAAATTGAACTTGCAGATGACTGGCAACGCGACGAGTTAAGCGTGGTTGCTATAGTGCAGAATTTATCAGATGGCTATGTATTACAGGCACTGGCCCTGCCATTAAAAGATTAGGACAGAGATGGAGTTTTTACCGATTTTTATCGACCTCAAACGGGGCAGTTGTTTGGTGGTCGGTGGTGGTGATATTGCCGCCAGAAAAGCTGCGCTGCTATTAAAGGCGCAGGCAAAAGTGACCATTGTTGCACCGGAAATCAGTCAGATGACGCAACAATTACTGGATGATCCTGACTGTCAAAATCGGGTGCAATGGCTTAAAGCCAGTTTTGATCCGGCGTATTTGTATGCACAAACACTGGTGATTGCCGCTACCGATGACAATGATGTCAATCATGCGGTTTATCAGGCGGCTAAAGCCCGGCGAATACCGGTGAATGTCGCTGATGAGCCGGACATGTGTGATTTTATTCTGGCATCGATTTTAGATCGCTCACCTATTGTTGTGGCGGTCTCCAGTGGCGGCCAATCGCCAATTCTGGCACGTCAGTTACGGGCAAGGCTGGAAACGTTAATTCCGCCAGCTTATAGCCGTTTAGGCCATTTAGTAGGCCATTACCGACAGGCCGTGAAAGACAAATTTGTAAAACTCAGTCAACGGCGGCGCTTCTGGGAAGCGGTATTACAAGGGCCGGTTGCTGATCATATGCTAGCCGGGCGTGATCAATTAGCCGAGCAAACGCTGCAAACACTGATTGAAAAATCTGATCCTGATGCTTTGAAACAAGGTGAAGTTTATTTAGTGGGTGCGGGACCCGGCGATCCGGATTTGCTGACTTTCAAAGCGCTGCGTTTAATGCAACAGGCTGATGTGGTGTTTTATGACCGGCTGGTCAGCAAGGAAGTACTGGCACTGGTGCGCAAAGAAGCTGATTTGGTCTATGTTGGCAAACAACGCAGCTGGCATTTTAAACGTCAGGATGAAATTAATCAGCTGCTGCTGGAACACGCTAAACAGGGCAAGCGGGTACTGCGTTTGAAAGGTGGTGATCCGTTTATTTTTGGCCGTGGCGGTGAAGAAATCGCCAGTTTGGCAGATGAAAAAATTCCCTTCCAGGTGGTACCGGGCATTACTGCAGCATCAGGCTGTGCCTGTTATGCCGGTATTCCGCTAACCCATCGTGATTATTCACAAAGTTGTGTGTTTGTCACCGGCCAATTAAAAGAAGGCGAATTGGATTTAAACTGGCAAGCATTGGTGCAGCCAAGACAAACGCTGGTGGTCTATATGGGGCTTGCCGGTTTGCCTGAACTTAGCATGCAACTACAAAAACATGGCATGTCGCCTGATATGCCCGCAGCGCTGGTGCAACAGGGGACAACCGAAAATCAGCGGGTCTGGACCTCAAACATCGCCGATTTGCCAGCTTTGGCTGAGCGCGAACAACCTGTCGCACCGACCTTATTAATCATTGGTGAAGTGGTCAAATTACACGGCCAGTTGTCATGGTTCTGAGCCAGTAAAATCAAGGCAATAGCGCTTTTGGGGAAAAATAGGAATTTTTCCTAATTCCATCGGGAAAACTGCGTGCTAGCATCCCAGTCAGCTTCATAGAAAGCTTAAAAATAAATATATAAATCTGGGAGAAAAACATGGCTATTCCTTATCGGCGCCGGCTGTTGCCAGCTCTGCTTTTGACTGCGTTAGGAGCCTCAATGGTTGCGCACGCCGAAGAAGACAATGTCGAACTGAGCGACATTGAAGTTATTGGCACAACACCAATCGGTGGTGTGGGCCTCGAAGCAGATAAAATTGCTGCTAACGTGCAGTCGGCAGATGCTGATGATATTGAGCGTTCACAGGGTCTGGATATTTCTGACTTTTTGAACAAAAATTTTGGCAGTATCAGTCTTAACAGTGCACAAAATAATCCGTTCCAGCCAGATCTTAAATATCGTGGTTTTACCGCGTCACCGCTGGTCGGTAATGCGCAGGGCCTGTCGGTTTACATGGACGGCATCCGGGTTAACGAACCATTTGGCGATGCGATTAACTTCGAGTTGATCCCGGAAGCGGCAATCGCCAATATGAACCTGATCCCGGGCTCTAATCCGGTATTTGGTCTAAACACGCTGGGCGGTGCACTGTCGATTGAAACCAAAGACGGTTTCCGTAACCCAGGCCATAGCCTTGAAGCCTACACCGGTTCTTTTAACCGTGATTCAGGCACTATTGAGAGTGGTGGCAGTGATGGTAACTTTGCCTATTACGTCACCGGTTCAGTTACCAAAGAAGATGGCTGGCGGGATTTTTCACCATCACGCGTTGAGCAATTATTTACCAAACTGAGCTATGCCAATGAAGATTCAACGCTGGACTTCACTTTCTTGGGTGTTGACAGTGATCTGAATGGTAATGGCGCATCACCAGTTGAACTGGTGGCAATGGATCGTGAGGCGGTATTTACCCACCCTGACAATACCCAGAACGAACTGCGTCAGTTTGGCCTGAATGGCTCACATTGGCTGCGTGATGATGTGATGCTGTCGGCAAATACTTATTATCGCCGAAGCGATCGTAGCACCTTTAATGGTGATGGGTCGGAGCTTGAAATAGATGGTGCAAATATTGTGGACGATGATGGCGAAATCATAACGCCATTTGCGCCACTTGGTTTTGACGGTTCTGAAGATTTCATCGCATTAAACAATACCAGCGAAACAGAACAGGACAGCTATGGTTTCAGTCTGCAAAGCACATTTTTGCAGCCATTATTCGGTCGTGAAAATCAGTTGATTGTCGGTGCTGGTTATGACCGCTCCGATGTCGATTACAGTTCACAATCAGAAATTGCTCGTTTTACAAATACTCGTGGAACAGACGGTACGGGCTTTATTATTAACGATACTGTTGTCGATGGTAATATTCAGACCGACACTTACAGTGTGTTTTTCACCAATACCCATTCATTAACGGATCGTCTCGACCTGACTTTGGCTGGTCGTTACAACTGGATTGCGGTTGATATTTCCGGTACCAGTGGCGGTGGTGAGCAGGATCTGAATGAAGCCGGTAACACGCATGACTTTAAACGCTTTAACCCATCGGTTGGCCTGACTTATGCCGTAAATGAAAATATGACGGCCTATGGTAGTTATAGTGAATCAAACCGTGCACCAACACCATCAGAGCTGACCTGTTCAGAACCGGATAATCCTTGTGCATTGCCTAACTCTTTCCTGGCGGATCCACCGCTTGAAGATGTTATTGCCCGTACAATTGAAGCTGGTTTGCGTGGTCAGGAAGGGGCTATTGGTTGGAATGCCGGTGTCTTTTATACCGAATTGAAAGACGATTTGTTCTTCTTCCCGGCGGTTGAAGATGATGTTGATGACCCACGTCTCAACGTAGGTATCTTTGACAATATTGATAAAACGGCCCGTGCCGGTATCGAGTTAGGCTTATTTGGTTCACATGACCGCTTGAACTGGTTTGCTAACTATTCTTATATTCGTGCCACGTTTGAAGATGAGTTCCAGTATGCCCGGGAAGTTGATGATGCAGTGACCACATTCACAGTTGAAGAAGGTGATCGCCTGCCAAGTATTCCGGCGCATAACATCAAGATTGGTGCCGATTACGCATTTACTGACAAATTATCACTGGGCTTTACCGCATCTTATGCCTCAAGCCAATATTTCCGGGGTGATGAAGCCAATGTTGATAAGAAAATCAGCCATTACAAAGTGATGAACCTGCATGGTCGTTATCAGGCGACTGAAAATCTGCAGTTCTTTGCTAAGGTTGATAATGTCTTTGACAGTGAATACAACACCTTTGGTTTGTACGGTGAGCCTGATGAAGCACCTGGTTTTGACTTTGAAGACCCACGCTTTGTTGGTGCCAGTTCGCCGCGAGCCGGCTGGATTGGCTTTAAGCTGACGCTGTAAAAAGCAAACGACTCAAGAGGCCGCTAAAAGCGGCCTCTTTTTTATAGACAGGTTAAATTTAAACAGGAATCAATATGCAGCAGATTTTAATGGGCTTACTGGCGATTTTGCCGGTACAGGCAGAAACCATGGACAAGGTGACCGATAGCTTCGAAATCTGTATGCAAAAAGTGCTTGAACAACAACCGGGCCAGATCATTAAAGTCGAAAAGAAAAATGAAACCGGCATGCAGATCTATGAATTTGATGTGCGTGGAAACGATGGCCGGGATTGGGATATAGAATGTGTTCAGGCCAGTGGCGAAATTTGGGAAGTTGAACGTGAAGTACAAAATCCCAACGATCCGTTATTTAAATCCAAGGTCAAAGTGGGCGAGAAAGCCGCCCGAAAAATGGTTCTGGGAAATTATCCGGGCCATATCCGTGAAGTCGAATATGAAGTCGAAGCAGATGGTACGGCAGTTTACGAGTTCGACATTGATATGGCTGATGGTCGGGAAATGAAAGTCGAAATCAATGCCGCCAATGGCAATGTGCACGAAGCCAATCAAGAAATATGGCAAGTTGGCTGGGAATAATCAGATAAAGCGCAGCGACAAATCCAGCGCCTGAATATCTTTGGTCAGTGCACCGACCGAAATTCGATCCACACCAGTTTCAGCAAGTTGCCGGATATTGGCCAGTGTAATGCCACCGGATGCCTCAAGCTTTGTCCGGCCTTGGTTGATAGCCACGGCTTGTGATAAATCGTTCAGCGAAAAGTTATCAAGCAAAATAATATCAGCCTGTGCGTCCAGCGCCTGCTGAAGTTCATCCAGGTTTTCCACCTCAACTTCAACTGAAACTGTCGGGTGAAGTGTTCGTGCCTGTTGTACGGACGCTGCAATGCTTCCCGCAGCCTGAATATGATTTTCCTTAATCAAAATGGCATCAAACAAACCAAACCGATGATTAACGCCGCCACCGCAGCGCACCGCATATTTTTGTGCCATACGGTAGCCAGGCAGCGTTTTCCGGGTATCAAGTAAAGCAACGGGCAAGCCATCTAATGCATCAGCGTAAAGGCGGGTCAGGCTGGCAGTAGCAGACAAGGTTTGCATAAAATTCATTGCCGTCCGCTCACCAGTCAAAATATGACGGGCACTGCCAGTCATTTCGCAGATCACATCATTGGCAAGGAGTGGGTCGCCATCATGTTTTTGCCAATCTATCTCAATGGCCGGATCAAGCTGTGCAAAGACACTGGCAAACCAGTCGCGACCACACAGCACACCGTTTTCCCGACAAATCAGGCGCGCCTTTGCCTGCGTTGCCTCGGGAATCAAATCAGCGGTTAAATCCTGCTGCCCAACATCTTCAAGCAATGCCAATTTAACTTGTGATTGAATAAACTCAGCGGGGATAGGGTTAATAATGGTCATTAGTAATATCTTGGCAAATCAAGATAGGGTAACCGCTTGGCGTTTGATAATCTATCAGCAGACAATTTATCGACTGAGGCTCGGGTGAAAATAGACAAAACCAGCGGTTGTTTAACAACGGCAACACAATTAACGTCGCCTAATTGTGACGCACGGCCGGATCCTGACGATATCAGCGGTATTGTGATTCACAATATCAGCCTGCCACCGAGCCAGTTTGGTGGATCGTGGATTGCCGATTTGTTTTTGAATCAGTTGGATACAAATGCCCATCCCTATTTTGCAGAGATCGCGGATTTAAAGGTCTCATCACACCTGTTAATTCGTCGTGATGGCGAGATTCAGCAGTTTGTCCCGTTTCATCAGCGTGCCTGGCATGCCGGCAAATCGTGCTGGGATGGCCGCGAATGTTGTAATGATTTCACCATTGGCATTGAGTTGGAAGGCGATGATTTTTCCGCCTTTGAGCGTGTTCAGTACCAACAACTGGCAACTGTCATTAAATTATTGTTACAGACTTATCCCAACCTGTCAGCCGAGCGGATTGTTGGCCATGAGCATATTTCGCCGGGCCGTAAAACGGATCCGGGCCCGTTTTTTGACTGGCAACTTCTACAGGGCTTATTACAGGCATAAAAAAACCGCCCGGCCGGAGCGGGGCGGTTTTTGCCGATGCTAAAATTTATTCAGTGATAGCAATCAGTTCAATTGTGAATACCAGTGTTTCGTTTGGACCGATTTTATCACCAGCACCTTGTGGGCCATAAGCCAGGCTGCCAGGGATAACTACGCGCCATTTGCCGCCTTCTTTCATCATTTGCAGCGCTTCCTGCCAGCCTTTAATAACGCCGTTCACCGGGAAAGTGGCTGGTTCACCGCGGTCATAAGAGCTATCAAATTTAGTACCGTCAATTAAAGTACCTTCGTAATGCGCGATAACTTTATCGTCAGCGCTTGGTGTGGCACCGTCACCTTCTTTGATGATTTCGTATTGCAGGCCGCTTTCAGTGGTTTTAACGTTTGGATTTTTGGCATTTTCTTCCATAAACGCTTTAGATTCAGCCTGTTTTTTGTTCATGATTTCGGCCAATTCTTGTGATTTTTTTTGTTGGAATTCGCTAATCACTTGTTCGGCAGTCGCTTGATCTAACTGTGGCTGTTTACCATCGAGCATGTCTTGAACGCCGGCAGCAAAAGCATCAATATCTAAATCCACACCTTCAGACTTCATATTTTGTCCGACTTGAATACCAAAAATATAGCTGAGTTTCTGTTGATCTGAATCGAGGGTGGCTTGGGCCATTACATTTGCTCCGAATAACAAGGGTAAAAAAGCGATAAATTTTAATTTCATTGTCTGATAACTCTCAAAATTAATAAGAATAAAAGCTTGCGACAGTTAGTAATCGTATTGACGGCTAAGTTCACGGCCAAGGATTGTCGCATATTTTTCTGATGCTTTCAGTGACTGTGTCGATGGCAATAACTGAGTATTCCACTTGGTTATTCAGTCAATTGATACTATAATGGTACCAATTGGAGGGCAACATATGCTGCGCATGGGAAAACTAACAGATTACGGCATCGTGCTGATGAGTTATCTTGCGGCCAACCGGCAACTGCAACATAGCGCACATACGCTGGCTGATTCAGTACAAGTGCCACTGCCGACAGTACGTAAGGTGTTAAAAGCTTTATCGGCTGGTGGTTTACTGAATTCTGAGCGCGGCGCGCAGGGCGGTTACAGTCTGAGCCGTGACCCACAGCAAATTTCAGTGGCCGAAATTATTACGGCAATTGAAGGTCCGATTGCGCTGACGGAATGTGTCAGCGATCACAGTCACTGTGAGCAGGAAACGCACTGTGCGGTTCAAACCAATTGGACACAAATAAATAATGCGGTTTTTCACGCTTTGGATGAAGTGAAGCTCGCTAATATGACGGTGCCACAGGCAATCAGCGATGCGCGGCCCATACAGTTTTATCCGTCTTTAAAGGCGGCACAAGTTACGTTACAGGATGGTGGTCATCATGACTGAACAAACGCAAACACAACAATTAGAAGCGATCACTGGTCGCGAATACAAAGCTGGCTTTTTTACCGATATTGAAGCCGACAGCTTGCCACCGGGTTTGAGTGAAGAGGTGGTCCGGCAAATTTCAGCGATTAAAAATGAGCCAGAATTTATGCTGGAATTTCGCCTGAAAGCCTATCGCCACTGGCTAACCATGGATACGCCGGAATGGGCGCATGTGCATTATCCGGAGATTGATTATCAGTCAGTCAGCTATTACAGCGCGCCGAAAAAGAAAACTGACGGACCGAAAAGCCTTGATGAAGTGGATCCGGAATTGCTGCGTACCTATGAAAAATTGGGTGTGCCTTTGGATGAACGGGCTCGGTTAGCAGGCGTTGCTGTGGATGCGGTATTTGACAGTGTCTCCGTATCTAACACCTTTAAAGATACGCTGGCCAAGCAGGGTATTTTGTTTATGCCGATTTCCGAAGCGGTGCATGAGCATCCGGAATTGGTCAAAAAATACATGGGTAGTGTTGTCCCTTATAAAGATAATTACTACGCTGCGCTAAACTCTGCGGTATTCACTGATGGTTCGTTTGTTTACATTCCGAAAGGTGTGCGTTGCCCGATGGAATTATCAACGTATTTCCGTATTAATGCGGCCAACACCGGTCAATTTGAACGGACGCTGATCATTGCTGATGATGATAGTTACGTCAGTTATCTGGAAGGCTGTACCGCGCCGATGCGTGATGAAAATCAGCTGCATGCGGCAGTGGTTGAATTGGTCGCTATGGACCGGGCTGAAATCAAATACTCCACGGTGCAGAATTGGTACCCCGGTGATGAAAACGGCAAAGGCGGTATTTATAACTTTGTGACCAAACGCGCCGCTTGCCGTGGCGAAAGTTCAAAAGTTTCATGGACGCAAGTTGAGACGGGTTCTGCGATCACCTGGAAATACCCGAGTGTGATTCTGCAGGGTGACAACTCAATAGGTGAATTTTATTCGGTGGCTGTCACCAACAACATGCAACAGGCAGATACCGGGACCAAGATGATTCATCTGGGTAAAAACACCAGTTCGACAATCATTTCTAAAGGTATTTCCGCGGGGCGTTCTTCAAATGCTTATCGTGGACTGGTGCGTATTGGCCCGAATGCTGAAAATGCCCGTAACTACACTGAATGTGACTCGTTACTGATGGGCGATAAATGTGCGGCGCATACTTTCCCGTACATTGAGGTAAAAAATCCGACCGCTAAAGTTGAACATGAGGCTTCTACCTCGAAAATCAGTGAAGACCAGCTGTTTTACTGTAAACAGCGCGGTCTTGATGTCGAAGATGCGGTGTCCATGATCGTCAATGGTTTCTGCAAACAGGTCATCCGTGAGTTGCCGATGGAGTTTGCCGTCGAAGCACAGAACTTGCTCGGCCTGTCTTTAGAAGGCTCGGTCGGTTAATTAGCCACTTAAGTCACAAACACTACGAATTAAACAGAGTTAACACATATGAAAATGTTGGAAATCAAAAACCTACATGCCACCATTGATGGCAAAGAAATCCTGCGCGGTATTGATTTGACCGTTAACGCCGGTGAAGTCCACGCCATCATGGGCCCTAACGGTGCTGGTAAAAGCACATTATCAAATGTTCTGGCCGGCCGTGATGGTTATGAAATCACCAAGGGCGAAGTTATTTACAAAGGTGAAAACCTGCTCGAATTAGAACCGGAAGAACGTGCTCAGCGCGGTGTATTCCTGGCGTTTCAGTATCCGGTAGAAATTCCCGGTGTCAGCAATATTTACCTGCTGAAAGCGGCATTGAATGCGGTGCGTAAATATCAGGGGTTGGATGAAGTTGATGCCATAGATTTCCTGACGCTGGTACGCAGCAAAATGGAACTGGTGAAAATGGATGAGCAGTTTCTGCACCGCAGTGTCAACGAAGGCTTTTCCGGTGGTGAGAAAAAACGTAACGAGATATTGCAAATGGCGGTGCTCGAACCCGCGCTGGCTATTCTCGATGAAACCGACTCAGGCCTCGATATCGATGCGCTAAAAACCGTTGCAGAAGGTGTCAACGCGCTGCGTACCGAAGATCGTTCTGTGGTCATGATCACCCACTATCAGCGGCTGTTGGACTATATCGTGCCAGATTATGTACACGTGTTATCTGAAGGTCGCATCGTGAAATCAGGCGATAAAGAACTGGCCAAAGAACTGGAAAAATCCGGCTATAGCTGGGTTCATGACGCACCGGCAGGTCAACCGGCATGAAACAGTTAACCGAATTTCACACCGATTTTATCTCGGTCGCTGAAATGCGCCGGGAAAACGGTCTGCCAGATGAAAACTGGCGGCGTTTGCGCAAGCTTGGGCAAGAACAGTTTGCACTGAAAGGTCTGCCGGGCAAAAAAGATGAAGACTGGAAGTACACCAGTTTGTGGACGCTTTCACAGCAGTCATTTAACCATGATGTTGCCCAGCCGGGACATGTAGCAGTCAGCGACTGGCAGTTGCTGAATGATGCTTATCAGCTGGTTATTGTTGATGGTCATGTTGATTTTACTGCATCCAGTTTGAATGGCCTGCCCGAGGGTGTCACGGTGCAGCCGTTGTCACAATCTCTGGACAAAGCGAGCGCCTTTTTAAACGAGCAGATTGATCTGGAGAAAACCGGCTTTAACGCACTTAACACTATGTTGATGAGCGAAGGCGTGTTTATTCATGTCGCTGCCGGCGTCAAACTGAAAAAGCCAATTGAGTTACTGGTTGTCAACTCCGGTGTCACTAAAGACCTGGCAGTGCATTTACGTAATGTCGTGGTGCTGGAAGCACAAGCAAAAGCCAGCTTTATTGAGATTTACGCGAGCAAAGAAGGCGATAGCGGTCTGACCGATGTCATTACCGAGGTCAATCTGGCTGAATCAGCTGAACTGTTTCACTACAAATTGCAGCGTGAATCGTTAAACCACTTCCATGTGGCGACCATGGCAGCCAAACAGGCTGCCAGCAGTCAGTGGCATAACCATAATATTTCGCTGGGCGGGCAACTGGCACGTAATGACATTCACAGTAACCTGCTCGGCGAGCTGTCGCATGTGACGATGAATGGTTTGTATCTGGTTGATGGTCAGCAACATGTTGATAATCACAGCCGCATTGACCATACCGTGCCCAATACGACCAGTGATGAGTTGTATAAAGGTGTGATGGATGGCAACAGCCATGCGGTATTTAACGGCAAGGTCATTGTTTACAAAGACGCTCAGAAAACTGATGCCAACCAGGCCAATAAAAACCTGCTGTTGTCGCGTGGTTGTGAAATCGACAGCAAGCCGGAAATGGAAATTTACGCTGATGATGTCAAATGTGGCCACGGCAGCGCCGTTGGACAGATTGATGAAAAGGCGCTGTTTTTCCTTCGTAGCCGCGGTTTGAGTGAAACCAGCGCCCGCAGTCTGCTGACATTTGCCTTTGCGGCTGATGTTATTCAGCGAATTGATGACGAGGCGCTGCGCGAGGCGATTACCCGCGTGATTGAACAGCGTTTACCAAGAAGTTGAGGTTTATGTCTGCACTGAATTTACAAGCCATACGCGCTGACTTCCCGATCCTGCATCAGGAGGTCAACGGCTATCCGCTGGTCTATCTGGATAATGCGGCGAGCAGCCAAAAGCCGCTGCAAGTGATTGATAAAATTAGTGAGTATTATCATCACGACAATGCCAATATTCACCGCGGTGTGCACCGGCTCAGTCAGCGGGCGACTGATGCTTACGAACTTGCGCGCAGTAAAGTTCGTCAGTTTCTGAATGCCCAATCGGATAAAGAAATCATCTTTACTCGCGGCGCGACTGAAGCGGTCAATTTAGTCGCCCAAAGTTTTGTGCGGCCGATGTTGCAAGCGGGTGATGAAATCCTGATTTCGCATCTGGAGCATCACGCCAATATTGTGCCGTGGCAGATTTTGTGTGAACAAACCGGTGCGAAGTTAAAAGTTATTCCGATGACGCAAGCCGGTGAGCTGGATCTGACTGATTTTGATGCCATGCTGACCAGTAAAACCAAGCTGCTCGCAGTCGGTCAGGTCTCTAACGCACTGGGTACAGTCAATCCGGTAAAAGCCATGACCGCGAAAGCCCGCTCCAAGGGCATTGCTGTATTAATCGATGGGGCACAGGCAGTGCCGCATATGGCGGTGGATGTGCAGGATCTGGACTGCGATTTTTATGTGTTTTCGGGCCATA
>FYBJ01002339.1_pt1 | contig 14285 bp, 20 predicted proteins | sample 1134611 | NCBI WGS metagenome assembly FYBJ01 (sample SAMEA104116008, study PRJEB20421) | marine metagenome | isolation source: marine | reverse complement strand
GAGGTCAAGGGCATCAACCGGGTCACCTACGACATCACCTCGAAGCCGCCGGGAACCATCGAATGGGAATGATTTTTACCCCTCCGGCAGTATCCGTTTGTACGCTAGGATACGCCATAATCCGTTGATAACAAAAGATAATCCTAACTAGGTCTATCACCATCTATCGAGGGGTAGTGCTCCGATTTGACGGTATAGCGGACGGTATGGGGAATCTTGTTCGATCAGAAAATTCGGGATACCGTCATGGCCAAGAGAGCTGCTGACGGTATTTTTTTCGGACATAACAGACTGATTTCAAAAAGGAATCATGCTTCCAGCATCGTCTGTTTTGGCCTGACGGTATAATTGGCGCTTCTCCCCGATTTTGGGACGATTTTGGAGGCCCCCATGCTTACTGACACGGCGATTAAGACACTGAAAGCACAGCAGAAGTTGTATAAGGTGAGCGACCGTGACGGTATGTACGTCGTGGTGCAGCCGTCGGGTGCGATCGTGTTCCGGTACGACTACCGCCTAAACGGCCGTCGCGAGACGCTGACGCTCGGTCGGTACGGGCCAGAAGGCCTTTCGCTGGCCCGCGCTCGGGAAAAGCTGATCGATGCCAAGCGGGCCATTTCAGAGGGGAGGTCTCCGGCCCAGGAGAAGCAGCACGACAAGCGGCGACTGAAGGAGGCGAAGAGGTTCGGCGAGTTCGGCGAGAAATGGTTCCAAGAGTCGCGCATGGCCGACAGCACGCGCGCCATGCGACGCTCGATCTACGAGCGCGACATCCTACCAACGTTTCGAAACAAGCTTTTGACGGAGATCGCGCCTGACGATCTCCGCATGATGTGCGGAAAAGTGAAGGATCGCGGTGCTCCAGCTACGGCCGTCCATGTGCGGGATATCGTGAAGCTGATCTTTGCGTTCGCGATCTTGCATGGCGAGAAGGTCGCCAACCCGGCGGATGAAGTTGGGCCTGCGTCTATCGCAACATTCGTACCGAAGGATCGTTCGCTATCACCGGCGGAGATCCGCGTCATGCTCGGTCAGCTCGACCATGTGCCGACCCTGCCGACTATACGGCTGGGAATGAAGCTCTTCCTTCTGACGATGGTCAGGAAAAGCGAGCTGCAGGACGCGACATGGGATGAAGTCGATTTCGAGAACGCCGTCTGGTCGATCCCAAAGGAGAGAATGAAGCGGTCGAAAGCACACAACGTCTACCTGTCGGAGCAGGCGGTGGACATCTTCGTCGCGCTGAAAACTTGCGCGGGTAACTCGCGCTATGTCCTTCCTTCGCGATACGACGCTGACGCACCGATGTCGCGGGCGACATTCAATCGGATCACCACCGCAGTCGTCGTAAGGGCGAAGAAGGAGGGGCTGCCGCTCGAACCGTTCACTGTCCATGACCTACGGCGCACAGGTTCTACCCTGCTGAATGAGCTGGGCTTCAATAGCGACTGGATCGAGAAGTGCTTGGCGCATGAAGACGGAAGGTCCTCGCGTGGCGTCTATAACAAGGCGGAATACGAGCATCAACGCCGCCATATGATGCAGGAGTGGTCCAATATGTTGGATGCCTGGGTTTTGGGTCAGAAGTATCGTCCGACGCTGCTCCCGGCCACGATGGAGTCGCTTGAGTTGGAGCCTAGTGTTTGACGGGCCGCGAACGGCGCAGCCTCACGTCAGGGCTTGGAGCACGTTTGATGGCATTTGCGCGAGTGGCATGGCGCCGAGCGTCGAGCCAGGCTTCGACCTCTGCCAAGTCCCAGACGACGCAGCGTGAGGTGAGATAGAAGCGCTGCGGGAATTCTCCTCGCTGCTCCATGTCATAGATCGTGCTGTCGGCAAGCGGCACGATCTCTCGTAACTGCTGCCGGCGAATTGTTCTTCGGGTGACATGTGGGGCAGCGCTCATACCGTATCTCCACTTCTTTGCTCTCGTGGAGATAGAAGGCGATAGATCCTCCGCTTTGAAGCCCGCGTGTGAACGCGTGCGGTAATATCGGGCTATAGCGTGTAAATCGGACGGGTGGTCTCAACGGGCAAGTGACGTCTAGAAGCTCTGCCGGACCCTTCGGCTTATTCGAAGCGCCGCTGCCCGTGGAATTTCAGCCCGGTGGAACCCGCGATTCAGTTCAGGGGAGCGCCAGTTCCGAAAAGTGCCGTCGGATATGATCCAGCTTGGGATCGATGTAGCGGCGGCAGAAGGGCCTGCTCGGGTCGGTTCGATAGTAGTTTTGGTAACGCTCGTCCGACGCTCTGAAACCTTTAAACGGGAGGACCAGGGTGTGCACCGCCTTGGCAGACGCGCCGGCGAAGCGGACGATCGCCTGTTCGGCCTCAGGCCGCTGGCTCTCTTCAAAGATGTAGATCGCGCTACGGTACTTGCTGCGAGGTGAACGGGCCCTGGCAGCGGAATGCGTTCTGAGATGCACGTCGGACAGCGTCGCCAACGGAATAACCGATGGATCGAAGGTAACGATCACCCCTTCTGACCAGGTATCTGCCGGCGCGTCCGACTGGACAAAGCCCTGGTCGACCTGGGCGACGCCACGCAACGCTTGGAACACTCCTTCTGTGCACCAATGGCATCCTCCTCCAAAGCCGGCCTTCGCCATCATCACCTCCACGCCCAGGCGTCATTCCTGACGTAGGTTGCCCGGCGAAGCGCTAGCGGCTGATTTCGAAGAGGAACCACGCACGGCGCTCAGCCTCGTCCGTCCAGGCATCGATCAGGCCGGACGTCGCATTATCCTTCGCCTTGTCCGCGACGTCCTTTGCGCGGCGAAACGACTCGACCATGTGGAGATTGTCGGCGCGGAGCTCGCCCAGCATGTCCTGCGGCGTCACGAACTCAGCATCATTGTCCTTGATGGTCTGGTGGCGCGCGATATCGCCGATCGATCGTATGGTGGTGTTGCCCGTCTTTCGGGCGCGCTCGGCGATCGCATCGGTGGCGGCGAGGATCTGTGCGGCCTGCTCATTAAGAAGCAGGTGATAGTCCCTGAAGTAGGGTCCGGAGACGTGCCAGTGGAAATTCTTTGTCTTCAGGTAGATCGCATAGCTGTTCGCCAGGATGATCTTCAGAGCATCAGAGACGGTCATCGCCGCACATTCATCGAGATCAGAAGGTGCAGGAACGGTGGCAGAACCGGCATTCGTCATCACTTAGACCTTCTCAATTTCGGCTTGCACGGGAGCCGGCACCGGTTCCGCCACCGATGGCGATGTATAGAAGATGAATTCATCGCCAGGCGAAGTCCAATGATCAGCGGCTATAGTTTCGATACCTTTGAGCGACATGCGCAATCGTAGGGCGGCGGGCGTCGCAGGCGAACCGGCCGGCCGGACCTCCACCTGCCCGTCAGGGGTCCGGTCGGAAATCCAGCACGAACGCCACGACCTTTTCGGCGGACATCTCGCACGGCTTCAGCAAGGTTCGATCAGATGCAGTGCGATAGAGGTTGAAGCTGACAATGTCGGTCCCGGCCAGCTCCCTGGCGAACAGGCTGTTGCGGCGCCCATCCCCGGATCGCCGGACAGTCAGGCCGAAACGCCGGCCTTCGTAGGCGCCTTCGCTGTATCCCTCCGCAAGCTTGGCGAAAGCGGCCTCGAACCCGGCATGCTCCATCTCAATCCACCCGTCTTGATCCGGCAGAGACGGAAGGATTCGACGCTGTTGGCGCCGAACGGCCGGGGGCAGTGTCCTTCAGCCGAGCCGCTTCGGGATGGGCGGACGATCTGAGATGCCGGCGCTTGCACAGGGCCATCAGCGAAGCCGCCGCCTGACCGGTCTGCTATGCAACGTCCACGCCCTTCCAGAAAGCGACGTGATCCCGAATGCCCTCGGCTTCCGGCGTCGGATCGGGATAGGTCCAGGCCGCGTTCGCGTTGAGCGCATCGCCCACACGAACATGGAAGTAGCGCGCGGCGCCCTTGATCGGACAGACGGACGTGTGCGGGCTCATCTCAAGCAGGCCAAAATCGACCGCCGACGGTGGGAAGTAGTGGTTTCCCTCGACGACGACCGTCTCGTTGCTTGTGGCGATGGTGGCGTCATTCCAGATAGCTGAGACCAACGGACTCTCCTTTCCCGTTCAAAAACCGGCACGGGGTCATGGGGTGTCTGCCCGGGCCGCACCTCCTCAGTTGACGCGCGGCGTGCGCCCGAGGAGTTTGTCGAGTTCGCCTCTGACATCGAGCTCGATAAGCTCGTCGGAGCCACCGACATGCGTGCCGTTGATGAAGATCTGCGGCACGGTGTTTCGACCCGACGCTTCCGTCATGGCCTGCCGGTGAACCGGATCCGCCTCGATATCGAGTTCCTTCCATTGCACGCCCTTCTCCTTGAGGAGCGTCTTCGCCCGGCGGCAGAACGGGCACCAGCTCGTGGTGTAAAGGAGGACGTCAGGTTTCATTTTGCGTCTCCGGTCAGCCGCGTTCGAGGAGGGCGACTGTGCCTTGGCCGCCGTCGGCACAGATGCTGACGATCGCCCGTGATCCGGGCGGCATGGTCCACAGTTCCTTCACCGCCTGGCTGAGGTCGCGCGCGCCTGTAGCGCCGAACGGATGACCGATGGCGACCGAGCCTCCATTAGGATTGACGCGGTCCCAATCGAAGTCGCCCATAGTCGCCTGGACACCGGCTGTTCCGCGCACCCACTCCCGATCAGTGATGGCTGCAACGTTCGCCAGGACCTGGGCTGCGAAGGCTTCGTGGATTTCCCAGAGTGCGATGTCGGAGAAGCTGAGTCGATGCCGCGCGAGCAGGCGCGGAATGCCATAGGAGGGCGCCATCAGCAGGCCCTCGGTGTGGAAATCGACGGCCGAGACCTCGTAGTCGACGAGCCGCACATACGGGGTGCCCGGCGGGAGTCTCGCCACACCGGCTTCGGTGGCGACCCAACACCCGGCGGCTCCATCCGTAATCGGCGAGCTGTTGCCGGCGGTCAGGGTTCCCCTCCCAGTGTCGCGATCGAAGGCGGGCTTCAGAGCGGCAAGCCGCTCGCGCGAGGTGTCGGCGCGCGGGTTCGCATCGCGCGCCAGTTCAGGCAGGGAAATCACAAGATCGTCGAAGAAGCCTCGTTCCCAGCCCGCGACTGCCCGCTGGTGGCTCTTGAGCGCCCAATCATCCTGCGCGACGCGCGAGATCCGCCAAGCCTTGGCGGTCTCCTCCATATGATCACCCATCGTCCTGCCGGTGATTCGGTTGGCCCAACCTTTCGTGGGGAGCACGTAGTCGCGCGGGGTAAGAGACTGGAGCGCGGCAAGCGCGGCCGTCGCATCCTGGGCAAAGAGGTCGGTGAGCCGCTTCGATGCCTCGGCGGTCAGGGCGATTGACGGGCGGCTCATAACTTCGGACCCGCCGACCATCGTGAGGTCAATCCCGCCGCCCAGCATCCCTGCCGCAGCGAAGGTCGCCGTCATGCTGGTCGAGCAAGCCAGGACCACGGAAAATGCCGGAACAATCGGATTGAGCTTGGCGTCAAGCCAGGTTTCGCGAGCAATATTGCTCCAGCCCAAATTCGGTATCACGGTTCCCCAGACGAGGAGATCGGGTTCCGCCTGCGCCGCCATCGCCTGTACGACAGGCACGGACAGAGAGATGGCGTCGTAAGCCGCCAACGCGCCTCCACCACGGCCGAAAGGGGTCCGAAGGCCGGCTGCAACGAAGACGGGTTCGGCAAAGCGGCTCATTATGATCTCCAAACTATTTCTGGGCTGCACTTCCGCGACGGCGGAACGCGCAGTCGCTTGGGCCGCTAACCACCGTAGCGCTCGGTTTTGATAATGGTGGGGTCCAGGCCGGCCAGCAGCGCGCCCTCGGTCGCGATGTTGACGAAGCCGTTTGATCCGCAGACGAACACTTGCGTCGGCTTTCGGTGAAGCCGCGCTAGAACTTCCTGGACCATCCCGCCGTCGATCCGTCGCCCGAAGTCCGATGCGCGGATCGGTTTCTCGCGCGTAATTGCCAGCGCCAAGACGAATGCCGGATCGCTGACTTCGAAGGAATGAAGCTCTTTTGAGAAGAGAACGTCTTCAGCGGTTCGTGCGGACAGGAGCAGCGCTGTCGGCACGACCTGGGCCAGTGCGCGGCGCTGCCGGATCATTGCCATCAACGGCACGAGGCCCGAGCCTGCCCCGATCAACAGCACTGGGTCTATGGCAGGTTCAGGCCATAGGAAATGGCCGCCGAGCGGACCACGAAGCTCGATTTCGTCGCCGATCGCTGCGACATCGTGAAAGAACGGCGAAACTTCGCCATCCGGTAGGCGCTCGATAGCGAGCTCGACGATCGGAGACGAGATTGCCGAAGACGCGATCGAGTAACTCCGCATCGCACTGTAGCCATCGGGCGCGGTCAGCCGGACATCGACATGCTGCCCTGCGATGTGCGCGAACGGTTTGCTCAACCGAAGGAAGAAGCTCTTGATACTCGGGGTTTGTTGGACGATTTCGTCGATTACGCATGGCTGCCACGCGATTTGCGCGCCGTTTTCAGTCATTGGTGTATCGTTGCTCGCGCCACGGATCGCCGTAGATGTGATAGCCGCGCAGCTCCCAAAAGCCGGCCTCGTCACGCGTTGTGAATTGCAGCGCGTTCACCCATTTGGCGGACTTCCAGAAGTAAAGGTGCGGAACCAGAAGACGCGCCGGCCCTCCATGATCGCGGGGAAGCGGCTTGCCCGCATAGTTGAGGGCGACCATCGCTTTCCCGGAGAGAAGATCCGCCAGCGGGACGTTTGTCGAGTAATTATCGTAGCAGTGCGCCAAAACGAAATCGGTGGGCCGATCGAGCCCTGCATCTGCAAGGATGTCTTCGACGAGTACGCCCTCCCACGCGGTATCCAGCTTGGACCAGGACGTGACGCAGTGAATGTCTCGGGTCACCTTGGTCTTCGGTAGGGCGTTGAACTCGCTCCAGTTCCACACTTTGACGGGCTTCGGACCGATCTTGACGGTGAATTTCCAATCGGAGGGCTCCACGCTCGGCGTTGGCCCGGCCGTCAGGACAGGGAAATTCTCCACGAGATGCTGGCCTGGCGGAATCCGATCGGACTGGTCGCCGCCTGAACCGCGGCCGGTGAAACCTCTGGTGACCATAGCGAAACCTCCTTGCTTGTCACGACAGACCAGAACCGGATTCAGTTCAGAATTCTGTAAAAGACCTTTGCACGCACGACCGCCGAGCGAGCCAATTCACTGAAAATCAGAATACCGGATGCCCTATTAGTTTGGACCATTTTGAGTCGTGGTTATTGCGTGTAGACTATAGCGGCAGGCCAGTATGATTTCCCAATACCCCGTAGCTATAGTTTTGATAGCCTTCACAGCGGCATTACAGGCGCACCCCCGTTGGCGGATTTCGACCGGACGCCGTCGCTTGCCAGCGGTGTTGTGAGATCGGGGGGCAAGATCGCCCCTGCCAATGCTACCGCTGAGAGGTCGAATCCTCAACCGCTTGGGCGCTTATCGCCTCCATCCGGATGCTCACCCGCCGAACCGCAATAAACTGCTATTCTCGATAAACTCCCGAGTCCGGCTCAGAGGTATGGAAACTATGTCGTAGCGCTATTGGAAATGCTGCGCGCATACCTTCATAGTATGACACGCGAAATCTGTAAATCCTGAGTATAGTTCGGAAGAAATTTCGATCTGATCGATCAAGACTTCAGGATGCAGCAAGCTGGAGACACTGATGAAAGCCGTTGGTTACAAGGTTCCGGGACCCATCGCCGAGGATGCTGCGCTGGTCGACATCGATCTGCCTCGGCCTGTCGCTGCAGGACGCGATATCCTGGTTGAGGTGAAGGCCGTCTCGGTCAATCCGGTCGACTACAAGATCCGCAACGGCACGCCGCCCGCCAATGGCGATTGGAAGGTGCTGGGATGGGATGCCGCCGGGATCGTGCGCGAGGTCGGCCCCGACGTGACGCAGTTCGTGGCAGGCGACGAGGTCTATTATGCCGGATCGCTCATAAGGCCCGGCACCAATGCGGAGTTCCATCTCGTCGACGCCCGGATCGTCGGTCGTAAACCCGCGTCGCTCGACTGGGCGGAAGCGGCGGCGCTGCCACTCACGACGTTGACGGCCTGGGAAGCCATGTTCGATCGCTTGGACGTGACGAAGCCCGTCCCCGGGGCGGCGCCGGCGATCCTCATCATCGGTGGTGCGGGCGGGGTCGGGTCGATCGCCATCCAGATCGCGCGACAGCGCACGGATCTCATCGTCATCTCCACCGCCTCTCGGCCGCAAACCCAGGAGTGGGTTAAAGGGCTTGGGGCTCATCATGTCATCGACCACTCTCGGCCGCTCGCGCCACAGATTGCCGAGCTCGGCATCGGCGCTCCCGCTTTCGTATTCTCGACCACCCATACCGAGCAGCATGCCGCCGACATCGCCGAACTGATCGCCCCGCAAGGACGGTTCGGATTCATCGACGATCCCAAGGCACTCGACGTCATGCTGTTCAAGCGCAAGGCAGTGTCGATCCACCACGAGCTGATGTTCACACGGTCGCTCTACGGCACGCCCGACATGGATGAGCAGGGCAAGATCCTCAATTCGCTGGCGGTGCTGGTGGACGACGGCAAAATTCGCACGACGCTAACCGAAAAATTGTCGCCAATTAATGCCGCCAATCTGAAGACGGTGCACGCACTGATCGAAAGTGGCGCGGCAAGAGGCAAGATTGTCCTCGAAGGCTTCTGATGACTGCCACCGCCGAACGTCTTTTCTAACCTCAAGAACGCCGGACGGATTACGCCACGGCGAAGGAAATTCCATGACGAAATCCATTGCCACCGCCTCGATCAACCGCGAAACCGCCGTCGCCCTCATCGACGCGGCGATCGCCGCGGCACGTACAATCGGCATCCCGGCTTCGGTCGCCGTCGTCGACGCCACCGGTAACCTGCGCGCGTTCGAGCGCACTGATGACGCGCCGTTTCTCACCGTCGATGTTGCCATCGACAAGGCTTGGAGTTCCGCCTCGTTTGGGTACCCGACCCATGTCTGGAACGACTATGTTTCGAACGATCCAAAAGTGGCGCCGCTGGCCTATCGCCCCCGGATGGTCGCTGTCGGCGGAGGCTATCCGATCCTGGAAGACGGGAAGTTGATCGGCGGGATCGGCATCTCCGGAGGCAACTATCAGCAGGATCAGGATGCGTGCGTCGAGGCACTCACGAAAATCGGGTTCGAGCTGCCAGCCTGACGACTTTAAGGCCATCGCCAGCGGCGGTGGCCTGCAGATCCGACCTTATGAAAGACTTTAAGATGGAAGCATTCGTCGTCTTCACGCGCGAAGAAACCACCGATCCGGAGGAACTCGCAACCTATTCTGCAGGCGTCGGCCCATCGTTCGATGGCCACGACGTAACCTTTCTCGCCGCTTATGGCGCGATGGAGCATTTGGAGGGGCCGCCCGTCGAAGGGGCCGTAATTTTGCGGTTCCCAACGATGCAGGCCGCCCGTGATTGGTATCATAGCCCCGCCTACCAAACCATCGCTGCGCACCGTTTTGCTGGTTCCCGCTATCGCGCCTTTATCATTGAGGGGCGGCGGTGACACACCGACGGAAGAACGGCGGCGCTGGCCACAAAGTATCGGTCGGCGAACTCGCATCCTACAACCTGTAGGGGATCAATGCGGTGAGGTTCGCGTGCCATCGCGACACGCGACCACTCATCGGACTTCTGCATCGGAATTGGAGGATCAGATGAGCGTCGACGAACGACAAGCCCCCGAGCTGCGGGTGCAGAGATGGATTGGCGTGGATGGAGAAAGCATCGCGCCGCTCAAGCTGTCGGATCTCGGCACCGGCCCGAAAGTCCTCTTCGCCTTCCAGCACTGGTGCCGTGGCTGCCATTTGCATGGATTTCCGACGCTACAAAGGTTGCATGGTGCATTGAGCGCCAAGGGCGTGGGCTTCGCGGTGATCCAGACCGTCTTCGAAGGAGCGGATGAGAACACCTTCGAGAAGCTGCGCGTGAACCAGCTCAAGTATGCGCTTCCTGTCGCGTTCGGTCACGACGAGCCACCTGCCGGCGCGACGCTTCCCACCTTCATGGAGGACTACCGCACGCGGGGAACGCCCTGGTTCTCCGTGATGGACGCTGGTGGCCGCATCGTATTCTCGGACTTCCATCTCGACGCCGATCAGCTCGTGAAGGGACTGGAGCTGGTGTAACCGATGCGGCGCTGGGTCATCCTGATTGCCAGCCATCTCGCGATGCTCGCCATGGGCTTCGCGGGCGGTGTCTACACGCTGCCGATCCTGACCGCCCCCCGGGCCCCGGACGCGGCGGCCTTGCGGACCATCTCAGCCGAGACGCTCTACGCAGGGCGTCTGGCCCGCAATCTCAAAGGCAGCGACCTGCTTCACTGGGGGGAAGGCGAGATCCGGGTCTCGCGCGACCGTATCGCCCATATCGGGCGCCTCGCCCCTGGTCCCGACTACAAGCTCTACCTCGCACCACGTTGAGTCGACACGAAGGAGGCCTTTCTCCTGATCAAGGACAGATCGGTCCGCGTGGGCGACGTGAAGACGTTCAACGGCTTTATCGTCGAGGTGCCTGCCGGCGTCGATGTTCGCGACTACAGCGCGGTCGTCGTCTGGTGCGAAGCATTCGACCAGTTCATCAGTGCGGCAGAGTATCAACCCTCACATCAGGCTCGAAAATGAGCCCGGCGATGGATACCATGAGGTCGGCGGGCAAGCGCGGCCTCGTTCTCGCGCCGGTGGCGGCGCTGCTGCTGAGCGTCGCCGCTCTGTTGCTGGGCAACGGCCTGCTGGGCACGCTCCTGATCGTGAGAGCCGGCCAGGAGGGGTTCTCGACCGGCGCGATCAGCGCGATGATGTCCTTCTACTTCGCGGGTTTCACGATCGGCGCGCTCGTGTTGCCAGGGATCATCGTCTCCGTGGGACATGTCAGAACCTTTGCCGGCTTCGCGGCCATCGCGTCGATGACCGCACTTCTCCATGTGGCGTTCGTGGAGCCGATCGCCTGGATGCCGCTTCGCCTGATTACCGGCTTCGCCTATGCGGGCATGATCCTCGCAACAGAGAGCTGGCTCAACGCGCACGCAGTGCAATCCACGCGCGGGCAGCTCCTGTCGATATTCGGAGTTGTCTCGATGGGCTCATGGGCAATCGGGCAGGCGCTACTCAACATCGCACCGCCTGCTGACGTGACATTGTTCCTCATCGTGTCGCTGTTGATATCGGCGGCAGTGGTTCCGATCACCTTGCTGCCCAGTCATCCGCCGGCCCAGGTCGAACAGGAACGGGTCGTATTCAGGGACCTCGTCCTCGTATCACCCCTCGCTGCTGCTGGCGCGTTCCTGGCCGGCCTGGCTATCGGCGGTTTCTGGGGTCTTGGCCCGAACTTCGCCCAGAGGATCGGCCTCGATGTGGGCGGTATATCCGCGTTCATGGCTGCGGTTCTAGGTGGAACGCTCGCATTGCAGTGGCCACTCGGTTGGCTTTCCGATCGAGTGTCCCGGTATCTTGTCATCGCCGGTGCGGCGCTGGCGTCCGCGGCGGCGGCCATCGGCGTAGCGTTGGCGGTAGAAGCGCCTCTGCCCCTGCTCCTAGCGGCGGGCGCGCTGTTCGGTGGCTTTGGCATCCCGATCTATTCACTGTGTCTCGCCGTCGCAAACGACGATCTTCCTGCCGGTCGGCTACTCGGCACCGCGCGCGGGCTTCTGTTGCTCAACGGGATCGGGACAGCCGCGGGCCCCTTCATTGGGGGAGCGGCGATGGCTATTGTCGGTCCAGGCGGCTTATTCCTTTATGCGGCGGCGTTGCTCACCATCCTGGCGGTCCTGGCCATCGCACGCAGGCAGCCAAGTCGCCCAATCCAGGCCAAGGCCGCCGCCCGTTCTCCGAGCACGCCGATGATAACCGGATCTCTCGATACGATGATATGCATGGAGAAGCGGGCGCAGGGCGTGCGGGATTAGCGCGGCACGGCGCCTGCACGAACCGCGGGGTCAGGCGATGATAGCTGTTACGCGAATTTCGATACGCATGGTTGGAAGCCCCAGCGCTTCGATTCCCAACTGCGTCCAGATTGGAGCGCGCTCGGGCATGTAGTGGCGATACAGCTTGGCCATTGTTTCGTTGATCACGGGAGGGAATCCACCGACGTGATAGGAATTGACGTGGACGACATGCGGCCAGCGTGCTCCGGCGGTCGCGAGCGTCCGTTCCACGTTCTTGAACGCCTGTTCGATCTCTTCCTCAATCGACTCCGGAATGACGAGATCGTCGTTCCATCCGCCCTGTCCGGAGATCTCCACGCGGTCACCAATGCGCATTGCCTGAGAATAATGAAGCGCGTCATGCAGGCGCGTCCCGTATCCGGGGGTGATGAAGAATGAAGGTGTTGTCATGAGTTTGCCTTTGATGAGCCAGGTCAATGCGGCTGCAAGTGACCGTATGCATTCAGAAAGAGATGCAGGGCGTTCGGCACTCGCGCACCGGCTGCGGTGGAGGGCTTTATTCCACGTCTTCGACGATGAGGTCCCGGCCGTTGAACTGCACGGTCTCCCCGGCTCGGGCCCCCTCGATCGCTTCGAAGATCGGCGCCATCGTGGAAATGCCCATGAGTTCACGGCCCTGGCAAGTGAACCTGCTCGTCGATACCGCGATCGCGAAGTAGCGGCCAGACAGCTTGACGACAGCGCCTTCGGCGACGGCCAACTTGGGCCCGAAATCGATCGTCCTTTGCTTTTCGAGCTTGTCGGCATAGTCATGGAGCGTATCATCGAGCGCTTCTGCGAAGTCGCTTGCGACCTCGGCTTGAGCCAGTTCGTCGTTTTCGATCGGTTCGCTCCGATCAAGCCGGGCGGTCGAGACATAGTCCAGGTAGTTTTCGCGAGCGCTATGCAACGCTGCGGTCTCCAGCGATAGCATGGTTTGTCGGATGTGGTCCTTGTTCCAGTCCATAATCACTCCTAATTCGCGATATTTCTAAGCTTTACCCTGCAAATGTGACGCCCGGAGAGGGACTTTCCCAGCTCGGCGACGCCGCTATTCGTCGGTAGTGACGTCCTCGCCCTGGTATGGAACTCTGATCAACCGGGAGTCTCGAATGATGCTCGTGACGAGCCAGACATATTCCTGCTCGGCGGTATCGAAGCCAAGGATGCTGAAGGATTGGCCGAAAGGGCATGGCGGGAAGTCTGGAAAGCCCTCGCGCAGCACGTAACGTTCAGGATCGCCGTGAAACTCGCTCTTGTAGACTTTCCGCAGTCCATGCTTGCTCGGCGCGTCCTGGTCACCCGCGGGCGCTGTTTCCCGATGCGCTTCAAGGCGCTCGGACAAGTCGCGGGGGCAGATTTCGTGGAACACGTCGAAGGCGTCGATCAACAGGCCTTTATGCTCTGTCGCCGGATCGGTGATCGCGTAGATGTTGGAGGCATCTTCGCCGTCGTCCCCGCTCTCGAGGCGCAACGCCGCATCGAAGCGAATGCTGCATGCATCGAGGGTTGACCCTAGTTCGAGATCGACGAGATTGCCGTCCTTTACGCGGTATTCGCGGTCATAGCCTTTGGCGATCAATGACTGGACTGCTTCTAGAACGTCGGTCACCTGGGAGGTCATGGAAGCACCTTCATCTTGAACTGGATTGGACACGCTCGCGCGCAAAGCGCGCTGTGACTCGTCAGCGGACGGAGAAGCTCGCGAAGTGCGTTACTCATAGCCACTTGGCCTTCTTGAAGCGCATGAACAGGAGAAGGCAGAACACCGCTATCACTCCGAGCACGACGAAGTAGCCATATGGCGTGTCCAGTTCCGGCATGTGCTTGAAGTTCATGCCATATATTCCGGCGATCGCCGTCGGGACCGCCAAGATCGCCGCCCAGGCCGCGAGCTGGCGAGTGACCACACCGATCCTTTGCGCTTCCAGAAGGCTGCTGGCCTCGAAGACCGTGGACAGGACAAGCAGGAGGCCGTCGACCATGGACTGCACGCGGTGGACATGGTCCGCGACGTCGTGGAAATATGGTGTCATTTCGGCGCTGATACAGGGAAAGTGGCCGCGAACGAGCTTTCGCACCAGCTCGGCCATAGCCCCGAGCGTGCGCTGGAACCGCGTGAGTTCGGACCTTAGTTCGAAGATTCGCGCCACCTCTTCTGGCCCGAGGAAATCGTGCAGCGACCGTCGCTCCATCGCCAGGACGTCGTCCTCGATCATTTCGAAGATGGGCAGATACTGGTCGACCACGCGGTGCAAGATCGCGTGCAGCACATCTGTCTCTTATACACATCTCCGAGCCCACG
>FYBJ01000819.1_pt1 | contig 14417 bp, 5 predicted proteins | sample 1134611 | NCBI WGS metagenome assembly FYBJ01 (sample SAMEA104116008, study PRJEB20421) | marine metagenome | isolation source: marine | reverse complement strand
AACGGAACGTTTGCGTCTGGGATTTAAAGGGATGCGACAAGGCATCCCTTTAAGAAAAAACGAATTGAATTTGAGATAAAAAGAAAACTACGATAACAAAAACCAATCTTAAAAACTACACAAAAAATGAAACTTAAAAAGAGAGGAAAGCTACTCCTTCATATGCTCACTGCCAGCTTCAACAAACCCTGTTGGCTTTTGTGCTGCTGTTTGATAGTTCACCATTAAACGAATAGGCAATGCCAACTCAATTTTCTTATCACGAAGTATTTTCACTACTTGCAAGCGAATATCACTGGCAATATTCCATTGATCAAGCGTGTAGTTTGAGCTGATAAAGCCACGAAGCATGAATTCATAGCCATTCGGGCCAAAATCATCAAGTCGTACAATTGGTTTTGGATTTTTCAATACGTATGGGCTATTATCAAGGATTTTTTCAAAAATCTCTTTCACTTCCGTGGGGTCTTCTTTATATGCCACAGTAATAACAATATCACCAAAAGCAATAAAGCCGCGAATATAGTTCCAATTAACAATAGCGTGATTGATCACAAAGGAATTGGGCACCACAATCATCGTGCTATTCTTGCGACGCAATACCACTGAACGAGCAGTAATCTTTCGCACTACACCTGATACTTCTTCATTAATGCGAATATAATCGCCAATCTTAATCGGACGTTGCACGAGAATAACAAAGTATGCCACAAAGTCAGCTGCTGGATCTTTGATAATAAAACCAATACCAAGTAATAATGCATAAAGCATCAGCTGCACCTGCGTGCCTAACCCTATGGCATTAAACCCTAAGAAAATCGCCGCTAGCAAAACAATATAACGCGTCAAACTAGTCACGGTGTTTTGCACGCCAGAATCAACAAGCAATACATCAAAAATGCGACTCAGCACAAAACGCTTAATAGCTGCAGCCATCATCACACCAAAGAGCAAGAAGAAGATGAACATCAAAATAGAATGCACGGAAATTGGTGTTGGCGTATCTTCAAACAGACGTGGCGTCTTGAGCCAATCAAGAATATCGTGCAAATCATTAATATTCTTGAGCGTATCTGGCCATTGCCAAATCTTGGAAGCAATAATGGCACCGATGAAAAAGAAGAAAAAGAGAATCGCAATAATCGAAACACCATACCAAGTCTTAGCTGAAGGGAAACGCTCCTTGACCGTATCTTGCTCTGACTGGAAAAAGAGCGCTGCTGATCCACGCTTGATATAACCATGTAACCAAAAAAGCACGCCAACCAATCCAAACGTGTAGATGATACGCGAAAGCATAAAGAGCACTAATCGGCCAAATCCAACATAAGGATTCATCATCACAATAATGGCAATCAAAATAGCCAGCAGGAAATAATAATAATGATCGACCTGCTCACGAATAAATATCCAGACATCATTCGTACGTGGAATAAAGCTCAATACCAACTCTTTAGTTATCAAGAAAATGAGTGATATCTGCAGAATAATAATATTGAGTGCCTTCAAAATATTAGGCAGTTCAGATTTTGGATAATTAGCTAAAATATAAGCTTCGCGGAAAAAGAAAATCACAATAGTCGCATAAAGGAGCGTTGAAAAGCAAAGCATAAAGCGCCGTTGATACTCTTTGCCCACAAAAACATACTCGTTGCGAATATTCGTTTATGCAAATAGCGTGATGAAACGCTGTGCCAAAAAGAGCAACAGCGGAATAGAAAGCAGATAAAAAAGAATATAAGGATACGGATCAGGAATCACATAATAAGAAAGCAGCAAGACACACGAAATCCAAAAAGCAAGAATGAAAAAGTAGTTCATCACAAAGGTGAGCAAGGTGGCCAAAAAGAGCGACATCGTCGGCATGTTGCGCCCTTTGCTTTTAAAAAGCAACCAATTGCGCAGTTGTGGCAATGTCATACGTGCAAAGAAAAGCAACATAAGCCAGATAATGCAATAGAGCACAAAATAGAGCAAACTATATTCTTGCTTGAAAAGCGCCCTTATTTTATAGGCAAGCGATGCCACATCAAAATGCAATACATAGGAACGCACATCACGCACAAAGGTCTCGACATTTGGAATGATATTTTTTACCCCTTGCCAAGAAATGGCGTCTTCTGGACGATCCCAAATAATGCTGCGAGAAGATGCCTTTAATTCTTCGATGGTAAAACGCACTTGTTGCTGCGTCTTGAGCAGCTTGGCCACCGTATCGTTATAGGTGCTGCGAATCGTATTGAGCACCTTTGCTTGTTTTTTAACGGTCTCTTCCGCTTCATTAATCAATTCAAGCGCACTGGTATACCCTGAAAGATTATTTTTGAATATGCTCTCTTTTTCGCTTATAACACCTTGGCGCACTTGCGTGATGGTATCAAGTGCCTTTTTGGCCACGCCGAGTTCATGCTCTATACGCGCTTTTTTGCCATCAAGCTCTGAAAGATCGCCCTGAATATCAGCCAATCGGACTTCGTAGCGTTTTATTTCTTCTGTGATCTTTTCTTCTGAAGGGAACTTGCCGGTATACATCTTATAAAATGATGACTTGATATCCGTCTCAATGCGATCCAGACTGAGCGCTTGATCATCAAATTCAATATGCGCATCAAGCTCTTCAAGATAGAGACGCTTTAAAAAATAATCTTCATACAGACGCGTGACAGCAAGGGTGCCGAGCTGCGCTTCAGCCGTGGGTTTAAGCACGCCCACCCACTGAAGAAGATCTTCACTGATTGGCACATTATATTGCTTACTCGCATTTTCCAGCTCACCCTCTTTATCCATGATAGCTGTTTTGAGCTGATCTTTTTTTGGCTCATACGTATCAATCTTGAGCGCATTTAACTCCTGACGTCTTTTTTCTAGTTCGTCTCGCGCAAAGGCAACATCAGCTTCACTAATGCGAATAGATGATTGCTTAATACGGGCAAAAATATCCTTGAGCGCTCGCAGTTGTGTCTCTTCAATATCAACTTTGTCATGAATAAACTTAATACGTGCACGCAAGGTTTTCAGCTGTAGATCATCGACTTCTTTTTTGGTCTCAAGCAGAGCAAATTCCAGATTCACCAGCTCACGATGTTGCTGACTATTCAAATCAAGGCTGCCCGCCACAAATTCTTTTTCTACCGCCGTCTGCTCTTCTTTTTTTTCTTTATAGGTCGCTTGCAGCGCTAATGCTCCTTGCTCACGACTTTTAATTTCAGTTTTGGTGGTTGCTTCTTGCTGTTGCAACTGCTCAATAGCACTCTTTTTGACTTCTATGCTCTCTTTGACTTGGCGCAAATCTTCAAATGAAAAAGCAATACGATTAGTGAATCCCAGCTCTTTTTGATAAGCATGCTGATCTGGATCGGCTAAATAATCCTCAAGAAGTTTAATATGCTCAGTGATTAAAGTAATAAGGCGCTCTTTGGCCGCTTTATAATCTTTAAGCACTTGATAATGATCATTAAGCAGCACAAGCTTTTTAGACAGAAATTCATTATCCGGTTCATTTTGCAAGGTATCTTTAACTGCATTTATGGCATTACGAATGCTCGCTAATTGCTCATTAAAAGCATCCGCATTATCTTGCATATCCTGCGTTAATTGCGCATGCGCCTCTTTGAGTTGCTGCACCTCTTTGGTTTTTGCTTCAACTTTTGAAATGAATAATTTGTTATCTGGAAAAAGGGCACTTGCACCCTGCATTACTGGCATCACGCTCAACAATGCTATTAAAAGCCATATCTTTTTCATGTTTGCATCTCATCTAAAAAGTGAACCGTCTTAAAATATGAAGCACCACTGTGCATCTGTATACATTGATATAACCATTGCCTCACATACTTTTCAATCTTTACATCAATTTCTTTGTGTATAATCGTTTGCAACGACACTCTCTCTAACGCCTCTCGCAGCGAAACAAAATAAGGCACTCCTTCAGGATACATGCCACAGAGCACAAAGAGTAGGCACAACATATTTTTTTGCTCTGTTGGCGAAATTTCATGCATGTTCATCGCAAACGAAAGCAATGCATAGATCCGATCGTCATGACTTCCCTCTGGCACAAAATGATAACAAAGCTCAATGAGATGATGCAAAAAAAGCATCGCACTTCGTGCAAGCGCAAGCGGCATATCAATAATCTCAAGGTCATGCGCAACCAAACGGCCATGCATCTGCTTGAGCTCATACTGCACCGTTGTGCCAGGGCTCAGCGCCTGATCCGCATAAAAAGTAACATTCATCCGCCCTTCATGCTGATCAAGGAGCGCAATTTTGTGTCTTTTTGGCAGATAATGTTTCAAAACAATTGCCATACGTTGCATGGGAGTATCCTTTTGTCTGTTTGTCTGCTTTTAAGAGTATCGATAAGCGCGCTATGAAGCTAGCACTTTGTGCACCTCTTTTACCACACACAAACTATTGATTCTTCATGCCTGCCCTGCCTATGTTTTTATTGCTTTCAAACGATCTCATTAAAAAAGGATAGTAGCTCATGAAGCGCTTAACCACGTATCTTCTTTTGCTTTTTACTATATTCACTCTCACTGCATCAACGCCACAGATCACTATTGTGCTGGTGATTGACCAGTGCGCTTACCGCATACTTGAAAAGGTGCGCCCTTTTTTAAAAAAGGGATTACGTTTTTTCCTTGATGAAGGCGTTTGTTATAGCAATGCCTATGTGCCCTATGCATGGCCAGCAACTGCTGCGGGGCATGCATCACTCAGCTCGGGCACATTGCCCAACATGCATGGCATTGAGAGTAACGAATGGTACACACCAGATGGCTCACACGTTATTTGTGATGATGATAGCGCTGAACGTGCAGCGGTCTTCGGGCCGCAAGGGCTGCAACCCTATGGCAAATCATCACATCACCTGATGGTTGACACCCTATCTGACCAACTCATGCTGCAAAAACAAGCGCATAAAAACTATACTGTCTGTTCCGTCGGCCTGAAAAGCCGTTCTGCAATTTGCACGGCAGGAAAAACAGGAAAAGCTATTTGGTTTGATGAGCGCGCTGGCATGTTCACCTCGAGCAAAGCATATTTTGACACATTGCCCCAGTGGATAAAAACGTTTAATCAACGTCACCCTGTGCGCCCTTACACCTGGACATTGCGCCATCAATGTTTGCCTGCCGCCTATCGCTTTCCCGGCATCGATAACTATCGCGGATGCCGCAAACCTGCTTCACTTATTGGCACAACGCTTGGCCTGAAACCAACCGAGAAAAAGCCCTATGCTGATATTCTTCTGAGCCCGAAGGGCAACCAATTGGTGCTTGATTGCGCATTGAGCTGCATTGATGCACATTTTTGCAAAGAGAATAGCGATGAAAAACTCTTTCTGTGGGTACTGCTTGGCAGCTTGGATAAACTCGGCCACATTTATGGCTCAAATACCATCGAAGTGGTTGATATGCTCTATCATCTTGATTATCAAATAAAACGCTTTATGGATTGCGTGAACAACAAAACGCGCAAACGAAACATTCTTTGGGCACTCACGAGCGATCATGGCATTGCACCATCGCCAGAACAGATGCAATGTGATGGCTATAGCAATGCACGCCGCATCATGGGACCACCTATTGTGCAGGCATTAAATGCAGCACTCAAACAGACGTTTGCACTTGATGATGTAGCGCTTCATATGAATGGTACCTATCTTTATGTGCGTCAAGACAAAATTGATGCGCTCGAGAAGAAAAAGCAACGAGCGGTGAACGCCTTTATTAAAGCATTTGTGCAAAACCAAGAAGGCATTAAAAAAGTCTGGCGCTTTAAAGAGCTTGAGCGCGCTTATTATCCTGAAAGCAGCATTGAGCATCTTTATAAGAACCAGCTCTATGCCGGGCGCAGCGGTAGCTTTATCGTGCAAGCATTACCATATAACATGATTACCGATCGTGCTGAAGGCATCTCACACAACAGCCCTTATAACTACAACACGCATATCCCACTCATTATCTATCAACGCGCAGAACATCAGCGCAAAGTGATCGACGATCGGGTCCATAACACACAGCTCGCACCAACGCTCGCTTATCTTCTTGATGTGCCAAAACCATCCGCTTGCACCACAAACATCCTACCCGGCATTATCTATAAAGAAGATTGCTGCTTTTAAATGCAAAAAGCGCCTGCTGAAATCCCATTCAACAGGCGCTCTGTTTATGCTTTTGTGCTAGTTAGTTTGAAGAAGAAGAAGAACTTGCTGCTGCACCCTCTGCTGGAACAAGCTCAGCACATGCTGCTTCAATCGCACCATAATCCAAACCATTCACTTTAGTCTTTATATCACGCTCAAAATAAGACTTCGGTTCTTCATTTTGTTGCAAACGCTCTGGATACGCTATTAATTCTGCCAACTTTTCAAGCATATTCTTATTCACTATTCTATCACCTGTTTGAGCATTATAGCTTTGCACCCAACGACTCGCTTCCTTATGCAACTGCGTTGCAAAAATCAACTTATGAATCATCGTAGCGCGATCATGCTTCTCAACAAATTCTTTAAAGTCCGCATGATTACCATTCGTGATCCCTGCCCACAAACGCTGCCAAAATGAACCGTTAACATTCTTGCGCCATTCATCAATAGGGGCATATTGCTCATTACCATCCACTGTGAGCTTAGGAATCTCTATTGATTGCAATGCTTGCTTCGGATGACCCATGTCAGCGTGCCTTGGCTTATGTTGGCTGTAATCATCTACAATAGTTGGTACCCATTCATCTTTTTGATTATAATCATCCTGAAATTTCGCCCCAAAAATGGCCTCATACCAGCTCTGAATAGGCGCCTCTTGCACAGACTCCGCAGATGGATACTGCACATAAGGTCGGATCGTATCAGGAGTCAATTCAAAGTCATCATCACTATTAGCATTACTGCTAGCGCTGCTTGCAGACGAACTCGCCGCACTCGATGAATCAATCGTCACACGTTCGTTAAATGCTCTATTGAAAGGACTCGCTAACGCTTGCCTCTTTTGATGATCAGCACCAGTCTTGCCAAGCACTCTTTGCACGGCAGATAGCCATTGCGCATTTTCAGCACGTTGATGTTTAACTTTCACTGCTGTATGCATCACTGCAGTACCAAGCGCTATACCACCAACGGCTGCTACACCGTAAATAGCATATTTCTTTGTTTCTGGGCTCAAATCGCTCCAGCGTTGGCTCATCATAGAGCCCAGCCCTTTAAAATAGCTTAAACGGCTTTCATCAGACGCCTGTAGGCCAAGCGCTTGCAACGCAAGCAGAGCGACGAGTACTGTTTTTTTCGTGAAATGCATGAAAAAATCCTCCATCAAAGGGACAATATATAATTTGATATCCCCTTTAGGATACCAGAACGGCAAATTATGTCAACCTGTAGCCAGATTCAATACTCCTGAGGTGCCCGACCCCCACATGGCTCCTTTAAGGGCATGCCAGGCCATACGCCTTGTATTTATGACATTATATGCTATAATTTCTCATAGAAATCTATGCATTTTTTTACCTATTAATAGGTGTTTAATATGAAAAGAATATATATACTAAGCCTCGCGCTCATAACGTGTACTGCTTTTGCAGGTCAACAACAGCGCTTTCCTTCTCTGCAAGAACGCTGCATGGCAGCATCTCTGCAGTTTTTACGTCAACAAGCAGATGCTATTGCACAATTGCCAGCCCAAGAGCAAGAAGCGGTCATTGCTGCAATGAGCGGACCACTTCCTATGGAATTCATAAAAAATCTAGCTTCTGCACTTGAGCTACCATGGCAAGTTGAACAGATAAAAGAGCCGGTTGCTCCTGAAAGAACCATCATACAGATCGACGGCAAACGAGTGCTTGAACGTCGCCCTCATGGCATTTGTGGCGATCCAAGGGAATCCATTACCGATCTTATTTTTTCTTTTGATCCCGCATATGAAGGAGAGCATGGTAAAGAGCGTGTGCTTTTCGCACAAGTGGGCAACAATAGATTGCAAAGCTATGGCATGACGAGCAAAGTATGCATAGAAGAAGATCAATTGCCATACCCAGCAAAATTAAAATCGGAAAACTATGAGAATGTCACTACCGGGCCACACACCTATCATAGAACACCGAATAAGGGAAAGCGTCTAGCGCGCACCACCTCTGCGCACCGCACGCCAGAAACAATCCGCATGCCCCTTGGCAACCGAAGCAATGCATGCACAAAAAACAAGATCCAACAAATTATAAAAACCCCAGAGGGGAGACATCTCATCATCACATCAAGTGATAGCATCAGAAAAGTTCCTACAACACCATATCGATCACCAATACGTATGAATAAACGTGGCAATGCCTATTTTGCACAAGCTGATGTGAGTTATTCGACTGGTCAGATTATCAGTTACGAAAATAACGAAGTGGTGATACGCAACAAAGAGCTAGAGGTGATACAAAGAATGCCACTTTCTTATTTTGGCAGCTCTATTGCTGTCAGCCCGTTTGGCAATCATGCCGCTGTTGGTCTACGTGATGGCGCCATTCTGCTGTTGACACACCCAAATGCTACATTTTCTGAAAGCAATACAAAAGAACTACTTACGGCATTGGTGGCACAAAGACGCTCACACGGCAACCAAGCGGGACAAAGCAATTCACGCAAACGCCTGTTTGATCAACCCGCTTCAAGTTCAACTACCAGCTCAAGTGCAAGCACCACATCATCAAGCAAAAAGCAAAAATAAGCATACGCCACCGCTTAAAAAACGATGGCGCATCCCTTATGCTTTTACTTATGGCAGCATGTTAATGTTTGTCCAATAGGTTGGACGATCAATAAACGAACTATTTTGTGCTGCTGTGGCCACTTTGCCAGAAAGCACTGCATCCACCACTGAATAGTTGGTATTGTTCACCAAGCCGGACGCCGTTGCATTGAATGCAAAATTGCCCAAGATGGTATTGGGTCCTGTCACATTTTGGAAGTTCACGGCACCGCTATTTTCTATGCAATCATTAAAGAGCACTACATTATTAAGCGCTGTATCTTGCGCCACAATGCCTGCATTATTTGCAATACAAATATTGCCCATCACCTGCAGCTCATGAGCAACAGCGGCTAAATTAATGCCTTGCGCGCTATTGTTTGTGCAGAGCGTGTCAAGCACAGCGCCGCCAAGCACCGCATCTGAAAGACCAATACCTGCAGCTGCATTTTCTCGCGCAACACATCCTTGCACAATCATATCAATCGTGCTACTTGTTGCTGCAATACCATTACTCATATTGCTATCAGTCGTTGCATTAAACACAAACACATTGGCCGACGCGCTCACAGAAATACCATCAAGATCGTTTCCAGAGCTGATCACATCTTGTATAAGTACGTTCGTGCATCCATCCACTGCAATACCATGATCACCGCAATTATAGACCTGCGCACCTTTTATCAACAGCTGATCGGATGAAATGCAATGCACGCCAAAACCAATTTCAGACGTGAGCGAGAGATCAGTCAGCACCACGTTAGCGCATCCGCTTTCAATGGTGATGCTGTTCGCCCGTGATGCTATGCTGCCATTGGTAATCCCTACGTTTGTGCGCGAAGAGGTAATAAAGACACCAAAGCCAGCACTGGTTGCAATGTGGCGCGCATTCAAATCAAGATGCACATCATCAGATGAAATGGTAATCGCTGAAGCACCGCCGGTTGAAATATCTTCTGCTAGATAATAACGACCTGGAGTAGTGATGGTTAATGGTATATCACGTTGGAAAATGGCCACACCCAGTGCATCTTTGAGCGTATCCACTGCTGCACTTTGCAACATAATAAGGTCATTAATCACATCCATTTTTGAATCTAAAACATCCAATGCGGTGAATAAGCCAGCAGCACTCACTGCAAACCTATTAGGCGTAATGGCGATGCCTCTTGGGTTTGATCCAACCGCTATAGTTGCCTCGGTCATGTTTGTCGCAAGGTTAATTGGAGTGACCGTATTATCTTGTCGATTAGTTACGTAGGCATATGCACCATCTGGCGTAATCGCAATCTCATAAGGATTAGTTCCGACGGCAATAGGCGTTCCAGGCGTATTTGTGTTCAGGTCAATCGGTGTCACCGTATTATCCAAAAAGTTAGCCACATAGGCATATGCACCATTTGGGGTAATGGCAATCCCAATAGGTTCCGTTCCAACCGATATAGGAGTGCCAGGAGTGTTTGTCGCAAGATTAATTGGCGTCACAGTATCACTACCATTATTGGTTACATAGGCAAATGAACCATCCGGCGCAATCGCAATGAGAAAAGGATTCGTTCCAACGGCAATAGTTGATCCAGGCGTATTTGTACTTAGATCAATCGGCGTCACGGTATTATCATCAAAATTGGCTACATATGCAAAGGCACTGTCAGGTGTGACGGCAACACCTAAAGGACTTGTTCCCACCGCAATCGCTGTACCGGGGGTGTTTGTTGCAAGATTAATCGGGGTAACATTATTACTACCATTGTTAGGTACATATGCAAAAGCACCATCGGGTCTAATCGCAATAAAATTTGGATCCGTTCCAACCGCTATTGTCGCCTCAGTCGTGTTAGTGGAAAGATTAATCGGTGTAACGTTACCATCTCCATTATTTACTACATAGGCGTACGATCCACTTGGTGTAATAGCTACGCCTACAGGACGAAACCCAACGGCTATATTAGCTTCCGGCGTATTAGTAGCAAGGCTAATCGGTGTAACGTTATCACTATTGCGATTAGCCACATATGCATAACTCGCAAAAAGTAAGCTCAAATCAGAAAGATTATTTTCAATAACATCTGCTTTGCTATCTATCACATCAATCAACGTATAGATGCCACTAAAATCGACACTCGCTTGCACATCATCAAGCAGACTATTGGTGTTTTCCAGAAGCGTTTGCGCATCACACAACTCTTGTTCAATTGTATTGAGCACGGTCCACGTAGCAGCAAAATCATCCTCAAGTGCAAACGCTTTTATGATACCTTGATCAAGTAAGCTGTTGGCCACATCAAGCTCACTATCCACCGTGGCCGCTATGGTGCCAATACGATCCAATTTGCTCGCAAGAACATTCGCCAGCGAATTGGCCGGATTAATCGCATCCGAAAGACTTTCAAGATCTTCTTGCACCACTGAAAGCGCTGAATTGCCATACGTTAGGTTTGCGAGCTTGCTTTCAGAACGATCAAATGCTGTCTGCATACTATCCACGGCTGAATCAATCGTGATAACCGTTTCTTGTATGTTACACAACTTGCTTGCAATGCCTGCAGGCAGACTGCTCACACCATCAAGAGCGCTCACTACCAGATCGGCTTGCGAGGTCATTACATCTAGCACACTTGCAATGCCCTGCTCAAATTGTACGTCTTGCTCAAGCTTAGAACATATCAAATCAGCCTTACTCTCAACGGTCTGCACACGTGCATTTGCAGTATTCACATTGTCTGAAAGTATCTGTATATCTTGGCTCAATTGCGCTAATGAACCAGAAGTTAATTCGTAACATCCAACAAGAAACTCACCAAAAAAATTAAAACCTGCTGCAAGCGCTTGCGAATCATTCTTCAAGGCAGCAGCTATATACGCACCACCGCCAGGAATAGCGCTTACCACTGCACCATTGCTTCCAAAAGAAGTATCTGGCATGCCATCAGACGTAAATCTTTGAAGTACGGCATTACCAGAATTATCAGCTCCAATGGTCATTATTTTGCCGTTATTTTGCAATATTGCGCCACCAACCTTATTTGTCGGGCTTGCACTGACAACTGAAATTTCAATACCACCTGATCCAAAGCCACTATCTAAACTACCATCCGAATTATACCGGACTAAAACCGCGGCTCTATTTAATGCAAATTGCGCGTACCCAGCCCAAATAATTTTACCATCATCTTGGAGCAAAACAGTTGCTGACTCAGTAGATAAGCTACCTGCTATCGTGGTACTCACCTTACCATCACCATCGAACGTCACATCCAAACTACCATCAGTATTCAAACGAGCCGCTGTCGCACTATCCGATAATCTTCCAACAACAACAATTTTACCATCTGTTTGCAAAGCTAAGCTTATACGTGATGAATCAACGATCATAGTAACAATCGTCTCGCCACCAACACCAAACGTACCATCCAACGAACCATCCGTATTCAAACGATACACGTTAATCGATGCACTGTCCCTGGATGCTGCAATAATTTTGCCATCAGACTGTATCGCCACTGGCGCAGGAGAACTCAAACCACTAATAGACATAAGTCCACCGGTACCAAATGTGGCATCTAATGTACCATCAGCATTCAAACGAGCCACACCACCACTATAGCCCAGAACTATCTTGCCATCAGTTTGCAACGCAACTCTTGCCTCACCAAATACACCTAAAGTCACAATACCACCCGTGCCAAATGAAGGATCAAGCGATCCATCTGGAAAGTATTTCACTACGACTGCAGAAAAAGATGTATTAGCACCACCAGCAAATATATTACCATCAGTATCGACAGCCACATTTGTAGCATAAGCATCACCGCCACCCATATCCACATCGGTTGCGACAAAACCATTCGTACCAAAATTCAAACATGGCTCTCCGGCAACCGTTTGCACAAAATTAAAGCTATCGATCACGCTCTCTATGGTATCCACTTTAGAGCCAATCGTGCCTACTGTTTGCACGGCCTGAGAAAGCAATGAGCAATCAACATCTAAAGCACTCACATCAACATTATCGAGCACACTCACGGCACCATCCACTTGGCTGAATAAGCCTTCAGTAATTGATTCTGCTCGGCATAGTGTTGAAAATGCTGCATCAGCAATGGAAGAGCTGGCATCTATTTGGCTCTGCACAATCGGCAATGTAAGAGGTTCAACCGTATTCAATGCATAGCAAGCAAAACCACCAACATAGCCAGGAGTAATGTATTCAACCGTCACAATTAGTTGCTCCCCATTGCTTCTTATGCCCCCAAGCTCAAATAGAGTTGTTGTAAAGCCAGGAAATATCTCAAACACAATACTATTATCACCAAAAGAGGCATCTTCTTGCCCGTCAGCAGTAAAACGTTGTATTAAGCCGCGATAAGCACCTATAAGGTCATATCCAATAAAAAGAATTTTACCATCTGATTGCTGCAACGCATCCTCTATACGCAAATTAACTGAACCAAGCGATGAAACTGCTTTTCCACCAGATCCAAATGTGGTATCCAAGCTCCCATCAGTATTAAATCGCGCAAGAACAGCCCTTCTGCCAGAAATATCAGACTGCCCCGCCCAAATCAACTTCTGATCAGCAGCAATAAAGACAGCTCTATTACTATAGTTTGCTGCACCCGAAAATGTGGTTGTAGCAATACCGTCCCCATCAAATGATGTGTCAAGACTCCCATCAGCATTCAAGCGCACTACAAAAATAAATGGCGTAGGCGTAAAAGTGGCACCACCCAATAGAATCTTTCCACCCGGCTGTTCAACTAGAGAGCCTACACTCGCACTAATGCTTGAAGGAATAGTAATTGTCACCACTCCCCCCACACCAAACGTGGCATCCAGTGTTCCATCAGTATCATAGCGAGACACTTGTATCTGATCCGTCCCAAAATCAACACCCAATAAAATCTTATTATCGCTTTGCAGTGCAAAACCATCAGCACTATTCGCCAAAGTCACCTGGCCACCGGTTCCAAAACCCGTATCAAGCTGACCTGTAGCATCAAAGCGCACCAGAGCAGTATCCGAGAGCGTAACAATCCTGCCCAAACTATCGATAGCAAGGCCTCTTGGATCGCCAAAGAGTGTTGAACTCACAACCCCATCCACCCCAAATGACATGTCCAAAGTGCCATCTGAGAGATATTTCCTCAATTGCGTATTAAAACCAACATCATCATAGCCAAACACCAGCATCTTATCGTCGCTTGTTATAACAAAACCACCATCTCCTTGTGTAGCGATGCCACTATCATAGGTAGCGCCATTAATGCCAAAATCAGGACAAAGTGTTCCGGCATTAACGCCATCTATTAACATCTCAATGTCACATACTTTAGAATACAATGCATCTAAAGCCGTATAGGTGCCGCTTATATCAGCTTGCACATTCTGATTAATGACATCTACCAAACTCTCTATGGTGCATGCTTTGGCCAATTGAGAGGCCAGCGCAGTAAAAGTGCCATCAAAGCCAACTGAGAGATCGCTATGCAATGCATCTACATCTGATTGCAAAACATCAACCTCACTTTGAAGAATATCGGCGCATGAAATCGCCATCTGTGCATCTGCTAACGAGATGGTATCAAGCTGGTCATTGAGTGATGCCACTTGAGTTTCTATCTGATCAAGCTTGCTCAACGTAGTTTGGTTATAGGTCTGTCTCTTATACACATCTCC
>FYBJ01000151.1_pt1 | contig 14418 bp, 12 predicted proteins | sample 1134611 | NCBI WGS metagenome assembly FYBJ01 (sample SAMEA104116008, study PRJEB20421) | marine metagenome | isolation source: marine | reverse complement strand
TTTTGAGGATTTCTACATATTATCAATTTTTTTAATCCTGTCAATTTTTTTACGTCGAAATGTAGTATTTTTTTATTTTTTATTTCTAATGATGGATTTACTTGGTATTATGAGTAACAAAATTTAAGTGCCGAACATATGAATCGAAAAAAATACATTAAAAAAGTTATAGTTTCCGATAAAAACTCTTCTCCAGAATTAAGAGCTGAAAGACTTAGGAAAGTTAGAAACCTAGCGAACTTGAGTCGAAAAGATTTATGCAATACAGAATTTTTAAAGCTAAATACTTATAAAGGATGGGAGTTAGGGCGTTTTGGCGGGCTGCCATGTGACGGAGCAGAAAGAATCGTTCAGAGAGTCGCAAAAGAAAATGTAATTTGTACGGCTGAATGGTTGCTATACGGAAAAGGAATAGAGCCATATATCCTTCCGAAGGCTAAAAAAAATGATCTGTTGGATGAAAGTGATTCAATATTAAAAGAAATTACCCTTTTTCAAAACCTCAATCCTGAAAGTACGTTTACAGAAATTATTGATGATGCATTATCTCCTCAATTTATTCCCGGAGAGTATGTGGCGGGTATTAAATTATATGGTGATGATATAGCCTCAGCTATAAATCAAAGCTGTATTGTCGAATTATCTAATGGTGAAACACTTGTTAGGTATGTAAAAAAAAGTAGTGAAAAGAATAAATTTCAATTACTCGCCACCAACATTGAAAGCAGCTTGTTCAGTTCACATTTAATTGAAACGACATTAAATTTTGCAGCCCCTATTATCCGTCATTATAAAAACATACTGATTTAAATGCTAAGTTAATTCCTAGACTGGCTTGCAAATATTCTTTCTCCAGATTCTCTGAAAAAATTTTATCATCAATTTCAACTTTACTAATTAACGTAAATTAACTCAAAAAGGCACATCTTTTCCGATTACAGCTTTTATCCAAGGCATTTCATTAAATGAATATCGCTGATACCCAGTTGTAATATAAAGCTCTTTATATCCTTGATCATATAATTTCTTGGCATATTCTTCACCTTTAATTGTCTCGCCCAAATTCGAATCAATATAAATTGGAGTATCTTTGCTAACTCCACTTATATTAATAATAAAATCACTATAGCAAGCATAGGTCGAAAGATGGATATTTTTCTCCTCAGCAGCAAATTCCCACATGACACGAATCATTTCATCATTATCAATAAGTATTAAATGCATTGGGCTTCTATTGATTTTTTCAATATAAATATATGGAATATAATTTTTGGGTATTATTTGAATGTGCAATGAATTACTGCGTTCTCGAACAATATCCTCATCAAAAGCACTTGAAACCAAAAATGCATTTTTAGATAAATTAAAAGTTTCAATTAAATCGAGTCCGTTAATTGTTTCATTCGAAAATTCATAATCAATTAAAAACAAACTATCGTTTGTTTTTAATCCTGATGAAATTGCCATATCCAAATCGGATGCTTTATAAAAATTAATAACATTAATATGTGAAATATTTTTTAATTTTTGATTCCAACTATCATGTATCATGAAATCATCATCAACTATTACAATATCCTTGTAATTATTTAATAATAGAGCATTGCAAAACCAACTCGGACTCTTTGTTCTAGGCAGCTCGATTAATATTTTTGTTCCAATATTTAATGATGATTCAATAGAAAGTTTACCATTGAGTTGTTCAATATATTTCTTTGCATGAGATAATCCGAATCCTGCTCCATTTGGTTTATTGTAACTAAATCCTGGCTGTAAAATTTTAGAAATTAAATTTTCTGGTATACCGCAACCATTATCCGTTATATCAATAATTATATTGTTTCTTGAGTTATGAAGACTAATAATTATTAGGCCATCTACGTTTATTGACTCTACACTATTATTTATTAAATTTGATAATACGCCTTGAAAAAGACTGCTATTAAGATTTACAAATGTATTATACGATTCTGGAGAAATAATTAACTTTATTTCAAATTTAGATTTTGCGTATTCACATTTTTTCTCTAAAATAATATTTTCTAAAATAATGAATACTAATTCAGGAGAATTGACATACTCAACTTCATTTTGAAGTATATTTTTATAGTTTTTAGAGTACGATAATAGATTATTCGCAATATCATTAATTCTTTTGATAGCGCTTTTTATCAAAATTCTTTTGTTATTTTGCAATGAAGATAAGTCGAACAAAGCTGTATTAATTGCGGTTAATGGTGATCTGATGTCATGAGCCACCTGAGTTGCAATTGTCAAGAAAGCCTCTTTTTGAGATTCTTCTTTACTCTTTTCTATAAGCTTGAGTAACTCTAATCTAATGGATTGCAGCTCGATGGCTAATGGAGTTTCAGTTTGAATAGAATTAATATCCAACTTCGAATGATTTAAAATATTGAGTATTTTACGAATTGGCTCAACAAATAGTTCTTCTGGGATCTTTCGAGCTAAAGGATAAAAAATTATCAGCATCCAGATAAGAAACAATAAGAGAATGCATCCTCGGAAAAAAAAGTTATATAGCATATCAGGATCATTTCTTAAAGATCCAGAAACTTTGATGTAACCAATGTTTTCCAATCCTATTAAGGGTATAGGATGGATGTATACCCAATTAAAAACTGATTCTAACCTTAACTTGTTGAACAATTTGAATTTCGTAGAATTAAAGTCATCCGGTTTTATCCATTCATATTTTATAACACCATGATTAATAGTTTTTAAATGAGAAATAATGGCCTGCTCATTTCCAATCAGTTTCTGTGAAGTTACATAGCTAGATAATTGTGTTGTTTTAAATGACATCGATTTATCTAAACGTTCTAAGCTCTCGTATGCGTCATATACTGTCATAGCAAAAAACATAGTAACAAATAACAAAGATCCCTTAACTATTCTGCCAGTTATTTTCTGTTTGATTTGTTGAGATAATGATATGGATTTATACATTTATTTTTCCATCGCAATAATATTTTTTATCAGAGGAGATAGTATCAATAAATGTAGCTCCGTTTAAATCAACTTTTTCAACCGCAAAAAGATTAGATCTGGAAATACTGGGGGTTGTACTTAATTGGCTTAAATAGCATCGCAAAACCCGGCTTTTCATATTTTCCTTATCTTTAAAAGAACAGTTTTCCAATGATACAAAAACGGAATTTACAGTAGAAAACACTGCATAAGTAACATTATCCAATGCTTGTTGTTTATATATATCTTTATGGTTTTTGATAAATAAATTTAGCTCTGCTGAATTTAACTTTATGGAACGAGGAGTTATGTGGATTGTCTGATAACCTTCTCTTGTTTTTATCCGTCCAAGCTTACTATCTATTGAAGACCCCCAGGAATCCCCCCCCAAAAATGTCAATGGTTTCCCAGTATACTCAGATAACATGGGAATTAAAGTTATGGCATCATCTGTTGTAGTTAGCATTAATATGATTTTATTTTCGTATGACTCTTCAAAAACACGTGGCTGTATAGTATTTTCGAGATCATTTTTTTCAAGCGAAAGAACCTTAATAGTATTTTTTGGACAAGCATTTTTATATGATTCAGCAAAATTTTTACTTAAGGAATAACAACTTTTACAGCTCTCATCAACAATAACGACTACTCCACTATGAGAATGTTTTTTACTAATGTAATTAGTAAAAGCCTGCGCATATGTTTCGTTTAACGGATTTAATGTATGAAAATTTGAAGGTAGTGAAGCAATGCTTTGGTCATTAGCATATGCTGAAAGAACTAGAATATCCTTAAAATAATCCCGAAGAAGTAAAAAAGAGTTAGAATAATTTGGGCCAATAATTAAATCAGGTCCCCACTCATTGATTTCTTTTACTTGTGATGAAAAACGAGAAATGTCAGCCATGACCCAATACTTTGACTCTACAGATAGTCCCAAACTTTGCCCATAATATGTTGCAGTATTAATACCCTGTTTGTAAAAACGAACATAACGATCTGAGGTGTAAGGAACAATATTATTGTTCTTTAAGATAATGGCAATCTTGAGAACGTTGTTACTCTTAGCGAAACTTGAAAAACTAAATAACTGACCCATCAAAAAACATATAGTTAGAAATATTTTCATTAGTACTTGCCAATTGAAGCTGGACCTGGTCCGTAAAAAAACAAATTATTTCTATGCAATTATCCCTTTAACGGTTACAATGTCAAGAAATTTAACATAGAGATATAGTTCTCGCCATCCGGAAGGTATGAAAATGCATTTAACATTATACAGTTTTCGTATATGTCCATTTGTGGAACGCACTAATATATTGATTAATGAAAAAGATATTTCCTGTGAACGAATATATGTTGATATACGAAATAAACCTGATTGGTTTTTGAAATTATCTCCTCATGGAAAAGTTCCCCTGCTGAAAGTGGATGACACTTTAATATTTGAATCATCCGTTATCAATGACTTTTTAGATGATATTTCATCTTCCACATTATACCCCCCTGAGCCAATTAATCGAGCCTATAATAAATCATGGATTGAGTGGGGCAGCACATTAGTTTTTGATGCATATAACATGACTCTTGCTACAAATAATTCTGCATTTGAACAGCAACGTAAAATTGTTGAAAAAAAACTTGCCATATTAGAAGATGAAATTTACTCCGAACCTTATTTCAATGGAAGCAGTTTTAGCATGATAGATATTGCATATGCTCCCTTATTTAGAAGGTTTGATAGGCTAGCCAAGCAATTTGATATTGATCTACTTGAAAATTTCCCCAAATTAAAAAAGTGGTCCAATAATATCTTAACTAGAGAAAGTGTAATAAATGGTTTTCATGAAAATTTTGATGAAGAGTTCCATTTGTTGCTAAAAATTAAAAATAGCTGTCTGATAAATGGAATAGCAATTGCGAATACAGCTGCTGCAAGCTCTTCTCCTTAGTTTTAAATGGAGACACTTATGCCAGGCAAAAATTTAGAAAATGAAATAATAGACTTCCTGCATTTTATTCGCACGCCATTAGCATCCATTAAAATTGGTGGGGAAATTTTGAAAGATGTTTTCCCTATGCTGTTAGATACTTACTACTTATACCATCAAAATATTGGTACGGAATCTAAGATTACACCAGATAACAGATTGAAAAATCTTCCTATTATTATCGATGGTATTATCAAAGAAACGAAAAGAATAAGTGAGTATGTTCAAACGTTGGAAGTAAACAAGTAGTGTTTTTATTGGAGTTTTTATGAAAGCAAGTTTGAAAGGATTTTATTTCGATACCAATATTGTACTAATCGATGATAATGATTCTTTTTTAAACACTCTTAATTACAGGTTATCAGAGAAATTTTCTGTTACTATTTATAATGAACCTCAGGTCGCTCTCGACTACTTTATATCAGCATCTAATATTGATGAATGTTTCAATACCACGAATTTCATAATTGAGCCTGATAACGAAGAAGAAGATTCAAGTTTATTTGGTGTTGACTTCTCTAAAATAATGAACCTTAACAACACTTTCGATAAAAATAAATTAACCAGTGTTTTGATTATTGATTACTCTATGCCAATAATGAACGGAGTGGATTTTTGTGAAAGGATAAAACACCTGCCAGTAACTAAAATTCTGCTCACAGGCCATGCGGATTTTAAGATAGCAGTAGATGCGTTCAATAGAGGCATTATTGATAGATTTTTAGTTAAAGATACTCCTGGCATGCTTGATGAAATAGTATTATCTATTAAAGAGTTACAAAGGCAATATTTTTCAACGCATTCATCAATATTACAAAATTTTCTACCCGCCTCATGTTTAGAGGTAATTAGATCTTCTGAGTTTGTTTGTCATTTTGATCAGCTCATCGAAGAGTATTCGATAATTGAATATTGTCTAATAGATAATGAAGGAGCGTACTTATTAACTGCTAATGATGGTAAAAAATATTATTTTAAAGCTATTCTTGACACTAAAATACAGGAAATTTTAGAGTTAGCTATAGATTTAGGTGCGAGTAGCGATATAGTAAATAAATTAAGCCAAAAAACTCATATTCCAATTTTCTATGATGAATTCGATTATAAACTCCCTGTTAATGATTGGAAACAGTTAATGCACAAGATTGAAAAAAGAAAAGGCTACTATTATCTTTTTGAAAAAAAAGAAATTATTTGAAATCCATTGATAACCACTTTACTTTTGAACTAGTTGTTGAGACAAACAAATTACGAGTGTTTTCCATAGCAGGAGTCATAGGTTTTGGATAAATTACATAATCGTAATCTAAAGCTGCCCAGAGTGGCATTATAATTGCGCACTCTTCTTTTAGATATTTCAAACATGAATTCTTGAAATTTTCTTGGTTAATACTCACCGTAGCGTCTCTTTTTAAAACCCTTTTAATAAATAAATCGATTGTGAAATCAATATTTTTTTTATACTCTTGATTAGTAATATAAGCAAGATCGATGGCATTTTTATATTCAACATATTTTTCGTCTGTTAACCAATGATCCCAATATACAATTTCGAAAGGAATTTCCAGCAGATTTATGATAGATAAATTTCTTTTTAGCCAATCTTGACCATTTTTTAGAGCAAGATTATAAGCATCAGCATCACCACAGGTAAGACTATAATTATAACGCTGGAGTGTGTCGGCCAAAGCAATTGTACAAGAACCAAACCCTTTTTTGTTTATTGCATTTACAGCGGCAATTAAATATTTTGACTCATGATAGGGTTGCCCTACACTTATAAGTAAAACTATTTTTTTTTCTTCGGGTGTGAGTACGTTGTAGTTTTTTCGATGATAACGTAGCAGTGCTTTTTTCATAATTTACAGTTTATTAATTAGCTCCAATAATATAAAGGTTCATTATTACCGATATAAGCTATAAAACAACTTAATGTAATTCTCTTTTCAGATGTTGATTTTCTTACAGCATGTATTTTTCTTGAATTTAAAATCAATAAATCACCTGCTTTAGGTTTATACGTAACACTAGGAGGTGGTAAATCATTTCGATTAATTCCATAGTGTCTTTGCCCTTTTAATTTTTCATAGTCTTCATCGGAAAGCTCTAAATCCCAAAACTCAACTTCTCCACCTAATGATGGCATTTGGAGATATAGATTTGCAGAAAGTTGTGCCTCAAAAATCAAATTGTGAGTCAAAAAGTTTTTTTCTATTTTATCAGTATGTGGTTCTAAGCTAATGTTTTGATTTAATATTCTACATATTCCTGCAAAACATTTTTGAGACCCCATCTCAAGTATACTTGCCCCATTAGGCCAATATTGATTGAGCAATAGCTGAAATTTGTCTATTGGATAATTACCTATAGGGAAAAAATCTTTTATTATTTCAATATGTTTCTTAGCATTTAAATGGTAGTGATTTTTTTGTTCAACTGTACTAATTTCAGAATATGCATGTCCAATCCTTTCAAATTCTTTAGCATGCTGCAAATTTCCTATATTAGGAGACTTTAGTATTTTTTGGCAAACTGAATGCAACAATCCAGTATCATAAAAGTCCTGTATAACTAGAGCATGAACTTTCCCTCTAGCTAAATCAATTATGTCTTTTTTGGACAATACATCTCCGTAAATCTCTATGATTTTTTTTGTCATACGTGAGCTCAGAAAGGTCGGATAGGGATTATATTTCACAAATTAACATTTGAAAAGTAAAATAAGGCATCTTGGCACTCTTATTTTGAGCATCTGCACTAAAAAAGCCCCAACTGATTTCATTGATGACAATAAGAGCAACATCTCCCATCATAAAGACTTCACACAACACCTGATTCAAATACTAAACCAGTATCAATGTAATCATTTTGGCTCCGCGTTAGTTTTATGAAAAAAATTTATTCATTGGTGAACAAGATAAATCGGTATCTGTAATCAATACACACCGAAAAATGAATAGAACTAATACAGTTTGATCATTTCACCTCAAAAAGATATACTTCGCAAAACTAAGCTTATAAAAATATAAACTTGCTGGTATTTTAATCATAAATATTTGGAGGATTTTCAGTGCCACTTTGTAGAATAGAGCGGAAATGGTGGGTGCTTATTGGTGTTGGTATAGCAAGCTTCATAGGGTGTCTAGATTTTACTGTAGTCAATACAGTATTACCAGCAATACAAACTACTTTTGAATGTAGTCTTAGTCAACTGCAATGGGTGATAACCATTTTTATAATTGCTTTATCTACTTTTATGGTAATTGCAGGAAGATTGGCTGATTTATACGGCCGTAAAAAATTACTAATTATAGGTATTTCTTTATTTGCACTCTCCTCAATGGGAGCAGGATTATCCATAACCTTTCAGCAACTTCTACTTGTTAGATTTTTTCAAGGCTTATCTTGTGCAATTCTTTACACAACTTCAGGAGCGATAATCTCAAATGCTTTTCCTGCTGAAGAACGCGGTAAAGCAATAGGTTTATTATTTAGTATTAATGGAATTGGACTTGCAGCCGGACCTGTAATTGGGGCTTTAATAGTAGAATATTACAACTGGAAATGGATTTTTTTTCTTAATGTACCGTTATCTATTTTATGTATTATAATTACATATTTAAATGTCAAAGAATCAAAAGAAAACACCCAAAACATAAAAATAGATTGGTGGGGTTTATTAGTATTATTGGTTGCGCTCCCAACTCTAATTTTAGGTCTAAATATAGGGCCTTATGAAGGCTGGAATTCTTCATTGACATTATCACTACTCACTGTATCCATTTTAATGTTTGTTGTTTTTTACCTTTTAGAAATGAAAGTGCTATCTCCAATTATTCAATTCAGGTTTTTTGCTAATCGTATGTTTATCAGTAGTATAGTTGCAACATTTACATTAGCTATATTCTATTGCTTGGCATTTTTTTTAATGCCGATGTATTTGCATTCGATTCGAAATGAGAGCAATTTCATGGTGGGCATATTATTGTTACCCACTACAGCAATGGTAGCTATAATGTCTCCTGTTGCGGGTAAACTAGTTGATAGATTTGGACCCAGAATTATGGTTATCTCTGGATTTTTACTTTTTATTTTTTCCTCAGCTCTTCAAACTCAATTCAGTATCTCAAGCAATATTCTACAAATTCAAATAGCCTTTTTGATGATGGGAATCGGCTGGGCATTTATATTAGGACCATCGACAGTTGCCTCATTATCATCTGTTCCTGAAAGTATGGGGGCTATAGCAATGGGATCAGCTTGGACTATGCATAATATAGGAGGAGCTATAGGACTCGGTGTTGGCATATCCATTTTTTACCATTTTTCAACTAATTTTATATCATCGAAAAACATTTCCAATTCCACCCAATCGATTGTTTCTAATAGTCAATCTTTGATAAATGGTTACGGAGCAGCGATGTGGTTTTTATGTGCATGTTCATTAGTAGCATTTTTAATTTGCTTTTTTAGTATGAGAAAATCTGATGTGATCTAATGGGGACACCCCAGTTAAGTCATTACATCTAAACTGGGGTGTACAAACCATAAATTAGGAAAGCTGACTCAAGTGACCTTTTCTATTTTTCCATTTTTTATGTAAATATTTCCCACAAAAGATGATATACCAGTTTCACTGGGAGAAATGATTGTGATTCCTTCTATGACCAAATGACTAGAGGCGCACAACAATCTTGGCATTAACAGTAATATCAGTGTAATAATTTTCAGAACTACTTTGTAATTATTCGAATTCGGGGGGATTTTCATCAGCTATATTTTTCACTTATTTAATAAATTTTTTATCTACTGAGATATTCTTCTTTACTCATCTTATATAAAACATGCGGTTTTAATGGCGAGTCATCAGCCAGGGTTGGATGCAAAAAATCCTCCTGAACATTATGAGTCATGCCAATTTTCTCCATTACTCTAATGGATCTTTTATTTAATTTTGCTGTGAATGAAACCACAACATCCAAATGAAAATTCTCAAAAGCAGCCTCCAAAACCATATTTGCTGCCTCTGCTGCAAACCCATGCCCCCAATGCCGTTCACCCAATCGCCATCCAATTTCAATAGGATTTTTATTTAGATAATTCAACGAGGGAATAGAAAAGCTAACTTCATTTAAACCTACAAAGCCAATGAATTCATTCGAATCTTTTCGTTCAACAGCATAAAGTCCAAATCCATGCTTTTCAAAATGATTTTTTATGCGCGATATTAAGGCAAGGGTATCATCATAAGTAGATAGTTGAGGAAAAAACTCCATTACTTTGGGTGAGGAACTTATTGCAGCCATAATATCAATATCTGATTTGCGCCAATTTCTAAGGTATAATCTATTTGTTTCAATCTGAATTTCCATAATTGCTATTAAATCACCATTTCCATCAATTTTAACGTATTAGTTTAATACCTTCGACGATATATCCTGCATCACCTCGGAAAACATAGAACTAACATCATCTGCAAGCAAACCATGAGTCATCAACGTATTTTCCATTTCTTCGGCAAATCTTCTTTTTGCTTTTTCCGATAACTCCTCAGAACGTAACAAAAATTCTACATGTTCAAGGACAGCGCGGAAAGCTACATGAATGTGTCTTCTTTCTTTTCCTGAAGATTGATTGGACTCGACGTCCTGCGATTTAGTTACCTTTTTTTCCGCAATTTTAACATGATGGTAACTGGGTTTTAAAACAGCAAAATGCTGGTAAAGATAAGCCATGCCATTAGTAATTCGTTTTGGGTAAATCAGATGATCAAACTCATCCATACACATGACGGCGGCGTATTCTTCCTGCTGGTACAAAATGGAGGCTTCAAGCGAATAATTTGCGGATAAACATTTTTCCCATGTCTTTCGCATCTTATTATAGAAACGGCTGCCTTCTTCACTCTTTGCAATGATATCTTTCAGAGCATTGTGAAAGGCTTCATTTCGGCTATTTAAAAAATCAGCCCAACGCAGAATTTTAAACCCTTCCAGCATTTCCTGATGCTCAGTAAGAAAATCTTCCCCCTGTTGCATTGCTTCTTCAACGGTTTCACAGTTATGGCGATTGAGAAAATCACAGACAAGGACTGTGGTCTGTTGTTGATAACCATGATGCTTTAGAGCGGTTAAAATCGCATGTAGGTTTTCACCTCGCTCTAACGGCTGATGCATGCTTATGGGTAAAACTATGGTTTCATTTGAGGGGATTTCCGTAGGGAGAGTGACTCGCGTTTCCATTAAATTAACTCCTGTACCAAAAGGAGTCACATTATATCACAAAAGAACATTTATGAACAGCATGAACTATAATATATCTTAAACCATAATAATTTTGGGGAATGTCTTAATGGATCTAAGCTATATCCTTAAAAAATCCGCTGGCAATCTATACTGGAAAAACCTGAAAGGAGAGTATCAAGGAGCAAATGATAACTTTCTAAAGGTTGTAAATGTTTCATTTGTGGAAGAAATTTTAGGGAAAACAGACCGGGAACTTTTTAGCGACAGGCTTAGCAAAAAACGGCTGGAAACTATTGAATCAACCGATAAACGGGTTATGTCAACTGGCAAAACAGAAAGTCTGCGTGAAGAAGGGGTAAATGCACAGGGTCAAATGGCCTATTACCAAACAACAAAAACCCCCATCATAGATGATAATCAAAAAATTATTGGCATTTTAGGAACATCCATCGAGATTACAAGAGAAGTGCTCGCAGAAGAAGAACTAAAAAAAGCAAAAATTCAAGCCGAAACAGCAAACGAAGCAAAATCAAAATTCATTGCCAACATGAGCCATGATATTCGAACTCCACTAACTGGTATTGTTGGCTTATCAGAGATTTTAATAGAAGATGCGGTAACAGATACTAACAAAGAAAATGCCAAACTGCTTCATTTTAGCGGAGAACAATTGCTGTCACTTTTAAACTCCGTTTTAGAATTGGTAGCCAGTGAGTCTTTCGAGCAATCGATTGAAACATCTTCATTCAATCTCCAAAATCTGCTACATGATCTTTTTGAACTCGAACTCCCGGCGCTAAAACTTAAAGACATTACACTGGAATTGATATTTGACGACAAGCTACCGGCAATCATAAAAACCGACAAGGGTAAACTCTATCGAATCTTACTAAATTTATTGAGCAATGCCATTAAATTCACGGCACCAGGAGGCTCGATAAACATTGAAGTGGAACTCGAATCTCAGAAAAATACAAAAGCTGTATTAAAATTCTTAATTAAAGATACGGGCATAGGCATCCCCAAAACAGAATTGGATAAGATTTTTAATGCCTTCTATAGAGTCCATCCTTCCTTTGAAGGAAATTATGATGGCTTGGGCGTTGGACTTCATTTAGTGAGGCAATATGTTGAAACACTTAACGGAGAAATATCGGTCAAAAGTTTGGAAGGATTAGGAACACATTTTCAATTAGTGCTCCCCGTTGAGATCAGTGACAAAGCTGATGAGGCCAGTCCTTTGCAAACTATTATACCTGATATACCGATAGAAAAACCGACGATTAATCATTCGTCCACGACCCCATCTTCTGACCACGAACAATTCAAAATTCTTTTGGTTGAAGACAACCCCATGGCCATGCAAGTAGCCGCGAGCATGCTGAAAAAATATCCTTTTAAGATTCATAAGGCCTTCACGGCAACCGAAGCCATGAATGCCCTAGAAGAAAAAGAATTTGATGTTATCCTGACTGATATCGGCCTGCCCGATTTTTCAGGATTTGAACTTGCGAAAAAAATAACTGCATCCAAAGCCAATTGCCCAACTATCATCGGCCTAACCGCCCATGCTAAACAGCAGGCTGAGCTGGAGGGTCAGCAAAATGGAATGACTGAAGTTTTTGAAAAACCATTGACCGCAGAAAAAATTCAAATACTTTTATCCTATATCAGCGATCAGTCCAGTCCTGAGCAACAAAAGACAAAACCATCAACCACCCTGCCCCTGTTAGATGTTGAACTGGCCATTTCTTATCTGGGAAGTAAAGAAGAATTAAAGGAAATGATAGAAATCATGCTAAACCAAAGCATGAATGAAACGGTCGATATGATTGATCAAGCTTTTGCAAACAATGATACTGATGCACTGAAAAAAGCCGCTCATAAATTTAAAAGCAGTTGTTTATATTGCGCTACCAGTCAATTATTGCAACATACTCAAAAATTAGAGGCTCTAGCGGATAATAAGGATCAAAATGCCCTGCCCCAGGCTTATGAAGGATTTACGGAAAGTTTGAAGGAAACGAAGACTTATCTTGAGCAATGGGTAAGTGATCAAAATTAGCACTTACTTCGAGTCTTTCCAGAATTTTGTGTAAGTAGCCATTTCCAGATTCACAGTTGAATACGATCTTCGCATTCGATTGTGAATCGATTCATTGCAGCCTTCCAGTTATGAATAGGCATGGTCCACTTCTTTGAAATATTCTCAATTGCCAGAAATAATACCTTAAAAACAGAATTATCAGAAGGAAAAACACGCTTATTTTTGATAACTTTTCTTAAGGTCATGTTCAGAGATTCAATAGCGTTTGTTGTATAAATCGCGCGTCTGATATCAGCAGGATAATCAAAAAATGGTGTGATATTTTCCCAATGATTGAGCCATGATTTACTAATTGAGGGGTATTTTTCATCCCATTTGTCGGCAAAGGCTGTTAGAGCCGATTCAGCGTCGTCAACTGTTTTTGCAGAATATATTTTTTTTAAATCCGCAGCGAGAACTTTTCGGTCTTTCCAACTCACGAATTTCATAGAATTACGTACCATATGAACAATACAAAGCTGGACTTTGGCAAAGGGATAGACTGCCTCAATCGCCTCAGGGAAGCCAGTTAAGCCATCAACACAAGCGATGATAATATCCTCAAGACCTCTATTTTTTAACTCCGTTAACACATTCAACCAGAATTTTGCTCCTTCATTCTGGCTTATCCACATGCCAAGTAATTCCTTTTGGCCATCGGTATTTACGGCTAATGCAAGATAGACAGATTTGTTGATAATCCTTTTATCCTCCCTAACCTTAACGACAATGCAGTCCAAATAGAGAATAGGATAAACTCGCTCTAGAGGTCGTGACTGCCAGGTTTTGACTTCTGATATAACGGCATCTGTGACAGTCGATATGAGTGAGGTAGATACGTTAACGCCATACATTTCGTGTAGCTGGCTCTGAATATCAGATACGCTCATGCCACGGGCATATAAAGACAAAATCTTATCATCAAACTCTTGAAATCGACGACTGTGTTTTGGGATTAACTGCGGTTCAAAGCTACCCTCTCTGTCTCGTGGTACTGAGATTTCTGCTTCACCGCTATCAGTAATAATTCTCTTTTTGCTATAACCATTACGGCTGTTATTATCAACGGTTTCTTGATGCTTGTTATACCCTAGAGCGCCATATAGAT
>FYBJ01001973.1_pt1 | contig 14439 bp, 16 predicted proteins | sample 1134611 | NCBI WGS metagenome assembly FYBJ01 (sample SAMEA104116008, study PRJEB20421) | marine metagenome | isolation source: marine | reverse complement strand
CGTCAGATGTGTATAAGAGACAGGTAGCAGGTAGCACCCTTGGGAGAGCCGCACGAGAGCCCGGCGAGGTGCCCATGAGCCCCAAGCCCCGGAAGAAGAAGGCCCGTCAGAAGGCCACCCAGAAGCCCCAGGCGAGGGGCGAGAAGGTCAGCGTTTCGGAGTACGCCAGGCGCATCGGCAAGTCTCGCGGGGCGGTGCAGAAGGCCATCCGCGAGGGGCGGCTCAAGGAGTGCCTGTCCAAGCGGGCCAACGGCTGGACCCTGATCGACGTCGAGGTGGCCGACCGCGAGTGGGCCGGCAGCACGGACTACCTCCGGCATCCCAAGCTGCGGGCCCTCGGCGCGAAGAAGGTCGAGGACGCGCTCGAGGCTCTCGGCAACCCCGACCTGAACGACGTCCGGATCCTCAAGGAGGCGGCCCTCGCCGAGGAGGCCCGGATCCGGGTCCGCGAGCGGATGGGCGAGCTCGTCGACGCGGACGAGGTCGGGCACGCGAGGCACGGCCAGGGGCGCCATGCCCGAGAGGCCATCTTCTCGATCCCGGCTCGGATGTCCTCCGAGCTGGCGGCCGAGACGGACAAGAAGCGCGTCGAGCTCATCCTCGAGGAGGCCCTGCACGAGGCCCTCGAGGAGCTGGCTGTCGAGGCTCTGGCTCAGGAGATCGCAGAGGATGCGAAGCGAAGTCAGTCCTGAACAGCGCTCGAAGCTGGCACCGTTGACCCGGGTGCGGATGGCGTTCTGGGAGGGGTTGCGTCCCGATCGACGGCAGTCGCTCTCCGACTGGGCTGCGGAGCACCGGCGGCTCCCCAAGGAGGCTGCCTCCGAACCCGGCCGCTGGAGAAACGAGCGGACTCCATACCTGGTCGAGATCATGGACTGCCTGTCTCCGGAGTCTCCGGTCGAACGGGTCGTCTTCATGAAGGGGGCCCAGGTCGGGGGAACCGAGGCCGGCAACAACTTCGTCGGCTACGTGATCGACCGCGGCATGGGTCCGACCTTGGTCGTGGTCAAGACCGACTCGCTTGCCCGGGCCTACTCCAAGCAGCGCCTGGCGCCCCTGATCCGCGACACGCCGAGCCTTCGGTTCAAGGTCAAGGACTCGAAGAAGCGCGACAGCGGGAACACCCTCTTGCAGAAGGACTTCCCGGGAGGGGTGCTCATGCTCCGGAACGCCGAGGCGGCCGCCGGCCTGCGCTCGATGCCGATCCGGAACCTCTTCATGGACGAGATTGACTCCTACCCCCAGGACGCGGAGGGGGAGGGCGACCCCTGCGAGCTGGCGGTGAAGCGGACCGCGACCTTCCACCGGCGGAAGATCCTCGAGGTGTCGACGCCGACGGTGGAGGGGTCGTCCCGGATCGCGTCGCGGTTCGACGAGACCGATCAGCGCTACTTCATGGTGCCGTGCCCGGAGTGCGACCACCTTCAGCGCCTGGTCTGGAGCCAGGTCAAGTTCGAGGTCGACGACAACGGCCGCCTCGACCGGGATTCGGTCGGCTACGCCTGCGCAGGCTGCGGGGCGCTGCTGCGGGAGCACCAGAAGACGACCATGCTCGCCGGCGGCCGGTGGGAGGCCACCAACCCCCACGCGAACCCCGACGTCCGCGGCTACCACCTCTCGGCGCTCTACAGCCCGGTCGGGTGGTTCAGCTGGCAGGACGCGGTCGAGCAGTTCCTCGAGGCCAAGAACGACCCGCTCAAGCTGAAGGTGTTCGTGAACACCGTCCTGGGGGAGACCTGGAAGGAGAAGAGCGACGCTCCGGACTGGAAGCGGATCTACCGCAACCGGGAGCAGTACCGCACGGGGGTCGTCCCGGAGGGCGCCGTGTTCCTGACGGCGGGGGTCGACGTCCAGCGGGACCGCCTCGAGCTCGAGGTCACCGGCTGGGGGCGGGGGCGCGAGTCCTGGTCGGTCGACTACCTGGTCCTCGAGGGGGACCCCGCTGAGCAGGCGGTCTGGGAGGGCCTCGAAGCCGTCCTCTCCAGGTCGTGGAAGCACGCCCGTGGGGGGGAGCTGACGATCCGCATGCTGGCGATCGACTCGGGCGACCAGACCTCGACCGTCTACTCGTGGGCTCGGAAGTTCCCAGGCCAGGTGATGGCGGTGAAGGGCTCCGACTCGATCCCGCAGGTCGTGGGCTCCCCCCGCATGACCGACATCAACCTGCGCGGCAAGAGGATCCGCCGCGGCGTGCAGCTGTGGCCGGTCGGGTCGAGCGCGACGAAGCGCGAGCTGTACGCGCTACTCCGCCTGGATCCGCCCACCGAGAAGGGCGAGCCGTACCCCCAGGGCTACTGCCACTTCCCCGAGGAGAGCCAGTACGACAAGGAGTACTTCAAGCAGCTCACGGCCGAGCGCCTGGTGTTCCGGAAGGACCCGCGCGGCTACACGAAGCACGTCTGGGAGAAGATGCGCGAGCGGAACGAGGCGATCGACTGCCGCGTCTATTCGCGCGCCGCGGCTGAGGTCGTCGGCCTGTCCAGGTGGACCGAGGAGAGATGGGCGAAGGAGGAGGCTGCCTTGGTGGGCGGCCCGCCGAAGAGCACGAAGAGGAAGCGACGGACCAATCCGTACACGAAGTGACCGAGGAGACCAGCGATGGCAATCCAGTGGACTGAGGAGGAGCGCGACGCGCTCCGCGAGGCGATCGCGACCGGCGCGCTCGTCGTGAAGTACGAGGACCAGACGGTCACCTACCGAAGCCTGTCCGAGATGCGAGCCCTCCTCCGGGAGATGGAGGAGTCGATCACCGGGAAGTCGTCCGGCGTCCGCGTCCGCTACCCCCGCACCAGCACCGGCCTGTGATGAAACCGACCGCCAAGATGAACATCGTGGACCGCGCAGTGGGGTTCGTGGACCCCCGCGCGGCCCTTCGCCGCATGCACGCTCGAGCTGCGATCAGCCTGGCCGAACGCAAGTTCGATGCGGCCTCGAGGAGCCGCAGGACTGAGGGCTGGATCACGACCGGCTCTTCCGCGAACGCGGTGGCTCGGCCGGCCATGAAGCTGATCCGGGACCGTTCCAGGGACCTGGCGCGGAACAACTCGCTCGGTCGTCGCGCCATCGACGTGATCGAGACGAACACCGTCGGGACTGGCATCCGGCCCCACATCACGGTGCGGGAGGGGGGCAACCAGGCCGTCGCGGACAACCTGATGGCGCTCTGGAAGGACTGGGCTGAGACGCCCCTGTGCGACTCCGAGGAGCAGGACACCCTCTACGACCTGCAGGGGCTGCTGATGCGGTCCGTGGCTGAGTCGGGGGAGTGCCTCGCGCGCGTCCGCCGGCGCCGAGCCTCCGACGGGCTGCCGATCCCGATCCAGATCCAGCTGATGGAGGGGGACCACCTCGACGATGCCAGGGACGGCACCAAGAACGGTGGAAACCCGCTGGTCCAGGGCATCGAGTTCACGCCCTTCGGCCGGCGGCACGCATACTGGCTCTTCCCCGAGCACCCGGGCGAGCAGCGGGTCTTCCGGACCTCCGAGAGCAAACCGATCCCCGCGGCGGACATCGCCCACAGCTACCGCGTGGACCGGCCTGGCCAGGTCCGGGGGCTCGCCTGGGGCGCCCCCGTGATCGTCAAGATGAAGGACCTGAGCGACTACGAGGACGCCCAGCTCCTGCGCATCAAGATGGCGTCGCTGTTCACGGCCTTCGAGCACGACCTGGGGGAAGGAGCCTCGGACGTCACTGTGGAGGCCGACGACTTGGACTTCCTCGAGCCTGGGGCGATCGTGCGCCTGGGGACCGGCCGCGACATCACCTTCGCGAGCCCCCCTGGGGTTCCGAATCCGGAGTGGTACGCGAAGGACCAGCAGCGCCAGATCGCGATGGCGTTCGGGATCACCTACGAGGCCCTCACGGGGGATCTGAAGGGGGTCAACTTCAGCTCAGGGCGCATGGGCTGGATCGAGATGCAGCGGAGCATCCGCCAGTGGCAGCGCCGCCTGGTCGTCAACCGGTTCTGCTACCGCGTGTGGCGGTGGTTCCTCGAGGCGGCGGCCCTGATGGGGCACGAGACCGAGGGCGTTCACGTGACCTGGACCCCGCCGCGCCGCGAGATGATCGACCCGACCAAGGAGGTCCCGGCCAAGCAGGCCGAGGTCCGGGCCGGGTTCGTGTCCCTCTCGGAGGCGATTCGGGAGCAGGGGCGCGACCCGCGGGAGGTCCTCGAGGACATCGCGCGCGACTACGAGCTGCTCGACTCGCTCGGGGTGAAGGTCGAAACCGACGGTCGCAACGAAAGTCGCAGTACTACAGGTAGTACTGCGGACCCCGAATCGGAGAAAGACGAGGAAACGGAGGACGGGGAAGAGGGGCCCTCCGCCGAGGCTGACGAGTAGCCGCGAGGTGGAGTTCTCGCGGCGACTCCATGCCGCAGACGTTCGAGAGCGAAACCCGACAGCTGGGCCCGCAGTCTATTGAGGCTCGGGTCCAGCCGTCGACCCTGAACCAGGAGGCCAGGACCGTCGAGGTCGTGGCCAGCACGGGGGCCGCTGTCCGTCGGTACGACTGGAGGCGGGGAGTCGAGTACGACGAGATCCTCGACATCTCGAGGGACAGCATGCGCCTGGAGCGCCTCCAGAGCGGAGGTGCGCCGTTCCTCGAGAGCCACAATCAGTGGGATGTCGATGCAGTCATCGGCACGATCACGGACGTCCGAATCGCCAACGGCGAGCTCCGGACCACGATCCGGTTCCACGAGACCGAGCGGGCCGAGGAGCTCTTCCAGCGCGTTCGTCGGGATGAGCTCCCGAACGTCAGCGTCGGCTACCGGACATGGAGCCTCGAGCGGGAGTACCCCGAGGGGGCCGACGAGGTCGAGGTCCGGCGAGCCACTGACTGGGAGCCCTACGAGGTCTCCCTGGTGTCGATCGGGGCAGATGCGGACGCGGGGACGCGCGCTGCCCAACCTGAAACCAACCCCTGCACCTTCCGGACGGCCATTCCGGCCCCCGCGACTGCGGAGCGAACCATGCCCGAGCAGCCCGAGAACACCCCCCAGAGCACCGATCCGACGCCCTCCGAGGGTGCCCGCGCCTCCGAGCCCCAGCCGACTCCGACTGCGACCCAGGAGCCTCCGGTCGACGTCGAGGCCGTGCGCGCCGAGGCCATCGAGCAGGAGCGTCAGCGCGCCGCGGACATCAGCGGGGCGGTCACCAAGGCCGGCCTCCCCGGTGAGTTCGCCCGCGGCCTGATCGACCAGGGCATGTCCCTCGATCAGGCTCGCGCCGCGATCATCGACGAGGTGGCGGAGACCCGTGGTGGCCCGGAGACGACCAGCCACGTGCGGGTCGGCGACGAAGACCACCAGAAGCGCAACCAGGTCGCGGAGCACGCCCTCCACCACCGCGTGAATCCCGGTGGGGTCGACATCGCGGCGGTCGAGGGTGCCCGCGACTTCGCGGGCATGACGCTCATGGAGATCGGCTCCGAGCTGGCCATGGCGCGCGGGATGAGGGTTCGCGGCCTGAACAAGATGGAGCGGGCCGCGGCGATCCTGAACCTCGGGACCCGTGGGCAGTCCACGAGCGACTTCCCTCTGCTGCTGTCTAACGTCGTCGGCAAGACCCTTCGGAAGGCCTACGACGAGTCTCCCCAGACCTGGCGACCGATCGTCAGCATCACCGAGGTGCCGGACTTCAAGGAGGTCTCGCGCAACCAGATGGGCGAGGCTCCCGCGCTCGAGCCGGTCGGCGAGGGCGGCGAGTACCCGCACGGGTCGTTCGGCGAGGCGCAGGAGAAGTACGCGATCGGCAAGTACGGCAAGATCGTCTGCTTCACCCGCGAGACGTTGATCAACGACGACCTGGGCGCCTTCAGCCGGACCGTGACGGCGATGGGCAAGCAGGCGAGCAACCTGGAGAGCGACATCGTCTGGGGTGTCATCACCGCGAACGCGGCGATGGCCGACGGCGATGCGCTGTTCCACGCGAACCACGGCAACGTCGGCGCCGGGGTCATCGGCTCCGCCGGGCTCACGTCGGGGCGCCTCGCGATGCGCACCCAGAAGGGCCTTGACGGGGAGACCCACCTGAACATCCGGCCCTCGATCCTGGTGATCCCGGCCGCCCTGGAGACCGAGGCGGAGAAGCAGGTCGTACTCCAGACCGCTCCGACCACGAACGCCGAGACCAACCCCTTCCGCGGGACGCTGCAGGTCATCGCCGAGCCGCGCCTCGACGTGACCAGCGCGGCCCAGTGGTACCTGTTCACCTCGCCCGGCGCGATCGACACGATCGAGCTGGCCTTCCTGCAGGGCAACCAGGCGCCCTACACGGAGAGCCGCGAGGGCTTCGACGTCGACGGCGTCGAGTTCAAGATCCGCCACGAGCTCGGTGCCAAGGCCATCGACTGGCGCGGCATGTACCGCTCGAGCGGCGTCTGATCCAACTCTTCACGCCATGAGGAGGGCGGGGGGCTTCGGCCCCCTGCCACCACCACCGAACCCCATGAAGAACTACGTCAAGAAGGGCGAGCACCTCTCGCTGACCGCTCCCTACGCCCTGTCGGCCGGCGATGGCGCCCTCGTGGGCAGCATCTTCGCCGTGGCCATCACCGGCGCTGCCAACGCGGCCGCGTTCGAGGGCAAGACGTGCGGCGTCTTCGACCTCACGGCGCTGTCCACGGACACCGCGGCCCAGGGGGCGGACGCCTACTGGGACGACACGAACAAGCGCATCACCGCCACGCAGGGCAGCAACACGCTCGTCGGTGCCTTCGCCGCCGCAAAGGCGAATGGCGACGCGACCGCGCGTGTGTGGCTGAAGCCCTGAGCTGAGCCATGGGCTGGCGGGCAATGACGAAGGCCCTGCGGCGGACGCTCAAGTCCGCCGGCGCCTTCGGTGAGCCCGCCACCTACACCCCCCAAGGGGGATCCCCGGTCGAGATCCGGGTGATCTTCCGCCGCACTCACACCGAACTGGACCCCGAAGGTGTGCCCGTCACCAGCACCACCCCGAACATCAAGGTCGACCTCGACGACCTCCCGGTCGAGCCCCAGCAGGGCGACCAGGTGGTGTATCTGGGCGCTGAGTTCGGGGTCTCCGAGGTCCAGCTCGACGGCAACGGAGGGGCGAAGCTCCTCATGCACCTGGGGGACTGATGGGCGCTCACGCGAAGACCATCAGGCACGCGGTCGTCGACGGCCTGACCCCGATCTTCTCCACCGGCGGCGCTGGTGCGGTGGTCGACGGTCGAGTGTTCGGCAATCGGTTCCGCCCGCTAGGTCCGAATGAGCTGCCCTCGATCCGGGTCTACACCCAGAAGGAGTTCGTCGAGACGGAGGGCGGCGGGCCGCGCCTGTACTCCCGCGAGCTCGAGGTCGTCGTGGAGATCATCTGCAGCGAGCCGGCCGGGACTCCCGCGGACCGCAAGCACTTCGACCAGCCGGATGAGCTGGCCGAGCTCGTCGAGGGCTGGTTCTTCGACAACGAGTGCCTCGAGAACGTCTGGCAGTACGCGCTGCTGACCGAGGTCGAGGCCGGCCTGGTCACCGAAGGGCAGAAGCCCATCGCCGCGCACCGCCTGAAGTTCGACGTCACCTACGAGGACCGCGCGCCGCGCACGCCGGCAACGCTCGAGGACTTCGAGACGGCCCACGTCGAGATCGACACCGCCCCGGCCGACACCTCCACCGAATCCGTGGACGACGTCCCGGTTCCCACCAACTGAGCAATGAGCAAGACCAAGCTGTTCCCCTGCACGGACATCCCCGTCACCGACCCCGCGACCGGCAAGCCGGTGAGCCCCGACGGCATCTCCGTCGAGCTCGACGCCTACTGGGAGGAGCGGATCAAGGAGGGGACGATGGCTCCGGCCAACCCGCTGAAGGGGGACGACCCCGATCCGGAGGACGTCAAGCTCGAGGACATGGTCTTCGACTCGATGAAGGCCGGCGACCTCAAGGACCTGGCCATCGGCCTGGAGGTCGAGGGCGCCAAGGGCATGAACAAGGGCCAGCTCGTCGAGGCCCTCGAAGCCTACCGCGAAGCCGAGCAGGGCTGATCCGTGAAGACGCTCTCCGTGAAGCCCGCCGAGGGGCGCCTGGTGCGTGACCCCGAGACCTACGAGCCGATCCCGGCCGAGGGGGCGAAGGTGCCGCGCACGCCGTACTGGATCCGCCGGCTGGCCGACGGGGACGTGATCGAGACCAAGGGAACCGGTAGCCGCCGGTCCAGCAGCAAGAAGGACTCCTGACCATGGCCATCACCTTCAACGAGGTCCCCGCGAACCTCCGCATCCCCGGCATCTACGTCGAGATCGACGGAGCTGGGGCCGCGGCAGGCCTGGGCGACCAGCCCTACGAGGTGCTCGTGCTCGGCCAGAAGCTGGCCGCCGCGCCCGGGGCCGTGAACACCCCGACCCGCGTCACCAGCGCATCCCAGGCCGCGTCGCTCTTCGGAGCCGGCTCGATGATCCACGGGATGGTCAAGCAGCTCATCCGGAACAACCGCTGGATCCCCATCTGGGTCGTCGCCATGGCGGACCCCGGTGCCGGGGCTGCTGCGGCGGGCTCCCTGGACTTCGCGGTGACCACCGCCGAGGCGGGGACGATTCCTCTGATGGTGGGGGCTCGGCGCGTGCAGGTCGGGGTCGCCGCGGGTGATACGGCCACCGCGATCGCCGCGGCCACGGTCTCCGCGATCAACGGCCTGGCGGACTGCCCCATCTCCGCGACCGTGAACGGCGGGGACGACACGATCGTCGACCTGACCTGTCGCCACGCCGGCACGATCGGCAACGAGCTCGACGTGCGAGTGAACCACTTCGATGGCGAGGCCCTCCCGGGTGGCGTCACGGTGGCGATCACGGCCATGACCGGCGGTACCGGTACTCCGGACCTGACCTCGGCCATCGCCGCGGTTCCGGACGAGCAGTACCTGGTCTGGCTGGCGCCCTACACGGACGCCTCCGTGCTCACCGAGCTGGAGACCGAGCTGCAGGACCGCTGGGGCCCCACCCGCCGCAACGGCGGCGTGGCCTTCACTGCGAGCGCCGCGGCGCACAGCAGCGTGGCCGCGATCGGCAGCGCCCGGAACTCTGAGCACGTCTCGATCCTGGGGTCCCACGGGATCCCGAACCCGGTCTGGGAGGTCGCCGCGGCGGTCGCCGGCACCGTGGGGGAGTCCGCCGCGATCGACCCGGCCCGCCCGTTCCAGACGCTCGAGCTCGACGGCCTCCTGGCCCCGAAGCCCGACGACCGCTGGACGGACACCGAGCGCAACCTCCTGCTCTACGACGGCATCGCCACCGCGCGCGTCGCGCCTGGGAGCAAGGTCGTCCTCGAGCGGGTCATCACGACCTACCAGCAGAACGACCTGGGGGCGGACGACATCGCCCTGATGGACGTCAACTCCGTGCTGACCGTCGAGCGCCTGCGCTACGACCTGCGGCAGCGGATCGCCCTGAAGTACCCCCGCCACAAGCTCGGGGACGACGGCAAGAACTACGGGCCGGGGCAGGCGATCGTCACGCCCACGGTCATGAAGGCCGAGATCATCGCGCTCTTCCGGGAGTGGGAGGAGAAGGCCTGGGTCGAGGCTCTGGAGCAGTTCGCGCAGGACCTGATCGTCGAGCGCAACGCCACGGACCCGAACCGCCTCGACATCCGGATGAGCCCGGACCTGGTGAACCAGCTGCGCGTCGTCGGCGCCCAGATCAGCTTCATCCTCTAGGAGACCGACATGAGTCAGCAGCGAATCGGCGGAATCCTCTACGTCCGCGTCAACGGCGAGCTCGTCCAGGCCAAGGGCTCGTGGTCCTACAACCTTGGCGCTTCGAAGCGGGAGGCGATGGTCAGCACGACCGGCGTCGCCGGCTACAAAGAGGAGCCGCAGGTGCCCTACGTCGAGGGCGAGGTCTTCCACCAGGCCGGCCTGGACCTCCAGGCGCTGCAGCGCATCACCGACGCGACGGTGACGCTGGAGCTGGCCAACGGCAAGACGGTCGTGCTGCGCGAAGCGTGGTACGCGGCCGAGGGCACGGGCAGCACCGACGAGGGTGGTGTCGAGGCCCGCTTCGAAGGCGTGAGCGCTGAGATGATCTGATGTCGTCTAAGAGCAAGCAGCGCACCGAGAGCGAGACCGTCCGCCTCGAGTTCCCCGTTCAGCACGGGGGCGAGGTGATCGAAGAGCTCGTCATCAAGCGGCCGAAGGCCAAGCACCTTCGGGGGATGGCTCAGGGCACCGTCAGCGAGGTGCTCGACCTGATGGGGAAGCTCAGTGGGCAGCCGCCGTCGGTGATCGACGAGCTCTCACTGGAGGACTTCGAGAAGGCCCAGGAGGTGGTCGAGGGTTTTATGCCGCCTGGCCTGATGGCTGGGAGCTGATCCTCGCATCACTGGCCGAGCGCTGGCACTGGCCACCCAGCGAGCTGATGGAGATGGACGACCTGGACATCGACTTCTGGGTCAAGGCAGGGAACAAGCTGGATCAGAAGCATGGCGGCTAAGACATTCGCACTGAAGGTCGGGATTGGGGCGGTCGACCGCCTCACGCGGCCGTTCAAGCGGATCCAATCCGTCATCGACCGGACCACGGGGCCGGTGCGTCGCCTGACTCAGCGCATGGCTGTGATGGGGCGCGCCGCGGGAGTCACCAAGCTCAAGAAGGCCTTCACATCTCTCCACCGGAACGTGGTCGGGATCGGCACGGCGTTCAGGCAGACCGGGACGCGGATCGCAACTACTACGGCTCTGGTTGCTGGGGGGCTACTGGCGATCGTGAAGTCCACCGCCCGCGCAGGTGACCACGCAGCCAAGACGTCTCGTGCTCTGGGGATCACGGCCGAGGAGTATCAAGACCTCCTCTTCGCGGCGAAGCGTAGCGGTGTCGAGCAGAAGCGGTTCGACACCGGCATGGCGAAGCTGGCCAAGACTCTGCGCGATGTTGGTGACGGCAAGGGCGAGGCGCTCGACTTCTTCGAGCGGATCGGCATTCGCGCCACAGACTCGGAGGGTCGAGTCAGACCGCTCCTGGACGTAGTGCTCGAAATCTCCGAGAAGATCCAGCGCGCTGGATCCGCAGGGGATCAGCTTGCTGGCTCCCTGCAGACCTTCGGGCGCGGTGGAGCGTCGATGGTCAACCTCATGAAGGAGGGGCCGGAGGCGATCCGAGCTCTCATGGATGAAAGCGAGCGGTACGGCCGTGTCACCAATGAGGGCGCGAAGGCCTCGGAGGAGTTCGAGGACCGCTGGCTGGACATGATGACCGCCATCAGGGGCGGCCGCGACACACTCGGCGTGACCCTGATGCCACTCCTTACTGGCCTGATCACTCGGGTCCGGGACTTCCTCGTCGGAAACCGAGCTCAGGTGGAGGAGTGGTCGAAAGCGTTCCGAGACAAGTTGCCCGGAGCGGCTCGCGCCACTTGGGAGTGGGTGAAGGCCCTCGCGCCCGCGATGAAGACCCTCGCGGGTTGGCTGGTGCGGTTGTCTAAGAACGCGAAGGTGATCAAGGCAATCGCTATCACGCTGCTTGCGGTGGCCCTCAAGCCCCTACTGCTGGCGACGATCGCCCTCACCAAGGCGGTCCTCGGGTTGGCAGCTGCGTTCGTCGTCACACCGATCGGGCAGTTCGTCGTCCTGGTCGGGCTCGCGATCCTGGCGGTCAAACACTGGAGGCTGGTCCTGAACTTCCTTCTGAAGGTCCTCTGGGTGCTCGCGCGGCCAGTGATCTGGTTCGGGAAGGCGGTCGTCAAGACCTTCAAGTTCACCTGGAGGATGGTGAAGAAGGTGGGCAGTGGCTTCCGGTGGCTGGGCGACCAGATTGTTGGCATCGCCACGGCCGGGAAGGCCGCATGGGACAACTTCATCTCAGGGGTCCTGAAGATGGCCAGGACCCTCGCATCGAAGCTCCCCAGGTTCATTCAGCGAAAGCTCGGCCTCGAGGGGTTCGCGAGCCAGGGCGAGGACGAGTCTTCGCCAGCAGCTGTGTTTGTGAAGCGTGGCGGGCGCGGGCCTGGTGGTGGCGAACTGCTCCGCTCGACCTCGAGCGCTGAGGTCACCGTCAAGGTCGAGTCCGACCGGCCCGGCGTGCGCGCCGAGGTTAGCCGCAACGACGGCACTGACATCCGGCTCGAGCAGGGCCTCAGCCTGGCGGGCGTCTGATGGGATGGAAGGACAGATTCTTGGCCGGCGCATTCCGCGGCGTGCCCTTCGAGGTCGAGGCCTCACGGGTGCGTGGCGGGCGCAACGTTGCCCTTCATGAGTTCCCAGGCACGGAGGAGTTTGTAGCGCTGGACATGGGCGTGAAGGCGAAGGCCTTCAATGTCAGGTGCTTCGTGGCGGGCGGCGACTACCTCGAGAAGAGGGACCGACTCATCGCTGCGCTTGAGCGTGGCGGGGTGGGCACCCTCCAGCACCCGTTCTACGGCGTGCGCGAGGTGCTTGTTACTCGCTTCCAGGTGTCGGAGTCCTCACGAGACCAGGGTGCCGCCCAGCTCGACATCGTCTTCACGCTCGCGGCGCCACTCGAGCCCGGAGCGGGAAAGCCGATCCTGCAGCTCCGCGGCGAGGCTGAGGACGCCTCGAAGGTGCTCCTCGAAGTCGGAGTCACGGACCTCGAGGAGGCAGTCGTCGTTGATGGCGTCCCTGAGTTCGTTCGTGAGGCCGCGGTGCAGGAGCTGGGGACCGTAGTCGAGGATCTGGACGCCGCCATTCGAGGGGGATCCATTGAGGCCGTCTCGGGCTTCGTGAGGAAGGCCACCGCGATCGTTGATCGTGGGCTGGAACTACTTGGTAGGCCCCGTGCCCTTGGTCGAGACATCCAGCTGCTGATCTCTGAGGTGGAGGGGGTCATCGGGGGACGCCGAGAGACGCTCAGGATCCTCCTTGAGCAAGCGCGTCGCACGCGCCCAGTGTCGCTGGGATCGTCCTACATGCAGGTCCGGGCTGACGGGAACCGACAGGCGATCAGCGATCTCGTGGTTACCACGGCTCTTGCGCGCGCGTGCACCGTCGCCGCCCACATTCGGTGGGAGTCGCGAGAGGAAGCAGAGCGGGCCCTGGAGTCCATTCAGGGGGTCCTCGACGACCACGAGATCACTGCCGGCGATCGGGCGTACCAAGCTATCCAGGAGCTTCGTGCGGCCGCGGCAGCAGTCCTTCCGCCTCCCAACACCGATCTGCCCCGGATCGCCACCGTTGCCTTGGAGGAGACCATGCCGGCAGTGCTGGTCTCGCACCGACTGTACGGCTCGATCGAGAAGGCCGACGACATCATCGCGCGCAACGGCGTTCGGCACCCCGGATTCGTGCCCGGCGGCAAGCAACTGGAGGTCTTGGCCAGTGCCTGATCGCCCGACGATTCTGATCGAAGGTGAGGAGTTCCCCGGATGGGAGCGCCTCGAAGTGCACCACGCGCTCGAGGCCGCGGCCGGGCTGCTCACGTTCTCGGGGCCTGATCCGGAAGGCTGGCCAGAGGGAGGAGCCCAGCGGGTCGAGGTGCTCCTTGGAGAGGACCGAGTCTTCCGTGGTTGGATCGACCAGGTCGACTTTGGCGTCGACGGCACGAGGTCCTTCTCGGTGCGGTGCCGGTCTCTGACGGCAGACCTGATCGACTCGCACATGGACTTCGGCGACCCGCTGGTCCCCGCCGAGATGTTCGATCAGGACGTCTTCACGATTGCTGCTCGGTGCGCAGCCCCCTTCGGAGTCCCGGTCACGCATCAGCTGGGGACTCTCCGAACTCAGCTGCGACTCAGCCGGTTCGCTGTGCAGCCCGGTGAAACGGGGTTCGATGCCATCGAGCGTGCCTGCCGGCGGACGGGTGTCATCTTGACGGCCGACTACGACGGCCGACTCCTTCTGACTCTCCCCGGGCAGGATCCGAACAGGTCGGTGCTCAGCACGATCACCGGAGTCACAAACTCTCAGCTGTCGGTCAACCACCGTGAGCGCTTCGGTCGCTACGTGGTCCAGGGCCAGGGCGTGGGCACGGATGAGGAGCCGGGAGAGGTCGCCTTCGCGCTCACTGGAGTCGCGGTGGACCTCGGGGTCCGAGTGTCCCGAAAGTCAGTGCAGATGGTCGAAGGGGTCGCGTCGTTCTCAGACTGTGAGCGACGCGCGCAATGGGAGGCATCCCTCAGGCTTGCTCGATCTCGCCGGCTTCAGGCATCCGTGATCGGGTGGCGCGGGCACATTAGGGATCAGCTTTGGAGGCCCAACGCGGTCCTGCCGGTGGAGTTGCCGGACCTGCGCGTGAGCGAGGAGATGCTGCTCGAGTCCGTGCAGCTCTCGTTCGGCAGCGCCGGTCCCATCGCGCAGCTCGGTCTCGTACCTCCGGACTCCTACAGCCTCCAGGCCCAGATCGCGAAGTCCGAAGCCGAAAGCGAGCTCGTCGCCAACCTGGAAGAGGCGGAGGTGCCCGAGTGATCGCATTGGAACAGATGCGGCGAGTCCTCCATCCCCTGGCGGTGCGCGTCCGAAGCCTGCTG
>FYBJ01000710.1_pt1 | contig 14444 bp, 10 predicted proteins | sample 1134611 | NCBI WGS metagenome assembly FYBJ01 (sample SAMEA104116008, study PRJEB20421) | marine metagenome | isolation source: marine | reverse complement strand
ATGATAACCTTCCGCCAGGATATGCCACAGATTCCTACAGCAGAAATTATTTTTCGGGTCGATTTTTATTAGGTTATAAATTAAATCCGAATCTCGGAATTCAATTTGGACCAATGCGTGCCGCTGCCTGGTTTAAATATGATAACGTAAATAATATTGGTTACGAAAGAAGTGTTTGGGTAAATATTTGGTCATTATCATTAAAACAAAATATCAACCTAAGTGATAAATGGAGTGTTTTTGGAGAATTTGGAGCGGCAAATCAAACTAGACTCGGATTTAAAATCAATGATGTGCCTATTTATGAAAATGCGCATTTTATCAATCTGATTTATGGCTTCGGATTAAATTATCATCTCAATGAGAAATGGAAACTAAGTTTAAATTCTACATTTCTTCCCAAATCACAAAAACATAATCAACCATCAGTTTCACAAGTTGCCCTAGGCTTTGAATATCATATTCAAAAAATGGAGGAAGAAAAAGCGAAACGATTAGCGAACAACAATTATTTCTTCCCAAATAATATCATCCAATTCAGTTACGGAACTTCTAGAATTGGTTTCGGGGTAAATCGATTCTTCGGCATGAGTCTTCAAGTTGGTGATTTTGAAAGTTTTGGAATCCCTATTTTCTGGGTGGGAGACGTCAAAGCCGCCAACACCTTTTCTGTAACTTATGAAAGACTCGCACTTCGAACAGAAAAAACATTCTCCCTAGATTGGGGAGCTAGTGTTACCGCCTTTAATACAGTAAATTCTAACGATTATATTTTCGCATTTTCGATTTTTCCAACCTTGCGTTTTTACCTATCTCGAAAAGCCAATTATGATTTCTACGCGAGTTATTCGATTATCGGACCTACTTTTATCACCAAATCGAATATTGACAATCTAGGCACAGGACCTAATTCAATTTTCCAGGATAAAATGGGTATCGGAATGTTCTTTGGAGAAAAAAGAAAATATAATTTTGAGCTCCGAATCATGCACTACTCGAACGGAAATATTTTTAACGATAATTACGGAGTAGCCATCCCGATTCAATTTACATTAGGGAAAACCTTCTAGTTGATGAATAGGACTGTTAAAACATATGAGGTATCTAATATTCGTGATTTCAGCGATCAATTATTCGCATGGTCTCAACAATTTGATACTGTCATGTGGCTCGACTCTAACGATTATGAGCAAAACTATTCAAGTTTTGAAAAGGCGTTAGCTATTGAAGATTTCACCTCAATTAAAACCGATTACTTCAATGCTTTTGAGAAATTAAAAGAATTCCAATCACTAACTAAAGATTATATTTTTGGTTACATCTCTTATGATGTCAAAAATGATACAGAACGCATTTCTTCTCAAAATTTTGATGGATTACATTTTCCGGATCTTTATTTCTTTCACCCAAAAAAGTTAATCTTCATCAAAGAAAATTCAATCGAATTCCACTATCTGGGAATGGTTGATGATGAAATTGAAAGCGATTATGAAGCCATTACTAATCAGGGAGTATTACCAAAAACAAAAGAGAACTCAGAAGTAAAAATTAAACTTCGAATTCATAAGGATGAATATCATCAAAAAGTAACTAAGGTATTAGAACATATTCATCGGGGCGATATTTATGAAGCTAATTTTTGTCAGGAGTTTTACGCCGAAGAATGTGAAATTGAACCTTATCATGTGTTTAAGGATTTGAATAAAATTTCTGAGCCACCTTTTGCTGTATTCTTCAAAAATGACGAAAGATATCTGTTATCGGCTTCTCCAGAACGATACCTAAGAAAAGAAGGTTCAAAAATTATTTCACAACCCATAAAAGGAACGGCCAAACGTCTTTTGAGCCCGATTGACGATGAAAAAATTGCATATGATTTGATACGCGATGAAAAAGAACGAGCAGAGAATGTTATGATTGTCGATTTGGTTCGAAATGATCTATCAAAATCATCGAAGAAAGGTTCGGTAGAAGTAGAAGAATTATGCAAGGTATATACCTTTAATCAGGTGCATCAATTAATATCCACAGTGTTATCAGAAGTAAAAGATGATATTCATCCGGTAGATGTTATTAAAGATACTTTTCCGATGGGAAGTATGACCGGAGCCCCCAAATTATCAGCCATGGAGATCATGGAGAAACTGGAAGAAACCAAACGCGGATTATACTCAGGCACGGTCGGTTATTTCACGCCGGATGGTGATTTCGACTTTAACGTTGTGATCCGAAGTATTCTATATAATGCTGTAGAACGATACGTATCTTTATCCGTCGGAAGTGCGATTACTGCTAAATCAAATCCAGAAAGAGAATACGAAGAGTGCCTTCTTAAGGTCAAAGCCATGAAGTACGTTTTATTGAATTCAAAATAAGTATCTTGTAGGTCTATTAGTTTACTCAAATGACACACAAGGAATTCAATTTTACATTTCACAATACACAATTTTTTGGTCAAACATGGACAGCTGATGAAACAAAGGCTGTTGTCGTTATTGTTCACGGAATGGGAGAACACTCATCCCGATATCATGATATTACAAAATTATTAAATGACAATCAATATTCGGTGGTGGCATTTGATCATTTTGGTCATGGTAAAACAACCGGTAAACGAGGTCATAATCCAAATTTCGAAGCAGTTTTGGAAAGTGTCAAAATGGTAATTGAAAAGGCAAAGAAACAGTTTCTTAAAAAACCCGTTTTTCTATACGGGCAATCGATGGGAGGTAATGTAGTTCTGAATTACGCTTTAAGAAGAAAAACTAAACTTCAAGGTGTAATCGCTACAAGTCCATTTCTACGATTGGGATTCAAAGCTCCAGCAATAAAGCTATTCTTTGGTAAAATCATTCAAAAAATAGCTCCTTCTCTCACCTTACCTAACGAATTAGTACCAGACCATCTATCCAGAGTTCCAGAAGAAGTTCAGAAATACATCAATGATCCTTTGGTACACGATAAAATCAGTCCGAATTACTCTTTGGTATTTTTCGATACTGGTGAATGGGCAATTCAAAATGCACACAAAACCAAAACACCAATGTGTATTTTCCATGGTGATGCTGATCAAATCACAAGTCATGACGCCTCTAAGGAATTTATAGAAAATTCAAAGACTGGAACCTTTAAATCGTACAAAGGTGGCTACCATGAACTTCACAACGATAACTGCCGTGATGAAATGCTCACAGATGTCATCAATTGGTTAGATGCTCAGCTATAATTTCTGTAATTTTGGAACATGTTTGACAGATTCAAATTACATATTGAAACGAATCTTCCATTTCTCCTTGGTAAAAAATTACTAATTGCCAATTCGGGTGGAATCGATTCTATGGTATTAACTCATCTGTTCTCAAAAATGGATGTTGACCTGCATGTAGCCCATTGTAATTTTCAATTGCGTGGTAAAGCGAGTGATGAAGATTCAGAATTCGTTAAAGAAACAACTTATTTACCATCTAATCAGATATATATAAATTTATTTGGCACAGAAAATTACGCTAAAAAACATAAATTATCTATTCAATTAGCTGCAAGAGAATTACGTTATCAATGGTTTGATGAACTCCTGAGAGAAAAAGACCTCGATTACATTTTGACAGCTCATCATGCCGATGATAATCTGGAAACTTTTTTCATCAATTTCACACGCGGATCAGGATTAGAAGGCCTAATTGGAATTCCACAACAAAATGGCAACATTGCTCGTCCATTACTTCCTTTTAGTAGAGAAGAAATTTCAAAGTACGCTAGCGAAAATCAAATTGAATGGCGAGAGGATGAGACGAATACGTCAACCAAATACCTCAGAAACAAAGTCAGACATGAGCTAGTTCCATTATTAAAAGAAATCAATCCAAGTGTACTGGACTCCTTTTCTAATACACTTGAATTCTTACATGAATCACAATCTATTGTTAATGATCGAATTGAATCTATTTCAAAATCAATTGTAAATAGAAAGGTCCAACATGGAGAAGAAATCATCGAAATAGATATCACAAAACTTAAAGAATTATCACATCCGAAGGCCTATCTCTATCAAATTCTGAAACAATTCAATTTTACTGCGTGGAATGATATTCACGATCTTCTCGACAGTCAGTCTGGTAAGCAAATATTTTCAAAATCACATCGTTTAATTAAAGATCGAGAGGCACTATTGGTTTCCGAATTGCAAGTCGATTCACAGGAAAGTATTGGTGCAGAAATTGATAAATTCAGCAAAGGCATCAGTTCACCAATCAACCTGAAATTTGATACTCAAGAATGCGAAAATTCAGCTGGAACAACAGAGATTCTCGTTGATAAAGATTTGTTAAAATACCCGCTAATTGTAAGGAAATGGAAGAATGGAGACTATTTTTATCCGACCGGAATGCAGGGTAAGAAAAAAGTGAGTAAGTACTTTAAAGATGAAAAATTCTCACTTTTAGATAAGGAAAATACATGGATTCTTACCAATGCGGATGATGAGGTCATCTGGATTATCAATAAAAGACAAGATCGCAGATTTGCGAAAACTAAAAACACAAAACAAATGCTTAAAATATCGTGCGAAACAACATAATTTTCGGAATAGCATTTATATTCATCTCGAACTTCATATTCGGTCAGACCGAGGAAAATCCTGTGGTTTGGAAAACGTCCTTCATTAAAATTACCGAAACCGAGTATGACATCATTTTTGAAGCTAAAATTTTAAAAGAATGGCATCTATATTCCCAATACAATCCTGACGAAGCTTCGTTACCTCTTGAAATCTCATCTAATGACCCGGATAATGTTCAAATCGTGGGAAAAGCATCAGAAAGTAAAACCTACACCGGATATAGCGATGTATGGGAAAAAGATGAAATTTTCTTTAAGGATTCGGCACGAATCGTACAACGGATCAAATTGACCAATAAAGACATTACCACCATTAAAATGAACTTGTTTGGGCAAGTTTGTAAAGAGGTGTGTATCAATATCAATGAGGATTTCAATATCTCCTTGGATGGAAAAGCTACTAATACAAATCCTGCTACCCTAGACGAAAAAAGTAAAAAGCTATCGGCCAAATTAGTTCTCGACTTAAAAAACAAGGAACTTCTCAAATCAGAAACAGAAACAAATTCAGAAGGTGGGAACTTATTAAACATATTCATACTAGGATTTATCGGCGGACTCCTAGCCTTACTTACACCTTGCGTTTTTCCAATGATTCCTTTAACAGTATCATTCTTTACGAAATCGGCTGAGAATAAGAAAAAAGGAATTGCCAATGCCTTATTATACGGAGCTTTTATTGTGTTGATTTACTTACTACTAAGTATCCCATTTCACACCTTAGACACTATCGATCCAGAGATATTAAATACGATTTCTACCAATGTATGGTTAAACCTATTCTTCTTTGCGATATTGGTGTTTTTCGCATTTTCATTCTTTGGATATTATGAAATCACATTACCGAGTTCATGGGGCGATAAAATGGATTCTGCCTCTAGTATTGGTGGAATCATCGGTATCTTTTTTATGGCCTTGACCCTTGCCATTGTATCCTTTTCATGTACGGGTCCAATTCTAGGATCATTATTAGCAGGATCATTAACTTCGGATGGAGGAGCGATGCAATTGACCGCAGGTATGGGCGGCTTCGGATTGGCATTGGCGTTACCATTTGCCCTATTTGCCATGTTCCCAAGTTGGTTGAACTCATTACCCAAGTCTGGCGGATGGTTAAACACCGTAAAAGTTGTTTTAGGATTCCTCGAGCTTGCTTTCGCCTTCAAATTCTTATCTAATGCCGATTTAGTAGAACATTGGGGACTGTTAAAAAGAGAAGTTTTTATTGGCTTATGGATCGTCATCTTCATCGGACTGGCACTGTACCTATTTAAAAGAATCAAGTTTCCGCATGACGGACCAGATAAAAAATTATCCTTTTCACGAATCTCTTTTGCAGTGTTGGTGATCAGTTTCGTGATCTACCTTGTTCCGGGAACATTCAAAACTCCTACATGGAATCTGAATCTATTAAGCGGATTCCCACCTCCTCAATTCTATAGTATTTATGAACAGGAAACCGAATGTCCATTGGGATTGAATTGCTACAAAGATTTCGAACTCGGATTGACAATTGCTAAGGCAGAAAACAAACCGATACTATTAGATTTCACCGGATGGGCATGCGTAAATTGCCGTAAAATGGAAGAAAATGTATGGATTGATCCGTCCATTTATAACCTATTAAACGAAAAGTATGTTCTGATTTCCTTATACGTAGACGATCGAAAACCACTTCTGGAAGACGAACAATTTCAATTTTTACGAAAAAACGGAACTATAAAAAACATCAAAACCATTGGTGATAAATGGGCCACTTTTCAGACGGTAAATTTCCAAACCTCATCTCAACCTTATTATGTTTTGATGAGCCCCGATTTAGAGATTTTAAATTCGGCAATTCAATATACCGATGTCTCGAGTTACCAAAATTGGTTAGAAAAAGGGTTAACTAAGTTCAATGAAGAATAGAATCCTAAAAGCATACAAAACGGGAATAGGATGGGAAATCACCATGTTTATTATTATGGTGTTTGTATGGCCTTTAATAAATCGTGAAGAAATTACTCCAAAAAGTATACTTACAGGAGTTTTAGTCTGGATAATCTTTGGAAGCTTTCTTTTTGGCTATTTGATGAACTTGAAACTCTTTAATGACTCAAAATAGACTTCGAAGTTCAATTTTTGAGTAATTTTTGGTCAATTTCGTTTAAAAACACCCATTTTTTACCTTCGATTACTGAAACGTTTTCGTAATTAATTACCAAGAAACGACCAAAAACACCCCTTTTTACTTAACCTTTTTGTAATTTTCAGAAAAGTTTAATTGCGATGTCTTTATTACCCAAATTAGCAAGGTTCAACGAAAACGTACTGTCGAAATATCAAATTTACAATGGTATTTTCATGAACCTTCCATATGATACAAATGCCAATACTGGCGTATTCTTACCCTTATTTCACGAGGTATGTAAAGAAGGTTTTGAAAGAGGAAAAAATCCAACCGAAATCATTGAATACTTCTTTAAACGCTATAAGAACAGACCTAGAGAAAAGGAAAGAATTGATACCATGTTTCGCTTTATTCAGTACATAGAACGTCAAGTTGTACTGTTCGATGCTGTAGAAGACGCGGCTTTTTCTACCATAAATAATATGGATGGACTAGGAACGATTCGTAACCTTAAGGCTACTTCTTTTACATCTCACAAAAAAGAGGCGTTGAAAAAACATTTACAGGAATTTAAAATTCGACCTGTATTAACGGCACACCCAACTCAATTTTATCCGGGTAAAGTTTTAGGTATCATTACCGATTTGGGAATCGCTATTAGAAATAACGATTTACGGGATATTCAGCGTTTAATGGCGCAGTTAGGTAAAACTCCTTTCTTTAAAAAGGTAAAACCAACACCGTACGATGAAGCAGTGAGTTTAATCTGGTACTTAGACAATGTATTTTACGAGTCTATTCCGATTATCTACAACTATATTCAAGAGCATATTTTTGAAGGTGAAGACCTGCAAAACGAAGTGATCAACTTAGGATTCTGGCCAGGAGGAGACCGCGATGGAAACCCGTTTGTTACGCCACAAATCACTTTAGACGTTGCCGAAACGCTGCGTCAGACAATTCTTAAAAAGTACTACGAAGACGTTAGTAAGTTAAGACGACGTCTCACCTTTAAAGGAGTTGAGGAAATTGTAATGCGAATTGAAAAGCGTTTATACAAACACGTAAAGCGTAGCTATAAGGTAGTCAACTTCTCTCAAAAAATATTATTAGAAGAATTGTATGCGATTCGAGAGTTATTGGTGACTCAGCATCACTCGTTATACCTAGAAGAACTAGATTACTTTATTCAGAAAGTAAAATTATTCGGGTTCTATTTCGCATCCTTAGACCTTCGTCAGGATAGCCGAGTTCATCATGCTGCATTCACGAATATGGTAGAAGAGTTACTAGCCAAAAAGAGTACGATTTTCCCTGAAAATTATTTGGAACTATCCGAAGCAGACCAAATTGAATTTTTATCAACCATTAAAGGAAGCGTTGATCCGGAAGAATTCTCAGATGAGATGTTGGTGAAAACATTGGCTTCGATGCGTGCGATTAAGGAAATCCAATACAGAAACGGAGAAAAAGGTTGTAACCGATACATCATCAGTAATAACCAAACCGCATTGAACGTAATGCAGACTTATGCCATGTTGAAGTTAAGCGGATTTGATGAAGATTTACCTGTGGATGTAATTCCGTTATTCGAAACGGTAAACGACCTTCAAAATGCACCACACGTGATGCGCACATTGTACGGCAATAAAGCTTATCGCGAGCATTTAGAGAAACGAGGAAACAAACAAACAATTATGCTTGGGTTCTCCGACGGAACCAAAGACGGTGGATATTTAATGGCGAACTGGTCAATCTTTAAAGCAAAAGAAGCTTTAACCGGAATTTCAAGAGAAAATGATATTGATGTCGTATTCTTTGATGGTCGTGGCGGACCACCAGCTCGTGGAGGTGGTAAAACCCATAAATTCTACGCGTCTTTAGGTCCAACAATTGAAGATAAAGAAGTGCAATTAACTATTCAAGGGCAAACCATTAGTTCGAACTTTGGAACGGCAGATTCTTGTCAGTTCAATCTTGAGCAATTATTGAGCTCCGGATTGACAAATGAAATTTTCGAACCCGCCCCAATGACTGAGGAGCATACTGCAATCATGGAAGATTTGGCACAAAAGAGTTACAAAGCCTATTCTGATTTCAAGAGTCATGAAAAATTCATCCCGTATTTGGAGCGCATGAGTACCTTAAAATATTATGCGAAGACCAATATCGGTAGTAGACCAAGTAAACGATCGACTTCGGACAAATTGAATTTCTCTGACCTCCGTGCCATTCCGTTCGTAGGAAGCTGGAGTCAGTTGAAGCAAAATGTACCTGGATTCTTCGGAGTAGGAACTGCTTTACAGAGCTATGAGGATGCTGGTGAATTCGACAAGGTGATTGATTTCTACAAGACATCAGATTTCTTTAAAACCTTAGTGGAAAATAGTGTAATGAGTTTGACCAAATCATTCTTCAAATTGACGGCATATATGGAACACGATGAGGAATTTGGCGCTTTTTGGAAATTGATTCACGAAGAATATCAAACTACCAAACGATTGTTATTAAAATTAACCGGTCACGAAACTTTAATGGAGAATTATCCTAGTGGTAAGGCTTCTATAAAAGCGCGTGAAGACATCGTTTTACCATTGTTAACCATTCAGCAATATGCACTGAAAAAAATTCAAGAACTGAATAAAGCTGCAAAGCCAAATCAGAAGAAAATTGCCGTGTATGAGAAGATGGTAACCCGCTCGCTATTCGGAAATATTAACGCAAGTAGAAACTCTGCATAAAAAAGAATCTTAGTTTAACAGCAAAAGAGTAGATTAACCATTTTAGAATGGTTACCTTTACCCTTCATATACCTAGAAAAGAGCTTTTAGCTGAAATTTATGCGCTCTCGTTCTGATATTGAGCGTAGTTAAAATTCATAAGACTTTTTTGTTAGACAACGTGTTTAATGATGGGTTGGTGCTTCATAAAAAGCATCTTCATGCTCTTTTATGGTTATAAAAAAGGTATAATTTAAAACACATTTATGTTAAGAATCGTTGTAAAAGAAGGAGAAAATATTGACAGAGCATTAAAGCGGTATAAAAGAAAGTTCAAGAATGTAAAACAAATGCAGGAATTACGGTCTCGTAAACATTACAGCAAAAAATCAGTCTTACGTCGCGAGGAAATCAAAAAAGCTGAATACAAGCAAAAAATTTTAAGAGAACAAGCAGAGTAAACTTCGCTATGTAAAACTTTCTGATTACTTTAATGACAAAAAATTGCTATGCTCATTAAAGTTAATGGCTCTGCCGTATTCGGTATTGAGGCCACCACTATTACTATTGAAGTTAATATTGATAAAGGTATTGGTTACCACCTTGTTGGTTTACCAGATAACGCAGTACGCGAAAGTTCCTATCGGATTACCGCCGCACTTCAAAACAACAAGTACAAACTACCAGGCAAGAAGATTATCATCAACATGGCACCTGCCGATATTCGGAAAGAAGGTGCTGCCTATGATTTACCCATTGCCATCGGAATTTTAGCTGCTTCCAATCAAATTCAATCTCCCAATATTGAAGACTATGTCATCATGGGCGAACTGTCTCTAGACGGAAGTTTACAACCCTTAAAAGGTGCACTTCCGATTGCGATTAAAGCTAGGGAAGAAGGATTTAAACATCTTATCCTTCCAAAAGTGAATGCACAAGAAGCAGCTATCGTTAATGACTTAGAAGTTTTGGGTGTGGAATCTATTGCTGAGGTGATTGATCATTTTAATGGAGATGCCTCCATCACTCCAACTGTAGTCGATACCCGTGCCGAATTCTTCAAACAAATTGATTTTCCGGAATTCGACTTTGCCGATGTAAAAGGACAGGAATCGATCAAACGGTGTATGGAAATTGCAGCTGCTGGCGGACACAACATCATTTTGATTGGTCCACCCGGCGCTGGAAAAACCATGTTAGCCAAACGTATGCCGTCCATCTTACCTCCTATGACCTTACATGAGGCATTAGAGACGACCAAGATTCATTCGGTAGTGGGTCGCATTAAAAGTTCTGGCTTATTGGTACAGCGACCATTTCGAAGTCCACATCACACGATATCAGACGTCGCCCTTGTTGGCGGCGGCCAATACCCACAACCTGGAGAAATTTCTTTGGCGCATAATGGAGTCTTATTTTTAGATGAACTCCCAGAGTTTAAAAGAAGTGTATTAGAGGTCATGCGTCAACCATTAGAAGATCGCGAAGTAACGATTTCCAGAGCCCGATTTACCGTAACCTATCCGAGTTCATTTATGTTAGTGGCGAGTATGAATCCGAGTCCGTCAGGTTTCTTTAATGACGGCACTAATCCATTGGCTAGTTCTCCGGCAGAAATTCAACGGTATATGGGTAAAATTTCAGGACCGTTGTTGGATCGCATTGACATCCATATTGAAGTGACTCCTGTTCCTTTTGAAAAACTATCGGAAAATAGAAAGGGGGAATCTAGTGTTGATATTCGAAAACGAGTAATGACGGCTCGGGAAATTCAAGCAGAACGATTTGCCGATTTTGAGCACCTACATTACAACGCTCAAATGCAAGTGAAACAGATTCGGGAGTTTTGTAAACTATCCGAAGACGGATTAACATTATTAAAAAATGCCATGGAAAAATTGAATCTTTCGGCTAGGGCTTATGATCGAATTTTAAAGGTATCGAGAACCATCGCCGATCTAGCCGATGAAGAAGCTATTTTACCGAATCATATTGCAGAAGCTATTCAATATCGTAGCTTAGACCGTGAGGGATGGTTGGGGTAACCCCATATGACAATTATCATTTCATTTCAATACCAGTTCGTGTAACTTGATAGAATTAAATCATAAGTTATGGATACGTCATTATTTCTATTAAAATTCTGGGGCTGGTATTGTGTGATTTTCTTCTTCATTTTGAGTTTTAATCCGAAACGAATCAAACAAATTGTGGAAGATTTACAAGATCAAAAGTTTACCATTCTTATTTCGTTCCTGGCTATCATTATTGGCTTGCTTAATATTCTTTTCCATAATGTTTGGGAAGCGAATATTAGTTTAGTAGTTACCCTATTTGGTTGGCTAGCCTTATTAAAAGGAATTATGCTGTTCACCTTTCCAAGAACCACAACCAAGGGAATTAACAAAATGAATATCAAATTTGTACAGGCCATGTACATCTTTGTGTTTCTAATTGGAGTCATTATGCTCAATGAAGCCTACGGAATTGTTCCGTTTTAGTTAGAAGAAAAACGGAATGATAAATTGGTAGAACAATATTAATAGCACGACTGCAATACAGTTGAGCACGATTCCCGCGCGCGCCATCTGATTCACTTTTACATAACCACTTGCAAAGACAATGGCATTTGGTGGAGTCGCCATCGGTAGCATAAATGCACAACTACTCGCCATGGTCACCGGTATTAATAAATACAACATCGGAATTCCAAGTCCGATGGCAATACCCGCAACTACGGGAGCTAACACAGCAACCAAAGCCACATTGCTCATCAATTCGGTCATGAATAACATCAGAACAATCAGTAAAGACACGGTTAAGAATACCGGGAAATTACCATCTTTAATAACCTGAGTAATCGCATCTACCAATCCGCTAGAAGCCATTCCTTTTGCTAAGGCCAAACCTCCTCCGAAGAGCAATAAGATTCCCCATGCCAGCTTGCTGGTATCACTCCATTCAAGCACAAAAGTTCCTTTCTTTAGATTCAACGGAATCGCAAACAAAGAGATCGCTCCAAACACACTAATGATTGTATCTGTTAATCCCAATCCAGGAAATAAATTATTGATCAACGTTCTCGTGATCCACAGCGAAACGGTAATCGCAAAAATGGTTAACACACGTTTTTCTTCTTTGGATAATGAACCTAACTTTTTTACTTCTGAATGAATCAGATTCGCCGAAGTAGTGAATTTGATATCATTGCATGGAAACATCCATTTAACAAGCACGATATAACAAAAAGCAACCAGCATTATCGAAAATGGCAGTCCCATCGTCATCCATTTTAAAAAGGATATTTCGGTATTGTATTCATTCTCTAACAACCCAATTAGCACCGAATTTGGCGGCGTTCCAATGACCGTGGCAATTCCTCCTGCATTTGCCGAAAAGGCAATTCCCAACATAATACTCAAGGCAAAATTTCGATCGCCAGCCGTAAATCCGTCCTCATCATCAATCAGCAATTTAATTACAGAAATCGCAATGGGTAACATGACTACCGTACTCGCTGTATTGCTAATCCACATGCTCATAAATGCGGTTGCAATCATAAATCCGAGCACCACGCGATTCGGAGTTGTTCCGGTTAATTTGATGATCGACAGAGCGATGCGTCGATGCAGATTCACTTTTTCTAACGCGAGGGCTAAAACGAATCCACCAAAGAATAAAAAGATAATCGGACTACCATAATTGGCGCCAACATCGGCCGGATTCATAATGCCGAGCAACGGAAACAAAATCAAGGGCAATAGCGCAGTAACCGCAATGTGTACTGCTTCGGTAATCCACCAAATCACCATCCAAATCGCTACTCCGATGACCTTATCTCCAAGTTCGGAAACCAATTCGAACGGGAGGTTAATCACGAAGAAGAACAATAAAGGACCAAGGAATAATCCGACTTTTTTAGAAGTAGGCATAGCGCTGATTTAATGCTCTAAAATAAAAAAACCTCTCAAACTTGAGAGGTTTTGTATTGTAAATTGCAGATTTCTCGACTGCGCTCGAAATGACAATTTTTTAATATCTGTAGTGCTCTGGCTTAAATGGTCCTTCTACGGTTACACCAATATATTCTGCCTGATCTGAACGCAATTCGGTTAATTCAACACCGATTTTCGCTAAGTGTAACTTCGCTACTTTTTCATCTAAGTGTTTCGGTAAGGTATACACCTTATTCTCATACTGATCTACATTCGTCCAAAGTTCGATTTGAGCTAACGTTTGGTTAGTGAATGAATTGGACATTACAAAGCTTGGGTGCCCAGTTGCACATCCTAGGTTTACCAAACGTCCTTCTGCTAATAGAATGATATCATTTCCATTTATATTGTATTTATCAACTTGTGGTTTGATTTCTATCTTTTCACTATTTGCATTTAACCAAGCCACATCAATCTCATTATCAAAATGACCGATATTACAAACGATTGTTTTGTCTTTCATCGCTTTAAAATGCTCAGCTCTCACAATGTCTTTATTTCCAGTCGTTGTAATCACGACATCCGCATTTCCAATAACAGTTTCTAAGCGTTTCACTTCGAATCCGTCCATAGCTGCTTGTAAGGCACAAATAGGATCGATTTCGGTTACAGTTACGATAGAACCAGCACCTTTAAACGAAGCTGCTGTTCCTTTACCAACGTCACCATACCCACAAACTACCACACGTTTTCCAGCTAACATCACATCCGTAGCACGGCGAATTGCATCTACTGCAGATTCTTTACATCCGTATTTGTTGTCAAATTTCGATTTGGTTACTGAGTCGTTCACATTGATGGCTGGCATTGGTAATGTTCCGTTTTTCATACGCTCGTATAAACGGTGCACACCTGTAGTCGTTTCTTCAGATAATCCGTTGATTCCATCTACCAATTCCGGATAGTTATCAAATACCATATTGGTTAAGTCTCCACCATCATCCAAAATCATGTTTAATGGCTTGCGATCTTCTCCAAAGAATAAGGTTTGCTCGATAC
>FYBJ01000412.1_pt1 | contig 14469 bp, 12 predicted proteins | sample 1134611 | NCBI WGS metagenome assembly FYBJ01 (sample SAMEA104116008, study PRJEB20421) | marine metagenome | isolation source: marine | reverse complement strand
CTTTCATCTTCACGCCATCATTGAAATACAAAGTGAATCCAACAAAAAGTCCTAATCCTATTTGACCTAATACTTTAAATTTTCCTTTTAACCCTTTTTTGTCTTTTTTGAAGACTTTAATGTAATCATCTAAGAAACCAATGAAGCCCATCCAAAGCGTGGTGATTAGCAAGATGATTACGTATATATTGTCAATTTTCGCTAGTAATAATGCCGGTATTACAGTCGCTAGAATAATTATAATTCCACCCATAGTTGGTGTTCCCGACTTCTGCGTTTGGCCTTCCAATCCTAAATCACGAATTGTTTCTCCTACTTGTTGCTTACGCAAGAAATTTATGATTCGTTTACCATAAATTGAAGAAATCAATAGCGACAAAATAAATGCTGCTGCTGCTCTAAATGTGATAAACTGAAACACGCTGGCACCAGTCAAATTGTATTGATTTTCTAAATATTCAAATAGGTAATACAGCATGTTATTAGTGTTTTAATTGATTGAAATTGTTGGTTAATTCTTCTAAATCATCAAAATGGAATCGCTCCCCTTTGATTTCCTGATAGTTCTCATGTCCTTTTCCAGCAACCAGAATTATATCACCTTGATTCGCTAGTTTACAAGCCGTTTTGATGGCCTGTTTTCTATCGATAATAGTCAATATTTTTTTGAAATTTTCTGGTGAAACACCCTTTTCTATTTCGTCAAGAATTTCTTGTGGATCTTCGCTCCTTGGGTTATCGGAAGTGAAAATCACCTGATTACTTAATTCCGAGGCAATATTGCCCATTTTAGGCCTCTTGGTTCGGTCTCGATCTCCACCACAGCCCACAACAGTAATCACGGTTTCATTTCCAGTACGGATGTCATTTATTGTTTTGAGTACATTTTTCAATGCATCAGGCGTATGCGCATAATCGACAATACCAGTAACCTGATGATCTGAAACAACATACTCAAACCGACCTGATACACTTTCCAACTGGCTAATAATCGTCAACACCTCTATTTTATCAAGACCCAGCAAATCCGCAGTCCTAGCAATTGCTAGCAAATTGTACACATTAAATTCTCCGATTAATTTGGTCCAGACTTCAGTCCCATTGATACTTAATAAGGTTCCGGAAAATTGTTTCTCCAGAATCTTAGCTTTTGAATCTGCATAAGACTTTAAGGCATAGGTTGATTTGGATGCTTTTGTGTTTTGAAGCATATACAACCCATTTTTATCATCTGCATTTGTAAGAGCAAAAGCTCCTTTTGGCAGCTGATCGAAGAATGATTTCTTTACATCTCTGTACTCAGCAAATGTTTTATGATAATCAAGATGATCGTGAGAAAGATTCGTAAAAATTCCACCTGCAAAAGTCAATCCTTCACTTCTTTTCTGATGGATTCCATGCGAACTCGCCTCCATAAAACAATACTCAACTCCTTCTGAAACCATATTGGCCAAATGCCTGTTAATTGCAATTGAATCTGGAGTGGTATGTGTAGCTTTATATTCTTTGGTATTCACCATCACTTTTACGGTAGAAAGCAATCCGACTTTTTTATCAGCTTTCAAAAACAATTCATATAATAAAGTCGCTACGGTCGTCTTTCCATTGGTTCCTGTGATACCAACCAATTTTAATTTTGACGACGGATTTCCATGATAATTGGAAGCCATAACAGCTAATGCCGAACTGGAATTATCCACTTCAATAAACGTAACTGAATCCGAAATTGAGGTTGGCAATTCTTCACACACAACCACAGAAGCACCATTAGAAATTGCCTTTTCAATGTAGTCATGACCATCAACCTGCCAGCCTCGCTGCGCTACAAATACATCATTAACACCAACTTTTCTCGAATCAAAGTGGATTTCATTGATTTCAATTGCCGTGTTACCTGCAACGCTATTGATAGCTACCTGATACAATATGTCTTGTAACTTTTTCAGTTTATGAGAGTTTTAAAATGATGATTGAACCTTTGATTACTTTTTCACCTTTTTTAATAGATTGTGACTGCACCTTTCCAATTCCGTTTAGCTTTACCTTTAATCCTAAATTTTCTAATAGGGAGACAGCATCCATACCCGTCATTCCTTTTACATTTGGAATTCGCGAATATTCTTTAGCTTGAATTTTTTCAAATTTTTGATAGTCTTTTTCTAGAGACGCAAATTGTACTTTGCTACTATTGATGATTTCATCTTCTGGGGATGTGGCATAAATCTTTTGTGCGATTTCTTTAAAAACAGGGGCAGCAACTGTAGCTCCGTAATACCCTTTTTCCTTTTTAGGCTCGTGAATTACTACGATGCATGAATATTTGGGTTTATCAACCGGAAAGAAGCCAGCAAAAGAAGCCACATACTTCTGATTTGAGTAATAACCACCCTCATATTCTCCATTTTTATTCTTCACTCTTGGGATAAACTTTTTGGCAGTACCCGTTTTACCAGCCATTGAAAAACGAGGTGAATAAATGTTATCTGCCGTTCCCTTTACAACAACATTTTCCATCACCTTTTTCAGTTTATTTAAGGTCAATTGAGAAGCAATTTTTGGATTTACCACTTCGGTTTCAAATCGCTTTTCTACGACATTACCTCGTCTTAGCTCTTTAACGAACATTGGTTTTACCATCACTCCGTCATTTGCAACGGCATTGTAAAACATTAAAGTTTGCATAGGAGTGACAGACACTCCATACCCCCAAGACATCCATTCTAAGGAAATCTTGTTCCATCGTTTTTTATCATTCGGATTTGGGATATACGGTTTTCCTTCCCCTTTGATTTTGAATCCGATTGGCTTTGTAAATCCGTATTCAACGAGTTTATCTGTGAACTTTTCCGGATTTTCATCATAATGTTCTTTCATTAATTTGACGATTCCGACATTGGAAGACAATTCAAAAACTCGAGCGGCAGAAATCACTCCAAAACCACCTCTTCTAGAATCTTCCACCTTACGATTATGAATGAAAATTTTACCCTTTTCTGTATCGATAATAGTTGACGTATCAATCACACGATCTTCTAGAGCTGCCATTAAACTGGCCAACTTAAAGGTAGACCCAGGCTCATGACTTTCCCAAAGCGCATAATTTCTTTTTTCGTAATATTTTCCTTCGGATGTTCTTCCTAAGTTTGATATAGCCTTCACCTCACCGGTAGCTGTCTCCATCACTACAGCACAACCATGATCTGCTTCGAAATACTCTAATTGTTTTAATAAGGCATGATGGGTAATGTCCTGAATATTTACATCAATAGTTGTAATGACATCATGACCATTGATAGGCTCCTTTTCGTTGACATCAGAAATTGGCTTCCATTGCCCTTTTGCAATTTTTTGTTTCCATCGCAATCCATTCGAGCCCTCTAAAAAATCAGCAAAAGCACCTTCAATTCCGACTTCACCTCTAAAATCATCATACCCAATGGTACGTTCTGCAATTTTTCCAATTGGATGCGCCCTAACTGTTCGTTGCTCTGCAATAAATCCACCGCGATAAACACCAAGTTTAAATATTGGAAACTGCTTCACTTTTAAGTAATCGTTGTATCCAACATTTTTAGCGATAAGCAAATATCGATTTCCAACTTTTCTTGCTCTTCGCAATTTGGATTCGTAGTAGGATTTTGAATTTCCGAACATGTCGGCTAATGACGTGGCTAGGTTTCCAACTTCAGTATTAAAAGCTTTTGACTTTGGCGCCATCACATCCATGCGAATGGTAAATTTTGACATCGAAGTAGCTAACAGATCTCCATCCGAAGCATAGACATTTCCTTTATTTGCAAAAATGGTATCCTGTTTTAAGGTAAGCTCAGAAGATAGCAGCTTGTATTTTTTACCATTCACATACTGCAAGTCAACTACCCTACCTATTATTGCAAGCAGTAAAAGACTCATCACTCCAGCCATGATGTAAAAACGCTTTAATATGTTCTTCTTGTGATGCTCCATTATTTTTTTACAATCACTTTTATTTTTTTTGGAGGATCTTCTGACGGAACCAAACCTATTTTTTCTGCCTGCTCACGGACACTTGATTCCATTTGCATCTGCATTAATGTGGTTTTGGTATCCACATATTCTGCTGTAAGGGAGCGCTTCTTTTTATTGAGTTCCGAAATTTTAATTGACTTCTTGTATACACTATGCGAGCTAGAAATCATGATTAACAACAACGCGACCACAAAAAGGATGATACGCCAGTTTTTGAAAGATGTTTCATCCGTCAAAAAACTGCCACGCAAAGCACCATAAATTCCTTTTTTAACCTTCGACATTCTAACTCGGTATTGCAATTCGTAATTTGGCACTTCTTGCCCTGTTATTTTCTTTAATCTCATTCGCTGAAGGCGTAATCAATCCCCCTATTTTCTTTAATGGGACTGAAAAATTTCCATATATATCTCTTTCTGGCTCTCCTTCAAACAACCCAGTTCGAATGAATCGCTTCACTAATCGATCTTCGAGCGAGTGATATGAAATCACACAAAGTCTTCCTTCTGGATTTAATAAATCTGGAATCTGATTCAAAAACTCTTTCAATACTTCCATTTCCTGATTCACCTCAATTCGAAGTGCCTGAAAAATTTGAGCAAGGATTTTATTTTTCCGTTTTGCAGGTAAGAACTTTTGCAAAACTCCTGTCAATTCAAAACTAGAATTGATTAGTTGATTTTTTCTAGCATTTACAATCGCACTTGCGATGCCACGAGAACTTCTCAATTCCCCGTACGAGTAGAAAAGATTTGCTAATTGCTCCTCTGGATAAGTATTCAAAATGTCTTTAGCTGATAATTGATCACTCCGATTCATTCGCATATCTAATTCTGCATCAAAACGAGTTGAAAAACCTCTTTCCGGGCTATCGAATTGAAAAGAAGAGACTCCTAAATCAGCTAAAATCCCATCTACTTTTTTCACCTGATGGAATCGTAAAAAACGACTGATGTATCTAAAATTTTCGGGAATAAGTACAAAACGACCATCATCGATACTATTTTGTTGCGCATCTTTGTCCTGATCGAATCCGAAAAGTTTACCATTCGGACCTAAGTGTTTTAAAATCTCCTTAGAATGACCTCCTCCTCCGAAAGTTACATCCACATAAACACCATTTTCCCTAATATTCAGACCTTGAATACACTCGTTAAGCAAGACAGGGTTATGGTAACTCATCTGCATCGGTATTTCCCATTACTTCTTCAGCCAATTGCGCAAAGTCAAGAGCCGCATCATCAATTGCTTTTTCATAGTTGGTCTTATCCCAAATCTCAATAATATTAATCGATGAAGACATGACCACTTCTTTCTGGATTCCTGCGAAATCACAAAGATTTTTCGGAATTAGAAAACGACCAGAGGCATCCAATTCTAATTGCTTCACACCCGCGGTAAATCGCCGAATGAAATCATTGTTCTTTTTCACAAATCTATTTAACTTGTTGATTTTACTCATCATGCTCTCCCACTCCGACATTGGATACAATTCCAAACAAGGTTGAAAAACAGCTCTTTTAATCACAAAACCATTAGGAATTTCAGAAGCCAATTGCTTTTTAAAAGCAGTAGGCATTAAGACCCTACCCTTGGCGTCTGCTTTACAATCGTATGTTCCTACTAAATGATTCATGGTTAACTTGATGAAATCAAAAATATATAAATTTTACCACTTTTTACCACTTTTTACCACATTGTTAATAAGTTCTAAAACCGAAGTGACTTTTTGATATTTTTCTCCCCATTTTTGAAACGAATCAGGATTAAAAATCAGAAGCATCATATTCTAAAAAAAAGCATACATTTGCTCTAGAAATACATTTCAGGTTTGACAAAAAACAGTTTAAAAAAGGAAGGAAAATTTACATACGCAGAAGCGGGTGAAGGACCAGCAATTATCGTGTTGCACGGATTGATGGGAGCCTTGAGTAATTTTGATGAAACCTTTTATTATTTCTCAAAAAAAGGATATCGGGTATTGATTCCTGAATTACCACTGTATACCCTTCCGTTATTGGAAACTAATGTTAAAAACTTAGCTAAGTTTTTAAAGGAATTCATGGAGTTCAAAGAATTGGACAAAGCGATTCTGCTTGGGAATTCTTTAGGAGGGCATATTGCGTTGTACTTCACCAAACATTTTCCAGAAAAAGTACAAGCCTTGGTATTAACAGGTAGTTCTGGGTTATATGAAAAATCTATGGGTGATAGTTTCCCAAAACGTGGAAATTATGAATATATCGAGCAAAAAACGCGCGATGTATTTTACAACCCTAAGATTGCAACCAAAGAACTAGTTGATGATGTGTACGGCATTGTAAATGACAGAAATTCGGTCATTAAAACCTTAGCAATTGCGAAAAGTGCCATCCGTCATAATATGGCAAAGGATTTACCAAATATGAAACAACCTTCTTGCATCATCTGGGGTAAACAAGACAATGTTACACCACCAGAAGTTGCAGAAGATTTTCAAAAATTATTGCCAGATGCCGATTTGTTCTGGATAGACAAATGTGGTCATGCAGCCATGATGGAAAGACCCACCGAATTTAACGAAGTATTATACGGTTGGTTTACTTCTCGAAATATTTAAATCATGAAAATTTATTCGGCAGAATTTGTTGTAAGTAATACTGCTGTTGATAAATGTCCGAAGGATCGAATTCCGGAGTACGCATTTATTGGTCGGTCTAATGTTGGTAAATCATCGTTAATCAATATGTTGATGGAGCGTCGCCATTTAGCAAAAACCTCATCGACTCCTGGAAAAACACAATTAATCAATCATTTTAAGATCAATAATTCCTGGTATTTAGTGGACCTTCCAGGATACGGATATGCGCGTGTTTCTAAAAAGAAAAAAGCCACTTTTCAGAAATATATTGAAAACTACTTTTTGCAACGCAAGCAATTAGTTTGTTCTTTTGTTTTGATTGATTGTCGCCACGATCCGCAGAAAATAGACTTGGATTTCATGCAATTTTTAGGCGAAAACTTCATTCCGTTTTCAATCATATTCACTAAGGCAGACAAGCTAACCCCCACGAAATTAGAAAAGCAAATCAACAGTTATAAAACGAAGCTATTAGAATACTGGGAAGAATTGCCGACTTCATTTATCACTTCCTCTTCTAATGGTTTGGGTCGAGATGAATTCTTAAATTACATCGATCAAATCAATAAAGATTTAGCCAATTCATAAGAAATAATGGCTTCGACAAAAGACAATCTTGACATTCTTTTTGAAGACAACCACATCATTGTTGTCAATAAGCAACCGGGTGATATTTCGCAGGGTGACAAAACCGGAGACACTCCGTTGAGCGAAGTAGTAAAATCTTATATAAAAGACAAGTACAATAAGCCTGGCAATGTTTATCTAGGTGTTGTTCATCGATTAGATCGTCCTACCTCTGGGATTATCATTTTTGCCAGAACGTCAAAAGCTTTAGAACGATTAAATAAAAAATTAAGAGATAAGGATATCCAAAAAACCTATTGGGCCGTCGTAAAAAACCGACCTCCAAAATCAGCCGATACATTAATCCATTTTCTGAAGAAAGACCATCAGAAAAATAAATCAAAAGCATATGAAAAAGAGATTAAAGATTCGAAAAGGGCTATTTTACACTACTCAGTTCTAAAGGAATTAGATCATTACCATCTGCTCGAAATTCAGTTAGAAACAGGACGTCACCATCAGATTCGCACTCAACTATCACACATTGGATCCCCCATTAAAGGGGATTTAAAATATGGCTTTCCGAGAAGCAACAAAGATGCCAGCATACACCTTCATGCGCGCAAGATTGAATTTGTTCATCCAGTATCAAAAGAACGTTTAACTATTGAGGCCAAAACACCTGAAGACCCTGTTTGGAACGCATGTGAGTAATTGTTATCTTTAGAAACAATTTACTCAAAACATGAAAGCGTTTAAATATCTGTCTATTTTAATTCTTCCCGTTGTTGTTTACTTCTCATTTACAGAAAGAGGTTGGCTAACCCACTTACCAGCAATTGTGTTTTTTGGTTTTGTCCCATTGCTGGAATTGTTCATTCCGCCAAACAAAGAAAACTTCTCGAAGGAAGAAGAAACGCATGAAAAAGAAAACAAAGCCTATACCTATATCTTATATGCTACACTCCCGATTCAATTAGTCTTTTTGGTATTCTTTTTTTACTCGATTGCTGAAACGGAATTAACTACATCCGAATATGTTGGACGAATTTTTTCTATGGGAATTATGTGTGGTGTTATCGGAATTAATGTCGGACATGAATTAGGGCATCGCAATAATCGAATTGATGAATTTATTGGTGAAATTTTATTACTCACTTCATTGAACACACACTTCTTGCCTTATCATAATGCAGGACATCACTTTAATGTAGCTACTCCAGAGGATGCCGCCACCGCCAGAAAAAATGAGCTGTTATATGTATTCTGGTTTCGATCACATTTTCAAAGCTATCAGCAAGCATGGCAATTGGAAAACAAGCGAATGATAGAATCTGGAAGAAGTTGGTTTCATATTCAAAATAGAATGGTCATTTACACACTGGGTAATATCGCTTTGTTAGTTTCCATTTATTACTTTTTTGGTCAGTTTGTCTTTTTAAGTTTTGTCGCTGCAGCAGTTGTCGGAATCGTTTTATTAGAAACCGTTAACTACATCGAACACTACGGATTACTTCGAGAAAAGAACAAATTTGGTCGCTACGAGCGTGTAAAAAGAACACATTCTTGGAATTCTGATCACCAAGTAGGACAAGTTTTATTATTTAATCTTTCACGTCATTCTGATCATCACTATAACGGAAGCAAGCACTATCAATTACTAAAGACTTTACCTGAAAGTCCGCAAATGCCAACTGGCTATCCGGGAATGATGGTATTATCGCTATTTCCACCCTTGTGGTTTCGAATCATGAACAAAAAATTACAACGAATTTAATTTATGGATATTCCAAAATTAGTGAGTGCTCAAAAGCAATTTTTTGCCTCACAACAAACAAAAGATATTTCTTTTCGTAAAAACGCCTTACGCAAATTACAACGTGAACTTTTTAAACGAGAAGACGATATCGTTCAGGCTTTGTATAATGATTTTAAGAAATCAGAGTATGAAGCCATCATGACAGAAACTTCAATTGTTTATTCAGAATTGAAAATGGCAATTAAAAACATTGAAAAATGGAACAAACCTAAAAAAGTACTTCCGTCGCTATTGAACTTTCCATCATCAGCAAAAATCTATTCTGAACCTTACGGAACTGTTTTGATTATTGCACCTTGGAATTATCCCTTTCAATTGGCAATTTCTCCTTTAATTGGTGCTATTGCTGCCGGAAACACTGTTGTATTAAAACCATCAGAATTAACACCTCATACTAGTGCGATTTTGAACGAAATTATTGAAGCTGTTTTTGATGAAAATCATGTGGCTGTTGTTGAAGGAGGTGTACCCGTGGCACAAGAATTATTAACCTTACGATGGGATTATATTTTCTTTACAGGAAGTGTAAATGTGGGACGAATTGTAGCGAAGGCAGCAGCTGAATTTATCACTCCGGTAACACTGGAATTGGGTGGAAAAAGCCCATGTATTGTGGATGATACTGCATCTATCAAATTGGCGGCCAAGCGTATTGTATGGGGTAAATTTATCAATGGTGGACAAACATGTATTGCGCCAGATTACATCCTGATTCACAAGACTCAGAAAGATGCTTTTGTGAGTGCCATGAAAGAAGAAATCACATTAGCCTATGGTGATGATCCAGAACAATCATCAGATTTTCCAAGGATTGTCAATACGAGAAATTTCGAGCGTTTGGCAATTATGCTTGAGAATGAAAATATCCTTATTGGAGGTAAAACAAATAAAGACGATTGCTACATTGCACCGACACTTATTGATGAACCAAGCTTAGATAGCGAAGTCATGAAGGGCGAAATTTTTGGTCCTATTTTACCTATCATTTCATACGAAACTGAAGAAGATATTGCTAAAATAATCGGCAAATATGACAAACCTTTAGCATTCTATATTTTCAGTGACAGAAATAACTTCGCAAAGAAATTAATTCATCAGTATTCTTTTGGGGGAGGAACCATCAATGATACTACAGTCCATTTTGCCAATCACAGATTACCTTTTGGCGGTGTTGGTGAAAGTGGTATTGGTGGCTATCATGGGAAACAAACCTTTTATACTTTCTCTCACAAAAAGGGAATTGTATCTCGTGGAACCTGGCTCGATGTTCCTACCCGATATGCACCTTATAAAGGAAAATTAAAACAACTTAAAAACCTCATGAAATTTGGCTAAATCAAGCGAAAAATCCGTTTCCGAAGCAATACAATACAGACGTTCTGTTCGTGTTTACGACCCAGAAAAACCATTAGATACTGCAATCGTAAAAAAATGTCTGGAGCAAGCAAGTTTGGCTCCTACAAGTAGTAATTTACAATTATGGGAATTCTACCATATCATCTCAAAGGGAACCATTCAAAAAATAGCTCCATTTTGCTTCAATCAAAATGCGGCTAGAACTGCCCAACAGTTGGTGGTTTTTGTAGCTCGTAAAGATTTATGGAAGCAACGTGCAAAGGCAAATCTAGGATTCATGGATTCCGTTTTCGGAAAGAACAATCCAAAATCAGAAATGTCTTCAAGAGAAAAAGTAGCTCGTAATTATTACGGAAAAATTATTCCGTTTGCCTATTCTGATTTTTTAGGGATTCTAGGTTTTTTCAAATACCTGATGATTTTGGTTACTGGTTTATTTAAACCAATGTATCGCGAAGTAAGAAATAGTGATATGCGAATCGTAGCCCATAAATCATGTGGATTAGCAGCTCAAACTTTTATGTTATCCATGGCTGCAGAAGGTTATGATACTTGCCCAATGGAAGGATCTGATACCTGGCGTGTAAAGCGATTACTTCAGCTTCCCAGAGGAGCCGAAATCAATATGATTGTGTCTTGTGGAATTCGCCAACCCGAAGGTGTATATGGGGAACGTTTTCGTATTCCCTTTGAAGAAATTTATACCGAGGTTTAATTCTTCGGACTCATTTTCAAGACATTTTCTGATTTCTTAATTTCCTCCTGATCCATCAGCATGCGAATAAATTGACCATCTAAGTATTTTTGTGCTTGGTCTTTGTAATGCGGACTAAAAACATTTCCAGACTGACCAGTAGGCAATACTGAAAAACTATTTTCAATATCAGAGAAATCAATAACACGACGTGTAGATGGGCCGGCGGTTACTTTATAATATCCTGTACTATCAAGGTTAAAAATTTGATTGTTGATTACCTCATTTCCGCCAACAGTTTCGAACGGACCAACATTGAATAATTTACGTAGTAATCCACCAGCCTTTCCGATCGCATGTCCATGTTCAATAGAAAGTACACGGTTCCATTTCCAGCTCTCCACATTCGACCCTAACTGATTCGTTAAGAATAACATCGCCTTTTGGAAAGAACCATTAATAATATCCGACTTCGTTTCTTTTTTACCTGTTGTAGTTACATCATCCCACCATAAAGATTCTTCTCGTTTCACCTGCTCACCCAATACCTGATCTTGTAGCTGGGTATTGATGAACAAGGAAAAACTTTTACCTAATTCATCCTTGTAGGTAGCGGCTAAAAACTCATAAAGAAATCGATTGTAAATAGTAGGTGCGATGCTTTCTTTGAAATAAGAACCATCCCATTTTGATAAAATATCCAATGCTTTTTTACCTGATGGATCTAATTTACTTTTATGAATTCCGGCAATTAAATGTTTACTGATTTCAGGTGTTGTTGAAGATGTTACATCGTAAATCATCTTGGCAACATTGTCTTTTGTGAAGTCGTTTTTCGTTTCTAATAAGGTAACTATACGTTTCGCACGATCTTGCGGTTGGTAGTAACCCGGATATAGTTTTCCGCGAACAGAATCCATCTGATTGTTTGCCGAGTAGACATAATTCCAATCAGGATTAATGGCTTTAGGGTTTTCAGAGAAATCTAAAAACTCTTGTACATCGTCTAATCCTGTGGAACCATCCAAATAGAATTTACTAGATAGACTATCTCTTAGTTGATACAACCTTGCAGAAGCAAACCAACCTATATTTCCCTTTGCATCACCATACATAACATTCAATCCGGGTGCATGAATTTTCGCTGCTGTATTCTTAAATTGATCAATAGATTCTGCATGTGCCATCCCATAAGAAACATCCATTAACTCATTTGGTAATTGGGTGTATAACCAATACATGGCAACTGGTTTATCTCCTTTAATCTGATCGATCAAATCGTTCATAATCGGACCGTGGTCACTAACTTTAACCTGATAAGAAGTATCTACCCCATCCTTAACTTTGATGGTTTTATTGATGAATTCATAGTCTTTATACCCCTCTGCCGTTTTGTATTGATTCGGATTATCGGGATTATTTTCTTCGGTATAGAAATTCAAATCGTCATTCGCCAACATGGTTAATCCGTAGGCGTAATCACGGTTATGACCTAATAGTGGAAATGGCATCAACGCTAGATTAAATCCGTAAATTTCATAGTCGGGAGTTTTGATATGATTCTGATACCAAACCGAAGGTTGTGCAAATGAAATATGCGGATCATTTGCAAATAGTACCTGTCCATTTTTGGTTTTCTCGGGTGCAATTACCCACGAATTTGAACCAATAAAGGGTGAAATAGGCATATCGTTCATGATATCATGAACAGCAATCGACATTTCTGCACTTATTTGTTTATTATTCGATTTGTTAATTGTTAAGTTTTTACTGAAGGTATTCGTCAACTCTTCCGCATAGGCAGCCCCTAATTTCTCTCTGATTTCTGTCATCAAAGGATCTGTTTTATGAGCTACAGCGAAACTAAAGGCCATATATCCGAAGACATTATAAACATCCTTGATGGTGTAGTTTTCTTTTTCCAATCCGACTAGTGTAAATTCAATTGGTGTTGGTCCATTATTGATAAAGTCATTAACTCCATCAAGATACGCCTGAGTCATTTTGTAAGGCGTTGAATTCGGATCCAATTTATCGATAGCATTTTGGGCAGCCTCTTCGATTCCGAGTCCAGAGAACATTTTATCCGTTCTCACCAAATCCTTTCCGAAAACCTCAGCCAAACGACCAGGAGCAATTCTTCTGATTAGTTCCATTTGCCATAATCGGTCTTGGGCATGAACATAGCCCAAAGCCATATAAGCGTCATGCTGATTATTGGCATTAATATGAGGCACGCCATTTTTATCAAAATAAACTGTCACATCCTCCTTTAAAATCGGCGATTCTAGCTCTCCATTTAAGGTTGGTTTCAACGAATTTGTATAGAGCCATCCTCCAACAAAGACTAAAACTAAAAGGATAAGAATAAGTTTGAATAGTGATTTTAAACGCTTCATTTGAAATGGATTTTCATCAAAGATAAGCCAAAATAAATTGTATTTTTGTTTGACAAACAAAGCCTGTTATGAAACCAATTCAGATGGTTGACCTCAAAGGTCAGTATGAAAAAATCCAAGAAGAAATTGATACTGCAGTGATTGATGTAATTCGCTCGTCGGCATTCATCAATGGTCCAGAAGTAAAGAACTTTCAAAGTGATTTAGAAGCCTATTTGGGCGTAAAACATGTGATTCCTTGTGCCAATGGAACCGATGCTTTGCAAATCGCACTAATGGGATTGGGTTTAAAGCCAGGTGATGAAGTTATTACTGCCGATTTTACGTTTGCTGCAACTGTTGAGGTAATCGGATTGTTACAATTGACTCCTGTTTTAGTTGATGTAGAACCAGACACATTCAATATTGATATTGAAGCCGTAAAAAGGGCAATTACTCCAAAAACAAAAGCAATTATTCCAGTTCATTTGTTTGGGCATGTTGCCAATATGGATGCTATTATGGAAATCGCTGAGGAGCACAATTTATTTGTAGTTGAGGACAATGCCCAGGCTATTGGAGCAAATTATACATTTAAGGACGGAAGAAAACAAAAAGCCGGAACCATTGGTAACGTTGGAACCACCTCTTTTTTCCCTTCAAAAAATTTAGGATGCTACGGAGATGGTGGCGCTATTTTTACAAATGATGATGATTTAGCTCATTTCATCCGTGGAATCGTTAATCACGGAATGTATACAAGATATTATCATGATGTCGTTGGTGTAAATTCGCGATTGGATTCTGTTCAGGCTGCCATTTTAAAATTGAAACTACCTCATCTGAATGCGTATTGTGACGCAAGGCGAAATGCTGCAAGAGCATATACCAAAGCTTTTAAAAATCATGCACACATCATTACTCCGACTACTAAATCAAATGCAACTGCTGCATGTAGTGAAATCTGTGATCAATGTGATTGTCACGTATTCCATCAGTATACATTACAAATTACAAATGGTAAACG
>FYBJ01000992.1_pt1 | contig 14486 bp, 14 predicted proteins | sample 1134611 | NCBI WGS metagenome assembly FYBJ01 (sample SAMEA104116008, study PRJEB20421) | marine metagenome | isolation source: marine | reverse complement strand
GGCTCCTAGGGGATGGCGGATGCGCGGGCGTCGGCCCCTAGGGGCGCGCCCGGGCGCCCCTGCGCGAAAAGTTCCAGATACTGATCGACCACCCGCGATTTGCTGAACCGATCGGCCAGCTTTCGCGCGCCCGCGGCGGCGAGCCGCTTCCGCAGGGCAGTGTCCTCCTGCAACCGGTGCAGGGCCCGGGTCATCTGCTCGACCGCATCGATTTCCACCAGAAGCGCATCCTCGCCGTCTTCGGCATACCAGGAGGGACCTTCGGATCTGGTCGAGACGACCGGCACACCGGCACGCCAGCTTTCAAGCAGCACGTTGCCAAGCGGCTCGTGCCGCGAGGCCATGCAGTAGACGTCGCCCGCCGCCACATAGTGAATCGCCTCATCGACCCAGCCGATGAACCGGCATCGGCTCTCGATGCCTTCGGCGCGGGCGAGTTCACGCAGCGCCGGGGCCTCCTTGCCGTCGCCCACCAGCCACAGCCAGGCATCGGGCAATGCCGCGACGGCCCTTATGACGGTATCGAAACCCTTTCGATGAACGAAACGACCCGAGGCGACGACAAGAAAGGCGTCGTCGGGCGTGTCGTGAGCGGCGCGCGGCACCGGCACCGGGTCTACCTCCCGCGGGAAGTTGGAAATGACCTGAATGCCACCGGTCCAGCCCAGTTTCCTGCAATGCCCGGCTATGCCGGGCGCGTTGGGCACCAGGAAATCGCTTTGGCCGAAATGATCGAGATGCCGCGGATAGTCGCCCAGGCGGGTCAGGGTCACGGCATCCTCATAGGACGGGATCATCCGGGCCGCGCGCGGCATCCAGGCCATGATCGCATCGGGCTGCCAGCTTCGGGCCAGGCGCCGGATGCGCCAGGGTAAAATAAGACCGCTCAAAGACAGGCGCCGGGCGTTGTCCTCGACAAGCGGCCCGAGTGCGGCAAGCTGACCCCGAAAGGAACGTCCGGGCCGGATGACGAACCGCTGTTCCACCCCCCGTTCGGCAAAGGCCTGGGCGAGATTGACGAAAAAGCGTTCCGCCCCGCCTTCCTTGCCGAAATGGAGATGCAGAACTCTGGTGGCGCTCACAGCCCGGTCCCCCGCATCCGGTGCCAGTGCAGCCGAGCGGTATAGCCCGCACGGTAGGCCAGCGAATGCAGCGTCTGGCTCAGCCCTGTGCGTCCCGCGCCGGCGGCAGGGGTCCTGGCGGCCTCGCGCCGGCTCTGGCCGATCGTGCCGGTCACTGTCTGCTGATCGCCCACCTTGATCGGCGGCGGGGTGACGAGAGCCACACGAAGCCCGGTTTCCCAGAAGAACTTCTGATCCTCGTCGACGGGCCGCGCCACCGGCAGCGCCTTCTGCAGGAGCCGCGCCGCCGCCTGCCGGGTCAGGCCATAGCCGATAAGGCATGTGGGGACGCGGTAGGGTATCCCGAGCGTGAACCGGCCGAGGGGCCGCGGACGCAGGAGACGCGAACGTCTGTCAAAGGAGAAGAGCTTGACCATGTTCCAGTCATCGGTCCGCGCCGCGTCGTCGGTCAGCAGCTCCAAGGTTTCGGCAAGGTGCTCCTCGGCCGCGAAATCATCCTCGAAAACGAAACCACCCGGAGCGGTGCCGTCTGCGATCATCCGCCAGGCCTCGACATGGCTGAGATAACAACCGATCTCGGCCGGGACCAGGGGGCGCTTGGCTCGCCGTGCGTTGGCGCGGGCATCGTAGGCTGCGGCCAGCGCCTCGGGCGTCATCTGCCAGCCGTTCACCGCCTCTATGCGGGAAAAGGGGATCGCCTGGTCCGAAAGCTGCCGGGCGCTGCGTGCCATGCGCTCGGTGTTGTCCGCGAGGTTTATGACGAGCGAGGGCCACATCAGGCGCCGGGCCGCCCGCTGTTTCTGAACAGGAAGGTCCCGCGCCGGAAATCGCTGCCGACTGGCCTAAACCCACGGTCCAGAAGGAAATCGGAAACCTCTACGAAGGTATGCTTGTTCTCGATGCCGCGTTCGTATCCGCAGTCCACCGCCACATAGTCGAATTTTTCGATACAGCCGGATGCGCCCTCCAGCACCTCGGGTTCGGCGCCTTCGGCCTCTAGCTTAAGCACGTTGGTGCCGGGCCCGTCGGGCAGGGTGACGGCCTGATCGAGCCGCACGGCCTCTATTTCCTTCTCGCCGTGGGTGGCATCGATTTCGATGACCGAGCTGTCGGCGGAATCGGGTTTCGAATAAAGCGTCAGGGTGGTGGGCTCTTTCCAGAGAGCCTTGCGCTGGGTGCGCGGCTCACCATCGAAATTATTCAGGTCGGAGCAGCGGGCCTCCTGCTCTTCGGGTTCGAAGGCGGCGTAATCCATGCCGCGCTTGCGCGCCCACAGGCCCATTTCGCCGATGTTCGCGCCGCAATCGACGAAAAGCCCGCCGGGCGTGATTTCTGCCAGGTCGAGCGAATACTGCCGGCCCAGTCCCTCGATCCCTTCTTCGATGCTCTTCTTGTAGCGCCGGTGCCGTCCGCGGCGGCAAAGATAGATGCTCTGCGCCGCGTCGCGCACTTCGTAGATCCCCGGCTCGTCCGTTTCCCGCAGGCTATAGGGCCGCGATCGCAGACGGTTTTTGAAATTGATCAGGCCGGCATAGATGTTTTCGGGGAGAGCATTGATCAGCCTGCTCTCGATACGTCGGAAATCGGTCATGCCTCTCCTCGAAGCTGTCGGGCCCGCCGCAGAGCGGGCGCGTTCATTTCTTGGCCACGATGAACCAGCCCGGCGCGACGGCGTTCACATGCCGGTCCACCCGGTCCGTATAGTTGCCATGCCTGCTGAAACTCGCTCTGGCAATGGCGATATCGGCCAGAACCGCACGCCAGGTATTCACAGATTTAAGCAGCCCCTTGCCCGCGACGAGCTGGGCGGTCGTCCGCCGGCCCCAGACGAGCGGGGTGATAGCTGTATCGGAAAACCCGCAGCGTTTCAGCGTTTCGCGCCACCAGCTGCTGGTGTGGCGGGAGAAATCGTCGGGGTCGCCGTGGACCCGGAAAATGAAAGGGATGGACAGATACAGGGTGCCGGCCGGTTTCAGTGCTTCGAAAATCTGATCCAGGGCGCCGCGGGCATCATAGATATGCTCCAGGACGTTCATGCAGATCGCGCCATCGAAGCTTGCTGGCTCGAACGGAAGGACGGCGCCCGGTTCGATGATATGGGTGGGTTGATACTGCGCATCGATATTGACCGAGGCAAGCTCCAGGCCGCTGGGCAGGAGCGGCACGTAGGTCGCGGTGCGTCCGCCGCCGAAATCCAGGAAACGCCCCTTCATGGCGTCGCGTCGTGCCGCATTTTCCAGCGCTTCATACTGCAGTGCGCGCAGGATCGAGGCGCCGGGAGTGCGCCGCCGCATGGCGCGGTATCGCGCGAGAGTGGGGAGTTCCTGCGGCGCAAACCTGTAGTTCATCTTGGCCTTTCCCGATGCATCATCCGCTGATGTAGCGGGTTTATTCGCCTTTGCCCAGCGGCGCGGAGGCCGCGCCCTGTCCCAGCAGCGCTCGGTAGACGTCGATCAGCTCCTGCGCCTCGCGTTCCAGCCGGAACCGCGCGACCATATCGGTCCGCGCCGCGAGCGCCATACGTGCGAGCCGCTCCGGATCTGCCAGAAGCGTGCGCGCGCAGGCCGTCATCGCGTCCAGATCGCCCGGCGGCACTAAAGACCCGGTTTCCCCCTCGCGCACCAGCTCTTCGAAGGCGCCGACGGTGGTGGCCAGGCAGGGCACCCGGCAGGCCATCGCCTCGATCGGCGTAAGGCCGAAGCCTTCCCAGCGCTGCGGCGCGATGAACAGATCGAGGCTCTGATACCAGGCGGGCATCTGGTCGACGCTGACCTCGGGCCGGAACATGATCCGATCGGAGAGCCCTGCCTCGGCCACGCGGCGTTTCAGTTCCCGCAGGAAGGGTGCATGTTTTTCGGTGGCGCGGCCCATCACCACGGCACGCACCTCGGGCAGATCGGGCAGGAGGCGGATCATGGCGTCGACGAAGACATCCGTGCCCTTCTGATGGCGGATCCGCCCATAACACCCCAGAAGAGGTCCGGCGCCCGCCAGGCCCAGGGCGCTGCGCTGGGCCATCTTTTCGGCCGGCGGCAGCGGCACGAAGCGATCGGTGTCGATCCCATGTAGAATAACGGTGGCGGGAACATGCAGATAGCTCGCGGTCTTGGACGATGTGGCGACCACCCCGTCCATCCTGGAGATCAGCCAGCGGGTATAGCCGGTGTGCACGCGCTGGGAGGCGGAAGTGAACAGCAGCCGCAGCCTGCGCCGCAGCACATGGCGCAGCACCAGCCCCAAGAGCATCTCGGTGTTGCGGCGGGCGTGCCAGACGCGCACGCGGTCGTTGGGCAGCCTTGCCGCGCGCCACAACCCGATATGAGGCGTGTCCGGCGGCAGCCCGGGTCCGGTGGCCACGACGCCCATGTGCCGCGCCTGCAGCGGGACCAGCCGGGCGATGGTCGCCGTCACCCCGGAAGGCCGCCGCTTCAGGTTCGGTGCAATGACCTCGATCTCTTGCGGTGCGGGTTTCATGAGGTTCCCTCCGGCGGTTTCGCGCGGTGCTTAGTCGGTGCGGTCCTCTGCGCCCAGATAGATCAGGCAGCCGATCAGCAGGCTTATCCCGAAGAACAGGAAAATCCAGGCGTAGGCGCCGGGCTGCGCGGCTGCGGTGCCGTTTGCCATGTCGTAGATGCGGCCCGTCACGATCTGAAAAATTCCGACCCCGCCGATTCCGAAAAGGTTGAGCAGCGTGACACCGCGACCGATCAAATGCGGCGGCACCAGCGAGCGGCCGTGGGCGACCACCAGCGGAAAGGACGCCCCGAAAAGCCCGATGGCGATCAGCAGTCCGGTGGACATGGCAACGGAAGCCGCGGGAAGCGCGGCCAGCGCGAAGATCGCCGCGGCGCCCAGGAGGTTGCCGCCCAGCACCACCCATTTTCGCGTGCCGAACAGTCGGTCCAGAGGACCATAGGCGAAATTCCCCAGGATCATGGCAAAGGCCATAAGCAGGCTGATCCGGCCGAGCCCCACCGCGTCCAACCCGAATACGTCCGCCATGTAAGGGCCGAGCCAGAGCCCGCGGATCCCTGCCGCCGGGGCGTAGCTGACGAACATGATCGGGAAGATGAACCAGAGCGCCGGCATGCGAAGAAGGTCGAGCACGGACCCGCGCTGATCGCCATGATCGAGCCGTGGCGGATCCTTGACCAAGAGCAGGAGCAACAGCCCTATGGCAAGGGTGAGCGCGCCCAGCACGCCGATGGTCTCGCGCCAGCCGTAGAGTTCCACTGCCCAGGCAAGGGGCAGGGCGCTGGCCACATTGCCAAGCGAGCCGATCCCGATGACCGCGCCGGCGAGCGTGGCGAAAACCCGCGCGGAATAGATCCGGGCAAAGATGTAATAGCTGGCCATGAGGACGGGCGAGCAGCCGATGCCGATCAGGACCATCGCCGCCTGGATGGTGCCGGGCCCTTCGGCCATGGCGAAAAGCGCCGCGCCGCCGCCGCCGGCGCCGGCCAGCAACACGCCCGACGCGGTGCGCGGCCCGATCCGGTCCAGCGCCCAGCCGACCGGTAGCTGCATCAGTGCGAATGCCAGGAACCACAGTCCAGAAGCCCGAGAGAGGTCTTCTGCCGTCGCGCCGAGGTCGGTTTTCAGCATAGGGGTCAGAACCGCCAGGAATGCCCGGTAGAATTGGCTGAGCACATAGGCCAGCACCAGAAAGACCAATCCGAGCCGCATCTTCTTCCCTTGCTTTGCGTGGACAATGCCGCATTAACTGGCACAGTCTTCAACAGGGGCGCAAGCGCGAAGCAAAATTGCGAACCGGCTGTGGCAAGGCGATTTTTTCGCACCGCACGCAGCATAAGGAGGGGTGCGGGTGAGCGGAGCGGCCGTGCGGGATCTGAGCGCGTTCAAGACATATGACGTGCGGGGCTGCCTCGACCGGAATCTCGACGCGGAGCTCGTGCGTGACGCGGGCCGCGCCTTCGTCGACGTGATGGGTGCGGGATGCGTGGTTGTCGGTCACGACTGCCGCCCCAGCAGCGGCGCGCTTCACCGGGCGCTGATCGACGGGCTGACCGCCCAGGGAGCGGAGGTGCTCGACCTCGGCCAGGCCGGGACAGAAGAGGTCTATTTCGCTACGGCCCGGTATGGGGCGGACGGCGGAATTGAAGTAACCGCCTCGCATAATCCCATTGAATATAACGGCCTGAAGCTCGTCGGCCGCGAAAGCCGTCCCCTGGACCCGGAAAGCGAACTCGGGGCTCTGCGGGCCGCGGTGGGCCGGGGCTGTTTTGCCGCCGCCCGCAGCCGCGGCGCGGTCCGCGCCCTGGATCATCGGCCGGAATATGCCCACCATCTGCTCGGTCTCCTGGACCTGCCGGTTCTGCGGCCTCTGAAGGTGCTGGTAAATGCCGGCAACGGGGTAGCGGGGCCGGCCTTCGATGCATTGGCGGAAGGACTCGCGGCGCGGAGCGCTCCGCTCCGGTTCGTCCGGTGCCATCACCATCCTGACCCGGCGTTTCCCAACGGCATTCCCAACCCTCTCCTGCCCCAAAACCGCAAGATTACCTCAGACGCGGTCTTGGCTGCGGGGGCCGATCTGGGGGTGGCATGGGATGGCGATTTCGACCGCTGCTTTTTCTTCGACGCCGACGGCAGGTTTGTGGAGGGCGAATATGTGGTCGCTCTGCTGGCGCAGGCATTCCTGCTGGATGATCCGGGCGCGACGATCGTGCATGACCCCCGGGTGGTGCTGAACACTCAGGAGGTGGTTCGCACGGCGGGCGGGCGGCCAGTGGTGTCGCGCACCGGCCATGCCTTTGTTAAGGCAAAGATGCGGGAGGTGGATGCCGTCTATGGTGGCGAGATGTCGGCGCATCACTATTTCCGCGATTTTTTCTACTGCGACAGCGGCATGCTGCCCTGGCTCAAGCTGGTGGAGCTCATGTCCCGCAGCGGCCGCACGCTGGCCGATCTGGTTGCCGCGATGAGGGTACGCTTTCCGTCGTCCGGCGAGTGCAATTTCGAGCTCTCCGATCCGGCGGCGGCCATAGAGCGGGTGCTGGCGGTTTATGCGCCGGAGGCAGAGGAATGCGACTGGCACGACGGGGTGAGCCTGCGATTCGGGAGCTGGCGCTTCAACCTGCGGGCGTCGAACACCGAACCACTGCTGCGGCTGAACGTCGAGAGCCGCGGCGATCGCTCGCTGATGGAGCGCGAGCTCGCCCGGATCGCGGCCCTGATCATGGTAGAGGAGACAACGTCCCGGAAAGCCCGAGGTTAGCTGTTGGCCTTTTGAAAATCGCCCAGATCGAGAATAGGCGAGGCGTCGATCTTGCCCGCATCCAGAAGAGAGGCCACACGTTCGAGCGCCGCGACTATCATCGCCTGTTCCCAGTCCGCCAGCTTTTCGAACTCTGACACGTAGCGGTCGTGCAGAGGGTCGGGCGCGGTGGCAAGCGCGGTGGTCCCCGCCCCGGTCAACAGGATGTTTGTCTGCCGCCGGTCGGTTTCCGAACGCCGGCGTTCCACCAGCTTCTTGGCCTCCAACCGGTCGATGATGGTCGTTACCGTCGCCTGAGAGACCGCCAGCCGCGAAGAGATTTCCTTGGGCGTGGCACGGCCTTTCTCCGAGATCGCCTGAAGCACGCGGATCTGCACGGGCGTGAGCCCGGCGGCCCTCGCGAGATCCCGCCCATAGAGCTCTGTCGCGCGCAGGATCCTGCGCAGCGCCACGAGACTGATGTCGGACCGCTTCATTGCGCCTCTCATTGTTGCTTAGCTGGCAGAAACTAGCGCGCCGCAAATCCCGAGATCAAGCGGAGACCTGTAGGCCCCCAAAGTAAAATTGCACGCCATGCAAAGCATATCCTAGGGGCTAGCCTTCAAAAATAACCAAAATTTCACATAAAAAATCCTGTATAAACAATGGGCATTGATGAAATTACTTAGTCACTTGAAATTTCGATAAGCTAAGTATATTTACTGCTACCGACGAGAAGTTTTGGAGAACAGCAGCACATATGGCGAAGCGAGCAGACGGCATTACCTTCCGCAAGCCCCAGGCAGAAGACGGCGGCGCGATCTGGGAACTCATTCAGGCATGCAAGCCGCTCGATGAGAATTCCATGTATTGCAACCTGATCCAGTGCGATCATTTCCGTGATACTTGCGTTCTGGCCGAACTGGACGGCCAGGTTGCAGGCTGGATTTCCGCCTATCTGCTGCCGGACGATCCGCAGACCCTGTTCGTCTGGCAGGTTGCGGTTGCCGAAGCGGCGCGTGGCCGCGGCCTCGGGCGCCGCATGCTCGCCGAACTGCTGGAGCGTGAGAACTGCACGCAGGTCCAGCGGATGCAGACCACCATCACCAAGGACAACGACGCCTCCTGGGCGCTGTTCAACAGCTTTGCGGACCGGATGGACGCCGAGCTGAGCCATGAGGCGCACTTTGAAAAGGACCGCCATTTCAACGGCGCCCACGACACCGAACATATGGTTACGATCGACCTGGCCGAAGAGGCCACCCTGATCCGCAGCGCCGCCTGATACCAGCGCGGCCGCCCATTCCTTTCAGAAAATCGGAGATCCGATATGACGACTGTTTCGACAGGCGATAGCGCCATCTTTGCCCGCCGCGAGTCCGAGGCCCGCAGCTACTGCCGCAGCTTTGACGCGGTGTTCGCCAAAGCGAGCGGCAGCATCATGACCAATGCCGAGGGTCGCGAGTATATCGACTTTCTGGCCGGGTGCTCCTCGCTCAACTACGGCCACAACGACCCGGACATGAAGGCCGCCCTCATCGAGCATATCGCCGGGGACGGTGTGGCGCATGGGCTCGACATGTTCACCGATGCCAAGGCCGCATTCCTTGCCGCTTTCGAAAAGATCATCCTTCGACCCCGCGGCATGGACCACAAGGTGATGATGACGGGACCGACCGGGGCCAATGCCGTCGAGGCAGCCATCAAGCTGGCGCGCAAGGTCACCGGCCGTCACACCATCGTGTCCTTTACCAACGGCTTTCATGGGATGACGATGGGCGCCCTGGCCGCCACCGGCAACGCCGGCAAGCGCGGCGGCGCGGGGGCACCGCTCGAGGGGGTGGCGCGCATGCCTTTCGAAGGCGCCTTCGGCCCCGATGTCGACACGCTCGCTCAGATCGAGATGCTTCTTGCCAATCCTTCCTCCGGCATCGACGCGCCGGCCGCCTTCATCGTGGAGCCGGTGCAGGGCGAAGGCGGACTCAACGCGGCCTCGAAAGAATGGATGCAGGGCATCGCGCGGCTGGCGCGAGAGCACGGTGCGCTCCTGATCGTCGATGATATTCAGGCCGGCTGCGGCCGCACGGGAACCTACTTCAGCTTTGAGGACTTCGGGATCGACCCCGACCTGATCACCCAGGCGAAAAGCTTTTCGGGTATGGGGCTGCCCTTTGCCGCGCTGCTGATCAAGCCCGAGCACGACATCTGGAAACCGGCAGAGCACAACGGCACCTTCCGCGGCAACACCCATGCCTTTGTGACGGCGCGCGTCGCGCTTGAAAAATTCTGGAAGGACGATGCTTTTGCCGCCGAGACCCGGGCCAAGGGCGAGCGGCTGCGCGAGCGGCTTCGGGAAATTTCCGAACAGGTCCCCGGAGCCTCGCTCAAGGGCCGCGGCATGATGCGCGGAATCGATGTGGGTTCGGGCGAGCTCGCCGCCGAAATCTGCCGGCTTTGTTTTGAAAACGGCCTTATCATCGAGACCTCGGGCGCCCATGACGAGGTGGTCAAGGTGCTGGCGCCGCTGACGACTCCCGACGTGATCATGGAAAAGGGGCTCGATATCCTGGAGGCCGCAGTGCGGCAGGCGATGAAAAGCCATGCGCCGGAACTCAAAATCGCTGCGGAGTAAACGATGATAGTAAGAGATTTCAACGAACTGAAAGACAGCGAGCGCTCCGTTTCCGACGCCCGGTGGAATTCCGTGCGGATGCTTTTGGCTGACGACGGGATGGGATTTTCATTCCACATCACGACGCTGGAGGCGGGGTCGGAGCACACGTTCCACTACAAGAACCATTTCGAGAGCGTCTACTGCATGTCCGGCAAGGGTTCGATCACCGATCTGGCAACGGGCGAGACCCATCAGATCCGCCCCGGGGTGATGTATGCGCTCAATCTGCACGACAAGCACACCCTGCGCGCCGAAGAGGAACTGGTGATGGCCTGCTGCTTCAACCCGCCGGTCACCGGGACAGAGGTGCATCAGGCCGACGGCTCCTACGCCGCGGCAGAGTGACGCCCTCCCCGCCCGGCGTGGCCCGGGCGAGGGCAAAACAGAATTCATCCGAGGTGAGTATGACGAACTCCCATACCGTCGAGAAAATCGGCGGAACATCCATGAGCCGCTCGCACGAGCTGCTCGATACGCTTTTCGTAGGAAACCGCAGCGGCGCCGCGTTATACAACCGCGTCTTCGTGGTATCGGCCTATGGCGGGATCACCGATCTGCTGCTGGAAAACAAGAAGACCGGGGCCCCGGGGGTCTATGGGCTCTTCGCTAATGCAGACAATGATCACGCCTGGTCGGATGCCCTGACCGCTGTGGCCGACGCCATGTGCGCCGCGCATGAGCTGATCTTGGATCATCCGGCGGACCAGAGCGACGCGCGCGATTTCGTGCGTGATCGTATCGAGGGCGCGCGCGGCTGTCTGATCGACCTGCAACGCCTGTGTTCCTACGGTCATTTCCGGCTGAGCCAGCATATGATGATCATCCGCGAGCTTTTGTCGGGCCTCGGCGAGGCGCATTCCGCCTTCGTCACCGCGCTGATGCTGCGGCGCGCGGGCGTTAATGCCCGCTGCATCGATCTGAGCGGCTGGCGGGACGAGGGCGAATATTCGCTCGAAGAACGCATTCGCAACGGGTTGTCCCAGGTCGATCTGGAGGCCGAGCTTCCTATCGTGACGGGCTATGCGCAATGCACCGAGGGGCTGATGCGGGAGTTCGACCGCGGTTATTCCGAGGTGACGTTTTCGCGCATCGCCGCAGCCACCGGCGCCAAGGAAGCGATCATCCACAAGGAATTCCATCTTTCCTCTGCCGATCCGAAGATCGTCGGCGGCGACGCTGTGCGCAAGCTGGGGCATACCAACTACGACGTGGCCGACCAGCTCTCGAACATGGGCATGGAGGCCATCCATCCGAAGGCGGCCAAAATCCTGCGCCAGGCCGATATCCCGCTGCGCGTGACGAATGCCTTCGAGCCGCACGATCCCGGCACGCTGATCGACGGTGGAGATGCCGGGACGCCCGGCGTGGAGATCGTTACAGGGCTTGGCGTCTATGCGCTGGAGCTGTTCGAACAGGATATGGTGGGGGTGAAGGGCTACGATACCGCCGTTCTGGAGGTGCTCGCCCGCCACAAGGTGCGCATCGTTGCGAAGTCCTCCAATGCCAACACCATTACCCACTACCTCGATGCGCCGCTCAAGGCAGTGCGCCGGGTGGAGCGCGATCTGTCCGAGATCTATCCCAGCGCCGCGCTGCGTGCGCGGAATCTGGGGGTGGTCTCGGTGATCGGCCGCGATCTGAGCGGCCAGGCTGTCCTGCGCCGCGGGCTCGACGCGCTCGAGGAGGCGGGGGTGGAACTGATTGCTGCCCAGCAGACGACGCGCAAGGTGGATGTGCAGTTCGTCGTGGCCCGCGACCGCATGACGGAGAGCATCGGCGCGCTGCATCGCAAGCTGATCGAAGAGTGCGGAGAAAAGCCCGCGGCCGCCGAGGCACCCGCCCGGCTCGCCGCCGCCCGCGCGGCCTGAGGCGGCATAACACGAAATCGTCCGACAGGGGGCGTCAGGGGCCGATCTGCAACGACGGGTCGGCCCCGATCATTTGCTCAGTTTCGCGTAAGCCATGCGATTGGAAAACTGGTCGGACTGAGAGGATTCGAACCTCCGACCCCCTGCTCCCGAAGCAGGTGCGCTACCAGGCTGCGCTACAGCCCGACCGTGCCGAGCGGACTACTTCTTCGGCGCGGCTTTGGCAAGCCCCTCGGCGCCATCGAAACTGCGTCGCCGGCCCAAAAGGCTGCTGATCCGCGGCATCGTCCCGGTTTCTGGCCGGGAACGGGTGCGCAGCACCGGCGTATTGCGCGAATTTCCCGCGATGCTTTCGCGGATCACGATGTAAAGTCCGCTTGCGATAATGATGGCCGCACCCAGGGCCGTGCGGGCATCGGGCTGCTCGTTGAAGAAAAAGAACCCGAAGCCGGTGGCCCATATGATCTGGGAATACTGCATCGGCGCGACGATCGCGGCATCGCCCGACTTGTAGGCGGCGATCATGCAAAGCCCGGCGGTAAAGCCGAAAACGGCGATCACTCCGAAAAGACCAAGATCCCCCAGCGGCATCGGCCGGTAGACAAAGGGCATGGCCACGGCCATCAACAGGAAATTGCCCATCATCGGATAGAGCATGAGGGCGACCGACCGCTCCCGGTGGCCGATCTTGCGCACGATGACCGACGCCAGCGCACCGCTGACCGCCGCGGTCAGGGCGGCGAGATGGCCAAGCCCCAGCTCGGCCGTCCCCGGACGAAGCACCACCAGCACCCCACCCAGGCCCAGAAGCACGGCGGCCCAGCGGTGGATGCCCACCCGTTCCCCCAGCACGGGGATAGACAGCACGGTGATGATGAGCGGTGCGGCGAAGAGGATCGAATAGACCTGTGCCAGCGGCAGGACCGAAAACGCATAGAATGCCGAAACGCCCGTAAGCATCGCCGCAACACTGCGCAGACCTGACCACCAGGGATGCACGGGCCGCAGCGTCGCCTCGACCGCATCGCGCATCAGCAGCCCCGTAGCCAGCGGAAAACTGAAGACGACGCTGAAGAACACGATCTGAAAGGCGGCATACTGCCCGCCCAGAAGCTTCACCACCGCGTCGTGGGTGGCGAAGATGGCGAAGCCGGCGAGCGCATAGGCCACGCCCTTGATGTTGGACTTAGCGGGGTTGGTCATGCCGGGCCTGCCCAGTGAAGTGTTGCGGGTCGCCGCCCCCTCCCCGCGACGCCCCGATCTGCCGGCCGCCCCACGCGGGGCGGCGGCTATATGCTAGACCGCGCTGCACCGATGGCAACCTCGGCACCTTGCGTGATCAGAGTGTCGCCTCCAGCGCGGCGAGCACCGCGTCACCCATTTCGCGGGTGCTGGCGGGCTTTGCGTCGCCGGCCTGCATTAGATCGGCCGTGCGCACGCTGTCGGCCAGCACCTTCTCCACCGCCTGTTCCAGGCGATCTGCCTCTTCCCCGCGGTCGAACGAATAGCGCAGCGCCATGGCGAATGAGAGGATGCAGGCGCAAGGGTTGGCCTTCCCTTCGCCGGCGATGTCCGGAGCAGAGCCGTGCACGGGCTCGTAAAGCGCCTTGGGCCGACCGTTTGCCATCGGTGCCCCCAGGCTGGCAGACGGCAGCATTCCGAGCGAGCCGGTCAGCATCGCCGCCGCGTCCGAAAGCAGATCGCCGAAAAGGTTGTCGGTGACGATGACATCGAACTGTTTCGGTGCCCGCACGAGCTGCATCGCGCCTGCGTCGGCATACATGTGGCTCAACTCGACCTCCGGGTATTCGTTGTCATGCACCCATTGCACCTCTTCGCGCCAGAGGATGCCCGATTCCATGACATTGGCCTTCTCCATCGAGCAGACCTTGTTGCTGCGTCGCTTGGCCAGTTCAAAGGCCGAGCGGGCGACCCGGCGGATTTCGTTGGTGGTATAGCGCTGGGTGTTCACTCCGACACGGCCGCCTTCGTTGTCGTCCTGAATGCCGCGCGGTTCGCCAAAATAGATGCCAGAGGTCAGTTCGCGCACGATCATGATGTCGAGCCCCGCGACGATGTCGCGCTTGAGCGAGGAGAAATCCGCCAGGGCATCGAAACATTGGGCCGGCCGGAGGTTGGCGTAAAGGTCCATCTCCTTGCGCAGGCGCAGCAAGCCGCGCTCCGGCTTTACAGCAAAGTCGAGGCTGTCGTATTTCGGGCCACCCACCGCCCCCAGAAGGACGGCGTCCACCTCCTGGGCCCGCGCCATGGTATCGTTGTGCAGCGGCGTGCCATGCGCGTCATAGGCCGCGCCTCCCACTAGGTCCTCCGATACCTCGAAACGCAGATCGCGCTTGTCGCCGAACCAGTCGATGATGCGTTTGACCTCCTCCATAACTTCGGGGCCGATGCCGTCGCCAGGCAGGATCAGCAGGCTGGGAGTGCTCATGGATGTTCTCCTCCGGAAAGTCAGTCCGCGCTGGCGTAGCCCGCAGGGGGCGGACGGTCAAGCTGGCGTCAGTCGTCCGGAGGTGCGGGGGCATGGGGCGGTGCCAGATCCACCCAGACCAGCCGATGACGCGAGGCCCGGGCGACCGCCTGCGCCCGCGGGTCGGCTTGCAGGGGCCAGTCCACGCCTGCCGCCCGGG
>FYBJ01001872.1_pt1 | contig 14491 bp, 24 predicted proteins | sample 1134611 | NCBI WGS metagenome assembly FYBJ01 (sample SAMEA104116008, study PRJEB20421) | marine metagenome | isolation source: marine | reverse complement strand
TCTAAGGCACTTTTTCTTTTGTTTAATATGAGAAGATAGGAAATAAAAAAGAGTGGCTAAAAACCACTCTATGTTTACTTATTCATTAATGTATTGGTTATATTCATATAAAGCATCTATGTAAGCTATGTACGCTTCTTCTTCTGTTTTGTAAGAACCTAAGTAATGCACTTTACCACCTATACAAACATTTGTTCTCCATCTACCATCCTTAGTTAAGCTAACACCTGCATATTTAGATGTTTTGTTCTTTTTGTCTTTAGTTAAATTATTTCTGTGTGTGGTTAATTGTAGGTTTTCCAACTTATTGTTTTGTGGATTATTGTCTATATGGTCTACTATTATTTTATGACCACATCTGGTGTGATTAAGGAATGTTTCAGCTACCATTTGATGAACCTTTATATTGCTATAATTTACAGTAATCCACCTGTAGTTGTTTTTATCAATCCAACCCTTTAACACATTACCTTTTGCACCAATAACGTTTCCTAAATTAGACACTTTGTATCTTTTATCTAAAGGGTAATATTTATATATTTCTTCCATTAATCTTGATTTTATATTATGGGGTAATATACAAAAAAATAATCCGTCTTTGCTATGAGGGGGTGAAAAGTTTTTAACAAGTTATGAAAAATACTTGGCTTTAATATGAGGGGGGTAATGAGTTAGTAATCAAGCACTTGGCTTTAATATGAGGGGGTATCCGTCTTTAACATTAGGGGTTATCCGTCTTTAACATTAGGGGTAGGTACTTGGTATTGCATAGTACTGAAAATATGCTATAAATTTCCTTTATAGTACCAATAAAAAATATCAATAGCAAAAATTTGCTTACATCAATTATTTTGTTATTCGTGTGTGCGTTTCTTTTAACGCATATCACAAAAGTAATTTGCAATAAATAAAAAACTGACAAAAAAAAGCGTTTTTATGTTTTTAACATAACTTTAACACTAAATGTTAAAATTTACATTTTTTTGCGTTTTTTTGTTGTGTAATTAAAAAACTGTTGTATCTTTGAGGCATCAATCTTTAAAGGATTGTCGGGAGCAGAAAAGCTACTCACTAATTAATTAATTCGGCAAATGTGACAGATTTGCACCTATGTGACAGGTAGGAATGGGCTAAGATACCAGAATTGAGGAATGTAGGCAAAAATCCGTAGTTCGTTAAAAATAGCATAGAATTGCGTTAAAATAGCTAGCCAATAGGCTAGTTAATGCTTATAATTTAATATTAAAAAGATGTTTACAAAAATAATAGATTTAATAGATAGAAATATAGCAGCTAAATTTGGCGAAATTGCTTCTTATTTAGCTTGGCACGGAATAATAAAAAAATATGGATTTATTTATAGGTCTTTGTGGTCTATAGATAATTATTTTAACGATTTAAACACTAAAATTTAATCATAAAAACTAATACAATGAAAAAATACTTTACAACAGAAAATCTTTATTTGGCTTTAGTAGTAATATCTTTATTTGCATTACTATTTACAATCTTAACAGTTATTAACCAATTTAAACAGATATTTTAAGTATGGAAACAAAAACAACACTCCAGCGCATTAATTTATTGATTGACTTATTTGAGTCTCTAGACAATATTTTTGTAGCTAACGAACTAAAGGAAATTAAAAAAGAACTAACAAATAAAAATAAATAAGATGAAACAAATTACAAGAGAATCCGTAAATGCTTTTTTAAATGCTGAACGTTTTAGTAAAAGCAATATGACTGTAGAGGTTCTACCTAATGTAACTATATTAAAGTTACATAATAATCCAATAGCATACAGATATAACGACCCTGAGAATACCTTATGCATCCAAAATTGCGGTTGGTTTTCCAGCACAACAAAAGAAAGGCTAAACGCCTTGCCTAATGTAAGTATTTACCAAAAGAATTTTAAATGGTATTTAAATGGTATCGAGTGGGGCGGCGAATTAACAGAAATTAAAAAATAACATTAAACACATAAAAATAAATAAGATGAAACTAAAAACAACAAAAAAAGCAGTTAAGAACCACTATACAAAAATCTATTCAATAGGGTATTGCGATGCCTACTATTTATTACAAGGTATAGAGCCTTTTGCTTATTCGTCCGGCTCATATGGGTGGGACTGCGACTATTACGAAGTCAACGGAGTTTGTATATCTACTGGCTACCGCTCAATCGGTGAAAGCATAAACTATCAATTAGTTGAAAAGTACGAAGGAAAAGCAAAGAAGGTATTTGATAACTACAATTTAGATTATCAAAAAAGAAAAAACAAGGTAAACAAATTATTAGTTAAACTTATAAACGAATTAGAAACCATTAAAAAACAACAATATGAATACAATATACCTAAACCTTAATCAGGCGAAAAAAATAGTAAAGAGTAATAAAACGTTTTTTTGCTACAATTTAAACGATGATAATTCAGTAAGCGATTTTAGGCTAACAAACGACCTAAAACGATACTACAATAAAACATACAGCAACTTTAAATTAGTAGAAATATTAACCAGAAAATCAAATAAATTAACCTTTTAAAACTTATTAAGATGAAAACATACTACAAAAGCAACCTTGAAAAATTAGGTAAAATAAACGAACAAGATAGTATACAAATTAGATGCAACGGAAAGCAAACAAATTACTTCGCAATCAATAAAGAAAGTAAGGAGGCTCTAAAAAATTGGATTGATAAACTTTAAAACTTATTAAGATGAACAGACAAAGACGAATTGAAATATTAGGATACTGTAAAGATTGGCAATCTGATTTCCCTAATATGAGTATAAAGGATTGCTTTTTCGCCCTATATGATGACAGAGATATAACAGGTAAAGAACTAGACTACCTTATGGATTGGATGACATTATAAAACAAATTAAGCGGTATTAATTTACCGCTTTTTTTATGCTTTATTAGTATGTTATGCAAGGTACTATCTAATATCAAATATTTTACAAAGGTATTGATTATTAGAGTGAGTATATTATTTAGGTATAAACCACCATTTCAAACCCATTTTTAGCCTATTTAAGCCACTTTCTCCAGCTGGTAATACTAACATACTAGAGAGCGTGTAAAGTTACGTAAAACGGATGATTTGATATGTTAGTTATACAATTTAATGAAATCAACGTGATATGAATAAGTGGGAGTGTTAGTTACTCAATTTAATAAATTCAAACTATATTAGAATTAGGTGATGTAAGTGGACTACGTTTAAGTTTATTGAGACGAGATTGGGAGTTAATGTGATTAGCCTCTATAAGAACTTTATATCTTTTAGCGTATCTTTCCAATCTCTTAGCTTGTTTAGTATCTATTGTATTCGTATTTATCTGATGCAGTATCTGGTTAATATCTTGTCTCTCTTTGGAAGAGCCAAGTTGATAGTATTTAATTGCATCATCTAAATACTTATCTATTTTATGGCTTATGGTATCTCTCATTTACTTACAGTCGTTCCGTTAGCAAGTCGTTTTTACTTGCTTTATATTAATATAATAAGAATTAGTATGTTTTGTTCACCCTAAATGTAAAGCAAACTTTACATATTGATAGTATTGTTTAAAATTAAACAGATTTGTATAATTTGTTTAAAATACAATAAGTAAGTCATAGTCATCAGCTATGTCTTGTAGCTTATCGTTATCCCATTCTTCTGGCATATAACCTAGAACTGGGGTTATGTAATATCTAATAAATTCTTCTCTATTTATTGTTGTCATAATTTATATTTTAATCTTTTATACTAGTTAATATTATCTTGTTTCCATTGACTTACTGTTTCATAAATTAATTCGTCAGGGTCAATTTCAAATTGCCTTTTAACATCTTCTAAGTAACCTATGTATGTGTAGCACTTACCATAAGCACAATGATTAATTCCGTACAGGTTTTTATTTTGGTCTTTTTCGTTTATCTCTACTAATTCTATTCTTGGGTCGAAATGCATAATTTATAAGTTTTTAATTTCTTGTTTTACTTGTATTCTATTTTCATAGTTGTTTTATCGTGAGTTATCTTAATTGACTTTAGTTTGTGCTTCTTGCTTAGCTTGTCTAAGTATTCGTGTATCTTCTTAACTTCTTCTTTCATCTCTATAAGTTTTTAATTTAATCTTCCTCACAATAGCAACTGCCAACGTTAAGCCAACAGTTGCACGGTCTTTTAGGTTTATCCATTAAATACTAAGTTAACAAACAACCCTAAAGCTGCCGTAATTAATATTAATATTATACTTACTGATAAGATGGTTATAATACCATCAATAACTCTACTTCCTTTCATATCCTTTATCTCTCATTAAATAATCACTCTTTATTTGGCTTACTAGGTCGGCTACCATATCAATCCACTCTTCGTTAGATGTTAATTTATCTGGAGAGAACTCTTCACCTTCTAAGGTTAGGTTCTCTATCTCAGAATCCCTTAATTCTTCTATGATTTCAGCGTAAAACTGGCTTATAGGGGTGTTTACTAACCTATCTGCCACTCTAACTATCTCATTGATGTAAATGTGCTTACCTAGTATTCTATGTGTCATAATCTCGCTATTTAAGCACAATAACACCATTTTGTCTGCTAATTGCAGTAATTTCTCGTTTTCGGTCATACTTGACAATTTATTATTTCATATTTATCTTCACTTTTCCACTCCCAAGACTTTCTTCTTATGGAGATTAACTCTACAATTTCCTCTACCCTATGGAAAGGAATGTCTTTTATAGCATCAATAAGCCTTTTATCAACCAAATAATCCACATCAACAGGTATTTGCTCCATAAAATGCTCATAGGCGGGTTTAATCCACTCGAAATACCCTAAATGAGATGGAACTCTGTTTATAGCTATGTAAATAGACGACCTATCTCGAGCGATACCTGTCTTTTCCTCAAAGTAATCAGCTATTTGTCTATCATTCATACCACATCTCTTGTTTAGTATGTAGAATAACAAATCTCTACATACTGTATTATTTTGTTTCCTTGTGTCTAGTGACAAGTCCACCCTACATAGGTCTTCTACCGTTTTAAACACATAATCTGGTTCTATCTTTCTAATTTCCTTCACACCTTTTATATTTATAGTTAAACCATAGTGTAGTAATACCAACCACTCTTATTGCTATCCCTTTGTTGACTTAAATTAGCTATCATAAACGATTGTACCTCTTGAAGGAACTCTGGTGATAACTCCACATCAACATCCGTTTCAATGGTTAAGGATTCGTTCTGAGTATTGAGCCTAAACGTAACTCCCTTGCTTTCTAATCTAATTTCATAAGCTATACCATTGATATAACTATAATTCGGTAAAGTTGTAATAACTTCTTCTAAGTATTTTTCTTCTTGCTTTGTCATCGTTAAAGTTTTTATTGATAATCTTCGTATTTGTTTTTTAGCGTAATCACAAAGTAATCACTATCACTTAATTTAAGTTTTCTAATGTCCTCAGACACCTCTAATCTTTTTTGTGGGTCAATCAATCTATCTAATAGCTGATTGAGTTTTTGTATAAGTCTTTTCTTCATTTGTTAATTATTTGATACAAATATACACAAATTTTTAATATAAAAAAGTAGTTAACAAAAATTTAACACTTTTTCAAGTTGTACAAAAAGCAAAGTATTTAATTATATTAATATAAAGTAATTTGGAATGAAAGAATTTGATATTTTAATACCTACGTCACTTAGAGATATAAAGCTAAGCCAATGGCAGAAGTTTAAGTCCATATTAGACAAGAATGAGGGTGCTGAGGAAAGTGATTTCGTAAAACAAAAGATGTTAGAGATATTCTGCGGAATAGATTTAAAAAAAGTATCTAACATACCTTTAAAAACGTTTGATGACCTTATATTGCACATAAACGATTTGTTTAGTGATAAGTGTGATAGAGTTAATAAGTTTAAGTTAAGAGGAACTGATGGTGTAGAGGTTCAGTTTGGACTAATACCAAACTTAGATGATATGAGTTATGGTGAACATCAGGATATTGAGAAGTATCTATTTGACACCAAGAACCTACATCGTGCTATGGCTGTGTTATACAGACCTGTACTGTTCAATAAGGGTGAAACCTATCATATTGAAAGGTATAGAGGTTCTGACCACTTAGCTGACGTAATGAAAGATTGTCCATTAGATGTATTCTTCGGTGTACAGGTTTTTTTTTACAATTTAGCGAAAAAATTAGGTCTTTATACGATGGACTATACACTACAAGAGTTATTGAAGAAAGAGGAGGAGACCTTAGAACAGCCTTTGGAAAAAAGTGGGGAGAATACCAAGCAATCTATACACTTGCACAGGGAGATGTTACAAGATTTGATAAAGTTACAGAACTCAATGTCCACCAATGTATGATGTACTTAGAGTACGAGAAAGAAAGAAACGAATTAGAGAATAAATTAATGAAACTTAGTATAAAGCAATGACAGAGTTTTACGACATAGTGGATAAAATAAGGGATGAGTTAAGAAACAACCCAAGTATTAATACGGTTACTTTTGGTGATTTAACGGATGTAGACTTAGATAAGCATACTATGTTTCCTTTAGGGCATATCTACATAGATAGCGTTACACCATTGCAGGGTGCATTACAATTCAATGTCAGCATCTTAGTTATGGATGTTGTCGACTACAATAAGGAACAAACAAGCGGTGATGACTTTTATCAAGCAGACAACCTGCACGATGTATTAAATACGCAATTAGCGACTATAAATAAGGTGTATTCTGAACTAAAAAGAGGTACTTTGTATAAAGACCAATATCAGATTAACGGAGAACCCACTTTTGAGCCATTTAAAGAGCGTTTTAAGAACCTTTTAGCAGGTTGGGAGACATCAGTATCAGTATTGGTTAAAAACAACCTTAAAATCTGTTAAAATTGGGTAAATTAAAGGAAACATTAAAGAATTTAGCTAAAGAGTATCAGACTGAGATACAAAGGTTAATTGTTTCTGAGGAATTAGAATCTTCGGGTAAATTAAAAAACTCTATTGAGTATAAACTTACCGATGATGGGTTTGAGATAACGTCAGATAGTAAATACGCTTATTTATTAGGTTCTAGAGGTTATTTAAAGTCTTGGAGGCGACCTCCTGCTAGGGAATTAGGGGAATGGGCGAGGAGAAAAGGTATGAGACCTTTAGAGAGAGATAGCAGGGGTAGATTCAAGAGGCAAAGTAAACTTAGCTACCTTAGATTAGGTTACGCCTTAGCAAAAAGCATAGATGAAAAAGGTACTGTTAAAAGATTTGGCTATAGAGGCTCAAGAATCATACAGAAGGTAAATCAGAAGTTAGAAGGAAAGGTTAGTGGCGAGATTATGGAGGCATACAAGCTAGACCTTATAGATGGAATGAAACAGCAGTTTAAATTTGACAATATAAAAATACAATAATGGCATTAATATTAACAAGAAGTCCTTATCTAGTGAGTAGAGATGATTTGGATGAGGGCGCTCAGTTGACTTTAGAGATAGGAGACTATAATGCAGACACGATAGGATTTGAGGTTGAAAAAACAATCGTGTTTAACTACAGGAACGCTTACTATTTAGACGTATCTCCTTTCTTAAAGGACTATTTAGGTAGAAGTTACAGCTATTCGACAAGTTCGGGCGCTTATACTTCTGATAGAAGTACAAGAAAACAAGTTCTAAGATATTGCCGAATGACGTTGAGTGGTGAGTTGTCAGGTGTATCTCAAGCTGACGTTGTAACGGAGTTTTTCTTCACTAGCGGTTATTTGTATTCGACAGATGACTTTAACTACGACTTCTCATCAGACTTAGAGGCTAACGCATATTACGCAGGTAGTTCTGATATTGTTTATAAATTAGAGAACTCCAATATTGAATTACCAGTTCTTAGGACTACTCCAACACTAATAGCAGGTGGTAGTTCTGAGGTTGATGTATCTGTTGTTTTCTATAATAAAGGTGAAGAGGTTAACGTATCGACATTAACATTAACACCTGACTACAGCGAGTTTAATGCAGGTGAAGTCGATTGGGGTGGATTCGTAGAGTGGGGTGCGCAAGATGGAATAATAGACGAAGAAACACGCTGTTCTGAGAGGTTTCTAAAGGAAAACCCAAGATTTGTTGCAGACAAGGCTATTGTTAGTGCTAATGGTGTTGCTAAGGTTATAGATATTGTAACAATACCTGAATGTAAGTATAATCCATACAGGATTAAGTTTAGAAATAGATATGGGGTTAATGAATACCTTTGGTTCTTCAAGAAAAGCGTTAAATCTATATCGGTAAACAAAGAAAGCTATAGAGGTAACTCTATTCAGTCATATTCGGCAGGAGATGGTGTGAAAACATACAACCACTTCAACGTAAATGGTAGAGAGACTTTGGTTATGAATAGTGATTGGGTAGATGAGAGAATGAATGAGTCATTTAAACAGATGATGATTTCTGAAAACTTAGAGTTATACGATTTCGATAAAAAGAAAACCTACAATATAAATGTTGTTAGCGAGGAGTTGCAGTTCAAGACTCACGTTAACGATAAGTTAATCAATTACGAGATTACAGTAGAATTTGCTCACGAAGTTATAAATAATGTAGGCTAATGAAGCTAAATACACAACTTTATATTGACACGAATGTTGACCCTTTATCTGACTCACCCACATACGAGTTGATAGAGTTTTTTGACTTTGAATCTGTAGAAATAACCTCAGCAATAAAGACCATTCAAGAAGTAGATAAGGTTTTTACGGATTACTCTAAGGGTTTTGTTGTACCAGCATCAAGTAATAATAACAGGATATTCCAACACTTCTACAACCCAAAGGTTCAGAGTGGATTCGATGCAAGAATAAAAAGAAAGGCTAGGATATTTCTAAATGGCGTATTCTTTAAGCAAGGTTATGTTAGGTTAGAGTCATCTAAGATTAAGGGTGGCTATCCTAGTGCCTACGAACTAACTTTCTTTGGTGCTTTAAGTGGATTGGAGGATATAATAGGTGCTGACGAACTTAGTTCTTTAACCTATCTAAGTAAATACGACCATACATACTCAGCGAACGCCGTTCAAACAGGGCTTCAATCAGGTTTAGAGTATTCTAGTGGTGTTATAAAGGGTTATACAGGGGTTTCTAGGGATATTGTTTACCCTTTGATTTCATCAGAAGATTCTTTCTTTTATGATTCTAACGGAACAGCTGATGGTCAGACTAAGTTTAGTCAAGGTACTGCTCAGAATATCTATAATGACACAGGCGGTTCTCCTGACAATACAAAAGGATTAGGATACCAAAATCTTAAACCCGCAATAAAGGTATCTCATATCATAGATGCTATTACAGAGAGATATGAATCTATAAATTTTGCTTCAAATAGCTTTATCTATCAAAATCAATTAAAAGACCTTTATATGCTCTTACATAACAACAAGAGTATATTAAGCACATCTCAAGGTGATTTTGACGAGCAGACAGCAAAGTTCACGTTATTTTCAGATGACTTTACTTATAGTAGTGGTAGTAACTTCGTTTTCTTAGAAACTTATAGCCGAATAGAGGGTAGGAATATCGCAAGACGTAGGCACGACATAGATTTAACGGTAACGGTAAACTCTCCTGCTTCAGACATTCAATTCTACGTTGAGTTGTATAGTAATGGTAGATTATTAGAGACTTGGAGTCCACAAGGCAGCGGTACGTTGTCCTATGAGTTAGAGAGTAAGGAGAATATGATATGGGGTGATGATTTGTACTATATCATAAAGAGTAATGGTGGTTTAGGTAATTTCGACCTATCATTAAGCATAACCACATACTACGAAACGGTAAAGGCTCGAAAAAACCTATATTTATGGGCGATAGACTACAAAAACCCTGACATCACTTGGAATAGCAACTCGGAGATAGCTAATTATTCAGGTGTAACAAACTACAACTTTATAACTAGGATAGAGATATTAAAGCATATACCTAAGATGAAGATAGTTGATTTCCTTAAGGGATTGTTTCAGATGTTTAACTTAGTTGCTGACGTGGATAAAGATACAGGAGAGATAAATATAATAACCTTAAACGACTATTATGATAACGGAACGGATAGGGATATAACAGACTACGTTGACACATTCAATTACGATGTCGATAGGGTTCAGCTGTATGGTAAGATGGAGTTTAGGTTTTCAGAGCCTAAAACATTTGGTTTACTAAACCATAACGAGCAGTTGAATGATGAGTTTGGTGATTTATCTTTTGACCCTGCTAGAGATGATAATGGTAGCTATAACTTATTGTTTGATAAGGGTAATTACGAGGTTAAATTGCCTTTTGAGAAGCTATATTATGAAGCACTAACTGACGAAGCAGATGACCCACAAACTTTAACCGAACAACAGAAGAGAACTGATATTTGTTGGGGTTGGTTAGCGGATAAAGACCAAAACTCTACACTAACTAAACCTATCTTATTTTATAACACAAATGAATCAGTTGATTCCATATACAAGTTCGGTGTTAGAGATGTTACAACGCCATTATTCCTATCTACATACAATAGAGCGGGTAATTCCAACTCAGACGAATCGTATAGCTTAAACTTCAATGAAGAAAGGGATGAATTTAGCTTGAATTTTGTGGAAAATAGCCTATTTAACTTATATTACAGAGGTTATGTGACTAATATGTTTGATAAGTTAGCTAGAACAATGAAGGTTGAGGCTATACTACCTATAAGTTTCTTATTTCAATACAAACTAAACGATAGGTTATTTATAGATGGTGTTCCGTTTAGGATTAACGAGATAACAACCAATTTAAACACAGGTAAAAGTCAGTTAGATTTAATAACAGACTTCGGAATTGTAATTGAGGAAATTGTAGACACTACAGACCCATCTCAAGTTTCAGGTGTTGTTCTTAACGCAGCATTAGATACGGGATTAGAGATTTCGTGGAATGAGGCATCAGATAACGTGGCAGTAACAAACTATAACATTTATGTAGATGGTGCATTAAACAAAACTGTAGGTTCGGTAACCTCAGCCAGAATAACAGGCCTAAGTCCATCTACCTCTTATAGTATAGAGGTTAGTGCAGTTGATGGTAATGGAAACGAGGGGTTGAAGAGTTCTCCTGCATCATCATTCAGCACAGTAGCAACTCCTACAGATACTCAAGCACCTACAATACCAACTAATTTAAGAACAACATTAATTGGTAGCACAGCAATAGGTATTGAGTGGGATGCTTCAACGGACGATACTGCGGTGGTAGATTATAGAATCTTTGTTGATGGGGTATTTAACCAAACGATTACAGCACCTGTAACTACAGCTAATGTTAGCGGATTAACTGCTAATACAGAATACTCAATTACAGTATCAGCAAGAGATGCAGTACCTAATGAGTCTGCAAAATCAACACCATTATTAGCTAAAACACTAACTACATAATGATAAAAACAATTATAGAATTACTAAATGCGAATGACTTTTACGATGTAGCTGATGATGATATTCAGTTCGCTAAAGGTGCATACAACTTTCCTACAAGCTGGGATAAATTAAAAGATTACAGAAAGAGACAAAAAACATTGAGAAATGGCAGATAATACCATTAAGTACAAGATAATAGTTGACCAAAGTTCTGGAACTGCAACAGTAAGAGATTTTAAAGGTCAAATAGTGGCTACTCAGATACCATTGAAGCAGTTGAGAGCTGAATTTGGTAACTTCGCTAAAGAGGTTAATGCCCAGAGATTTAAGCAATTTAACAACTCCATAAAGCAAACTAGAGCCAATATGGTGGCAAACACTAGGGCTACTGGTGCTGCGACTGCCGCAACAATGGAACTTGGTCGCGTTATATCTGATGCGCCTTATGGTATTCGTGGTATGGCGAATAACGTTTCTCAGTTAGCGTCTAACGTATTCTTTATGTCCAAGACAATAGATAAGGCTACAGGTAAGACTATTGGTTTTATGGGTTCTATAAAGAATATTGGTCGTTCTCTTATGGGTTCTATGGGGGTTCTTGTGGCTATTCAAGCTGTAGTTGCCGCTGTAGAATACTTCTCAACAAGGGTTAGTAAGGCTGAAAAGGAGAGCAAGAAGTTAAATAAAACTATAGGTGATGGTGCTGCTAAACTTAGTATATTAAAAGATGCTTTGGATAACGGAAACCTCTCTAGGAAACAAGCAAATGAGGCTGTAAGGTTAGCTAATCAAGAATACAAGGGTCTTAATCTAAAGTTAGACGAGAACAATAAACTGACGTCTGATAGTGTTGAACGTATGGAGGCTCAGATAGATATGCTAATTAAACTAACCAAAGCTAGAGCATTGCAATCTATTTTAGAGGAAAAATACAGTGAGTTACTAAGGTTACAGGCTAAACAAACTGACTTAGATACTGAGGCTAAAGAGAAAAATAAGGCTGCTACCGATGCTTTGTCAGAATCCTATAAAGAGCAAGGTACTGCTGTTTCACTTGCGTTAGCCAAGTCAGCAGAAGATGCGGCTAATGAAAACAAAAAAGCATCTGATGAAATACAGAAAGACATCAATAGGCTTTTAGAGTTGGCTGGTGATGAGGGTTTGATTGAGAAGATGTTTAAAGGTAAAAAAGGAAAGGCGGCTAAAAAACCTAAAGTTGAGGAGATGGCAGGAATCCCTAGTGCTGAGGATGTAAGGGAGTACTACAAGGATGTTTTTAAGGCTTTAGGCGACTCTAACGCATTTGAAAAAGAGTTAGAACATCTAAACGTAGCGAGGGCATCAGGTCATATAACAGAAGAGTTCTATAATGAGATGAAAAAATCTCTTGAAGAGAAATATGCTTCAGAGAACTTATTTGATGGTGTTGCACCTAAATTAGAATTAGGTGAAAACGCTAAGGCTGCGATAGACAAATATAACAAACTTGTAGTTAAGATGGCTACCGATAAAATGACCGCAGAGGATTGGTCATCTTACGCAGATAGTTTTAAGCAGGGTCTGTCATTGATTTCCGACTTTGTTGACGCTCAGTTTGAGAGGGATTTAGCGATAGAGCAAAACAAGACTACCGCTATGAATGATGAGTTGAATCAGAGGTTATTAAATGAAAATTTATCAAAAGATGAGAGGGCAAGGATTCAGCAAGAGATTTGGCAAAATGATGATAAATTGAGAAAGAAGCAGAATGAGATAAAGAAAAAACAATTTAACGCAAATAAGGCATTTCAGATTTCTATGGCAGTAGCGGACACAGCCAGTTCAGCCCTAAAGGCTTATGGTTCTCAGCTGGTAGTTGGAGACCCAACATCTGTAATTAGAGCTAAAATAGCTGCCGCAATAGCTACAGCTACAGGTCTTGCTCAAATAGCAACAATAGCGTCTCAGAAATTTGTACCTGAATCAGCATCTACACCAATCAGAACTGGTAGCGCAGGAAGTGGCGGTAGCGGTGGAGCTGGTGATAGGTCATTCAACTTTAACTTAGTTGGTGCTAGTCAACAAAACCAATTAGCAAATGCTATTCAATCTCAATTTGATAAACCATTAAAGGCTTATGTGGTTTCTAAGGATATTACTAACCAACAACAGCTAGACGCTAACACCAAGTCAACAGCAAGGTTTGGCGGTTAATACACAACAAAAAATAAACACTAATATTATATTAATATAGACAAAACTTATGGAAGAGTTAGATATTATAGAATTATTTATTGACGATGACAATAACGAGGATGGTGTTTACGCTATCTCATTGGTTGAGTTTCCTGCTATCGAAGAAAACTTTGTAGCATTAAATCAGCATAGGGTAGAGTTTAAAACCATTAACGAAGAGAAACGAATTATCGTAGGGTTAGCATTAGTACCTAACAAGAAAATATACAGGCGTAGAGGCGAATACGAGTATTATATTCAATTTTCAGAGGACACGGTAAGGAAAGCATCAGAAATCTATTTAAAGTCGAATAGAAGCAACCATACGACCTTAGAACACCAAACTATGACTAATGGTGTTAGTGTGATTGAGTCGTGGATTGTTGAGGACGAAAGAATGGATAAATCTAATTTGTACGGACTAAAAGCTACAAAGGGTGCTTGGGTAGTTACAATGAAGATTGACAACGATAATGTATGGCAAGATATTAAGGATAAGAAATACTTAGGATTATCTATTGAAGGATTGTTCTCGGATAATTTTGGCGATAGTGAGCCAGAAAATATGAGTGATGAGGAGAAACTTAACAAGATTATAGAAATACTAAAGCAAGAAACTGTAGAGTTAAAGACGTATAGCGACTATCCACAAGCCGCAAGAAACAACGCTAAAAGAGCCTTAAAGTGGAAGAAAGAAAATGGTAGTTCTTGTGGTACATCTGTTGGTTGGACTAGGGCAAATCAGTTAGCTAGTGGTGAGGCTTTAAGTAGAGACACAATAGCAAGAATGGCATCATTTAAAAGACATCAGCAACATAAAGATGTGGTGGTCTTATGTGGG
>FYBJ01001890.1_pt1 | contig 14517 bp, 11 predicted proteins | sample 1134611 | NCBI WGS metagenome assembly FYBJ01 (sample SAMEA104116008, study PRJEB20421) | marine metagenome | isolation source: marine | reverse complement strand
GACTTAAAATCCCTCGGCTTCGGCTGTGCCGGTTCGAGTCCGGCCCCGGGCACCATTAAAAATCAAGCACTTATCCTTAAGTGCTTTTTTTATGCCTGCAAGACTGTGACGTATTTGTGCCATAAATTTAAGCAACGTCTGTCATAACATTATGGACATAAGCCGCTAAATGCTGTGGTGCAAGGTGCGCATACCTCTCCACCATGGCCAGAGTCTTCCATCCACCCAACTCTTTCAGAACGTATAACGGCGTCCCATTCTGGACATGCCAGCTAGCCCAGGTATGTCGTAGATCATGCCATCGAAAGTCCTCAATACCGGCATCCCCCAACGCTTTGCGCCAATCCCTGTTATTAGGATCTGCAAGCCAACTTCCTGTCTTTGATACAAAGACCAAGCTTTCGTGTTTACCTTTCATTGATTCTAAAACGCTAATCGCATCGCCATTCAAAGGTACGCCTATAGGTTTCTTGCTTTTAGATTGATCTGGATGGATCCATGCAAGCTTGTTCTCCAGACTAACCTGACTCCACTCCAGATTTTTTACATTTCCCTGGCGCAGACCTGTTGCAACTGAGAATTTAACCAATGACTTTAAATAATCAGGCAATGCAACTTCCAACCGTTTGTATTCAGCCTTAGTTAGCCAACGGATTCGCTTTTCATTCTCCTTATAACGTTCGATATGTGGTACCCGAGCAATCCATTCCCATTTGCATGCGTTGTGCAGAACGACACTAATTACAGCTAGAATACGATTAGCCGTTGCACCACTAGTCTGCTCTTCTTTAATGGCAGCAATTTCCTCAATAACTCCCTGCGTAATACTATCCAATGACAGACCGGCGAGATATGGATGTAACCATCTCAATTGACTTAGATTTTTCTGATAACTCGGCCTATCCTTAGTGGTCTTAACCCACTTTACTGCGGCATCATCCCAAGTCCGACCCGATTGAATTCCCAAACGGTCGCGTTCCCACGCGTCCCTTCTAAGCTTATCGTGAAACTCGCGCGCTTCACGTTTTACTGTAGTTTTAGCAGAGCACCTAATTCGGTTTCCGCCTGGCGTGGTGAAATCAATCCACCACGTTTTTCCACGTTTGATGAGTGACATAACTTATCTCCTGAATTTTTCTCACTCAACAACGTTCGCCGTGATTGAGAATACTGGGACCGTAACCAATCAGCAAGATCGGCTTTAATAAAAACCCACTTTTTGCCTGGTTTAGCAGCAGGAATTTCACCATTTTTTGCAAGCCTTCTGAGAGTTTCTGAATTTAAATGTAAAAACTGTGCTGCTTCATTAATATTCATTGTTTCCATCATGAAACCACCTTTACATTAGTAGTTTCAGACGTAGTTATAATTAATAATGACTTTTCATTTGGCGGCGGCCAGATCAATGAAGGAATTTCATACTTATCCGGTATAAAAACATTAGGATTTAAAGTTTGATACGCCTTGGCAATTTTTTCTAAAATCCTATTGAGCTCATAACGTTCAATAAATTTTACAAAGGCTCTTAAATGAGCAGATAAGTGAAACATATTAAGTGACTCCGTTTTGTGGAGTCTCAATGATGCCAGAGTATATTTTTTGCAATGTTATCTATGTCACATTTTTAACATGCAGAACATCATAAACAATTGTTTTATATAAATTTTATTTTGGGTCCGCTGTCAACTCATGCAAATCTCATTGAAATTTAATGCCAAGCCGTTTTTGTTTTGGCTTGCATATTTTCAATACAGAATTACGCACGTTCGATACAGACTCTTCTGATACCGCAAAGCCTGGTGCACGTGTTACATTTCTGATGTTGCCATATAGGGATAGGCTATTGACTGATTGATGGCCCATTGCTGCTGCTGTCATTTTCCGACTCCAGCCCGAAGCCTTTAAATTTGAACCGAATTGGTGCCTGTAGCTTTTGAGCGTTATTCGATTTTTGCGCCGAGGAAAAACAGATTTGGTTACGGTAGCTAATTGGTCCTGTACTAATTTAATAGGACTTGTTTTGTAATCAGCAGAAGCGATTTTATGGTCATGCCAACTCTGATGGTCATCCAACAACGCTTGGTATTTTTCCGGACTAAAGATCAACGTTCGATCTAATCCCCTTAGTCCATCCTCTGTCTTTTTTGCAGAGACAATCAATATGCTGTTGTCATAGTCGTTGAACATCATTTTGTCGACTTCGCAGGGACGTACCCCCGTTTCGCGAATAATGTTGAGCACGGCTAGTAACGCAAGGTTGGGTTCTTTTCGATTTAGTACATAATCGATGATTTTCTGATGCTCTGATTCCAACACTCTCTTACAGTCGCCTCTGCCCTTTTTCTGAAGATGTCGGTTTTCAGGAAGAGTAGTTGGATTTCTCATCTGTCTGATTACTTGTGCATTCTCATACTGCTCTGCATTTTCAAACATAAAGGCTATCGCATTGCGTTGTATGCGCCAGGCATCTTTCACAAACTGATGACTCAACTCCAATAATGTCTTTTGGATTGTTTCCAAACACCGCTTGCCTTCTGGATGATGGATACGGAAAAACCGCCTTGCTATAAGCGCTTTATTTATTTCTGATTGAGAAAACATTTTGGTTGACATAGACACCCTCTAATTAATCAGCTTGATGTCTATTACGATATTAAATTTTGAGATCTTCACCGTGATATAGATAACACTTCGTTCATCTTGTTATGACCAAGGCGTTAAATATGTCTGAAAACCACCTTACTATCCTGCACCCAGACAAACTCCCGTTAACTTCAAAAAAACCATATCGCCATACATACTTCCCTAATGCTTAATCCCGGAAGTATGTTTACATTTAAAATAACCTTACTTTCAGAAAAACCATAAGTGTTTGTTTTTGTAAAAACATTATTATGCGCAACAAACCGTCCGCACCAGTCAATGGCAAAAAAAATAAAAGTGTATAAATAAAATTATTTTTATAGATTATTTTCAATAAATTAAAACATCACAATTAACCAAACCGTTAACCACTATATACATAGATATAAATTTTTAATTTACTTTTCGACGGATTTGAATACCTTCAGAAGCAAGGAGGTATCTATGATTTCAATTGCAGATGAAGCAGCGGCCAGCTTTGAGCGTAAGCAAAACCTCGCCCTCGCTAAAAAAGCTATTAAGAATTTTGAAAATAAGCTTTCGAAGGTTATTAAAAAAGAGCTGTACGGTGATAAACCAGCCGGTATTTTCATTGTTAACAGCAAAGATCAAATCCTGGGTGCTGGTTTATCTGACCTGGAGGCGTGGCATCAATATGAAAAATCCGTCCACGATCCTGACGCATTCCAGGCGGCATTTCTAAATGGTGAGTTCAAGCGAAAATATGCCACACGCCATGCATTGACTGCATTTAACAGTCATGGCGTTAGTGGTATTGCCAGGTTGAAGCATATGCCTGAACTCATCCTATCGATGCACTTCTTCAAACAAGTTCATGGATTGATCGGTGAAGCTTTAAAGGAAGCCGACATTCATCCATCAGGTTATAAACAAACACTCAGATTGCCATCGAACTCCAAAATTCTTGCTGAACTCAATTTTGGTATTGAAAGTACTTCCGGTATCCAAGTTAGCTGTGACTTCAGCAGATACAGCGAAGAAAGAAAATTACTGAATAAATATCAATCGTTTGTTGAAGACACTAAATCTCAAATCTGCTGCATGGTGAGCAATTATCTGGCACGTGAATTTAATCTGTTTGAACTACGCTGCTAAGTGCTATCGGAGATTATCGTCATGACAACTCAATCCCAGCTACTCGAGTTATATAAGCAAGATGATCTTGAAAAGATGCGAGACAGTCATACTGCACGGGAAATCATCCAAGCTTTTGATGATCTGTTTTCCGGTAAGTCGAATATCCGTATTAAATATAGACATACCCCTGAATCACTGAACAAAATCAGTGATTCGCTTCATGAGCAGTTCCCAAATTTTAATGAAGTGATCTCAAATATTTTTGGTCAACTTCAACTGACTGCTTTAAGCCGAACCCGCGGCACTCATTTCAAGCCGATTCTAATCGCTGGCCCTGCAGGTGTCGGTAAGACGAGAATGGCGCAATCATTAGCTGATGGGCTTGGGGTGGGCTTTGTGAAAGTTGATATGAGTACAGCTACATCGAGTTTCATTATTAGTGGTAATAGCACTAAGTGGGGTAATTCTTCTCCGGGGGTAATTGCCTCAAACCTGCTGTCATCAAAGTTAGCAAATCCAATCGTTTTTTTGGATGAACTCGATAAAGCGGGTGGCCTGCATTCGATGAGTAGTGGTAATACTTATGACACGTCATCTGCTCTATTAACACTCTTAGAATCACACTCTGCAAAGATTTTTGTTGATGAATACTTAGGCTTTCCAATTGATGCCTCACATGTGAACTTCATTGCTACGGCAAACGATATTTCGAAGATCAATGAATTTGTACTCAGTCGATTTCATGTTGTGCATGTGAAGATGCCAGAGCAGGCGCAGTTATCAAAAATCGTGAGGTATGCTTATCAGGAAGTTCTCACAGAGCTTCAATTGAATGATGTTTTCGATAGAAACATTGATCCAACGGTTGTTGAATTATTGGCGTCTCATCCAAGTTCAAATGTCCGTGTTCTTAAAAGGATTGTCACGGATGCTTTATTTTTTGCGGGGCAAAGAAAAAGCTACAAAGTTACCTGCGATGATGTTCTGTCTGTAATTGCAAAGATTGATAAAACCATGAGATCAAACATCGAAGACACACCTTATCAAAATACCAAAATTGGCTTTCTTAAATAAAAAAGCCGGGATGTGAAGTCGATCACAAGCCGGCTTTAGTATTTTAATTATCTTATTTCAGACGTTGCAGCTTTGATTGCCAACGAGACCTTGCAGCCATGACGGCCGGTGGGTGGCCTTTTCTCCCAGGTCTTTTTCCCATTTTGCACTCTTTCCATAGCTGTTCAACAGCATCAGCTTCAGGACGTTTACGAATCAAAAATGGCCGCAGCAGCATGATAGCGTTATATGCATGCGTACCGTCATAAACTAAGGAGTAACACTGTCGATTATTTTTGGTCGTTCGAGTGAGCTTCTGAATAGATGATGGGATCTGCAGAAATGCTTGAAATGACTCGAGCACTTCACGATTATTCTGCGTAATGCAAAGTCGTAAGCGAAAGCCATCCATCTGCCGACTTTTATATGTCTGGTTTGCAATAAAGATGCAACCATCACCATCTGTCATACCACCTGCCCACGCAATTTGTGCAGTTTCATCACTCAAACCATTCGTTAAAGTTGACGCAGAAATTAAAATACTCATTGAGTACCCCTATATGCAAAAATAAAGACGATTAATTTCGTCTTCACGGGATTAAACGTACTCTATGTGTACATTATTGTCAAGTATTTTATATCTAATCTTATGCTTGATGCAGAATAATTCAATCAATCCTTCAGGCATAACTCTATGATTTTCTTTGCCTTTGTCGATTTCCCAGTTCTGGTAGGTACGCCGTGTTACAAGCACAGATCGGCCAGCGTCCTCCTGAGTCAATTTTAGGCTTTTGCGTAATTTTCTAAGTTGTTCGGGTGTTATTGGCATAGTGATAATTATGTCGTCAATGAGTACATAGTATATGTGGATCAGGCATGTTTGCCCAGATTAACTGATTTTTTACCGGCTTTAATGATACGTGATGCCCTCCTTTAGCAGCTCTCTTATTACTCTTTAAGTTAACTTGATTACTTAGCCATAATTGTGGAAAAGCCGAATTATCAGGGGTTTCCGGGGTATGAGCAGGTATAGATAGTTGATCAATTTGAATATCAGAAAGATCCGGAATAGCAGTGCGGAAGTTGTTGTGATACGCCAGTTGTTCAGCAAAAGCTGAATCACCAGTGTAAAGCCAAAGCAGTCGGCAGAACATTGCGTAATCTCCCGAGGCTGCTGCGTCGTTTAGCTGGTGATTGAGCTTTGCCATAACGGTCAGATCTGTCTTATAGGCATCAAGGAAATATTCCTTCACGTAGCGGGAATTAACAAGATCCGTACAACCCTTTCGGCATGCATCCCAAATGGCTAATGGCGGATAATGTCTTTTGATAGAGATCACCCCAAAACGTCTACTGCTGGTGAACTCAGACCAAGCCTGGATTTGTTCACCATGGGTAATTTCTAATGGATCTATAGGCTCATCGACACCAATTGTTTTATCTGCCACCACATCAGCGTATTCATCAAATATTTCCATAGCTTTGATTTCATCTGGAATCGTGTCCGTCTCAAAGTACGAAATCTCTGGTAAAAAGCTCTTCAAAATATAGCTGATAATGCCGTTCAGATCATAAACTGGCGTCATGTGGATCCCTTGCATGACTGATATTTTCTGACGTTCAACAAACGCCCATTCGACTATTTGCATGATTAACGCAATATCATCTGTAAAAACTAAAAAATGCACGTGTGGGGTGCCATCAGCCTGCGCCTCAAATACTCTGACGGCATCTAAATCAGTGTCGTGATAACGCAGCTTGTCATTCTGATTACGAAGTGCAGATGAAATTTTCTTTAATATTAGATCAGGTGTGTCGCCATTAAACATTGCATTGGTTTTTTTAAACTCAGGCTTCACCGTGACAGTGATGAAGTACGGTAAACGACCAGCTTCAATATTAAGCTCAGCGATCCCAGTAGTTCTGGCTAAGTAAGAAGAGTGCCTGGCATGTTGACGGCGTTTATTCAGTTGCGCTGTCGTATAGGTACCCCAAGGGGTTTCATACCTTACTGTAGGTGTTAAATAGCGCCGATACATCACATATTTATGCGTTGCCAGACTCTTATCATCGCCAGCCAGCGATGAGTAGATGAAAGAAGCTCTGCGAACTTGTCGCCGTAATTTTTTATACCAATATGCAGTTGTTTGCGCTGAACGCAGAAGAGGTTTTTGCCCTTGAATTAGATTGAATGCAGCGTGCAGCTGAATCCAAAAATCATCATCATAAACCAGGCCATGGAACTCGATTTCCCTTATGAATCTCGAGATCTGCTGGGCTTTTTTGTAAATTAGATCACGTTCAGAAAAAGGCTTAATATAAGCAGGAAAGAGCTCTTGTTTACGGTTTTCAAGCCATTTTTTGACCGACCCCGTAAGCCTGTTTTCCCTAGCTAACTCTTGAAACTGGATGTCGTAAATTGGTTTAAGCTCATTAATATATCGCCGCTGCATTAATTGAAGCTTGGACATACGAACAGCAATCTTGCCGTCTGTAACATTAATCGAATAATTCATACTGTAAACCTCTTTGTTTGCTGTAACTCCCCAGCATATACAAGCGAACTCGCGTCAAACTTGATATGCGTCACAAACAAAACGGTTGCTGCGTGCTGCTATAAATATTTATTGCACATGAGCAAAGACCTCAACCGTCAGAGATGTCGTTAAAGAATAAGTTGGCTACAACTACTGTAATCAGCTCAAAGACATAAAAATCGAACTGGAATTTGGATTAATTCTTGTGAGTTCAATAACAGAATTTGAAGGTATATAAGCTGAGAGTATTAACCAAATGTCAGGAAGTGTCAGGGAGTAATCCTTGATAATCATGATCCGCACTATATAGTGTGCATCATCATGAAATTATCAGCAGAACAAGTTCTCAACGCCATGGATGGCGTCGCTATGGTGCTTGATGATCAGCTTATCATCAGGCAAGTTGGGCAGAAAAACTGGGATCAGTTTTATCAGCAAAACGCCAGTTCAGACGAAACCGTTCATCTCTCTGCAACAGAGGTCATAGGCAAACCATTTATGAGCTTTATTGCCGGCAGTGATGTTCGATCAACTTACCACGAACTTTTCATGCGCGTAGTCAATGACAACTTAGGTGCTGTAAGTGTGGAATATCGTTGTGATGCACCTGAATTCAAACGAGAAATGCGCTTTTCGTTAAGTCTCATTGAATCTGGTCCAAAGCAGCGTCGCCTGCTCTATCAGTCAATTCAACTTTCGGAAACACCGAGAGCCCGGATTAACCTGTTCTCTGCATTAGTGAGTCCCAAAAGTGATGCAGATATACTCACGGTCTGTTCCATCTGTGCAAAGGTCAGCTGGCCTGTCGGTGCAACACCACCGAATCGTGAATGGATAGAAGCCAGTGATTATTATCGTCGCGGCGGCTCAGAGGTTGAATTGATTTCTCATGGCATGTGTGAAAGCTGTTTTGAAAAATTAATGGCTCATTAGACAGCATTTCCAATGGACGTCTGATTACCCTATGCTATGACTATCAAGCAAATTAGTCAGGCCACACCTCATGCCAGACGGACAATACTCCTCAAAGCAATTCTATTTCTTATTAATCACGCTGCTGTTCTTGTCAGCGTTGATCCTCGCCACTGAACCATTGACTGGATTGGGACTGGCGCACAGCCTTTTTTATGTCCCTGTCATGATGTTTGCTGTGGGCACGCAAAATCATAAAATCATTCTGACTATTCTGATTGTTGCAGTTAGTGGCACTTGGCTTGGAACGTTACTTTCTCCGTTACCACCTGCTGGGATAGCGCTCGACTATGCCATCGGGAATCGCATCTTAACAACGATCTCCATCATTGCAGTCTATGTGATTGGCTATTTTTCACTCACCGTCAAAAAACGTTTAGAGTTTGAAAAACAAATCGCGATTAGCGAAAAGAATAATTTCTCTCAGCTTGCCGAAAGTTTGCCTGTTCAAATCTGGACAGCTACTGCTGAAGGAGCCATCGATTATGTCGGTGATAAGTTGGTTGTTTTTTGTGGCAGAGACAAAAACACGATACAAAAAACCTGGCTTGAGCTGCTGCATCCTGATGACAGAGAACCCACTGTAAAAGCCTGGCAGCATAGTGTGAACACCGGTGCTCCCTACGGCGTTGAGTTTCGTTTAAAAAGACATGACGATGTTTACGTCTGGCATCTGACCAGTGCCACCCCTTCAAGAAATGAACATGGCCAAATCACTAAGTGGTTTGGCTCTTCTGTTGATATTAGTACATTAAAAGCATTAGACGAGAGAGCATCGCTGCTCAGCACGCAGTTATACAACACCCTTGAATGCATTAACGATGCATTTATAACGGTGGATAAAGATTTTCAGATTACCTTTGCCAACCAAAAAGCCTGCAACATTTTGCACGTAACCCAATCTGATGTTGCCTTGGCACCACTCTGGGATCATTTCTCAGAAAATAATGACAAGCCGATCACTAACAAGATCATTGAAGCCGTCAGTTCAAAATCTGCGGTGCAGTTATCTGCCTGGTTTACAGGCGGCCAATGTTGGTTGGAAATGCAGATCTATCCTTCTAATGATGGCGGCATAGCGATTTATTTCCGAGATATTACGGCTGAGAAAAAACGTCAGGAAGAACTGAAACTTTTGCAGGCTGCGGTTGCGCGCATCAACGACATTATTCTCATCACTGAAGCTGAACCATTAGATCTGCCCGGTCCCAGAATTGTTTATGCCAATAAAGCCTATGAGCGAAAAACTGGTTATAAATTGGAAGAAATCATCGGAAACACGCCCAGGATCTTGCAAGGTCCCAAAACAGACCGCAAAGAACTCGATAAAATTAAAGCCGCACTTAAAAAATGGCAGCCTATCCGGACAGAGCTCATCAATTACACCAAGAGACGAGAAGAGATCCATCTTGAAATTGAGATCCTGCCCATTGCCGATGAATCCGGCTATTTCACGCATTGGGTCTCTGTTGAGCGTGATGTAACAGAGCAAAGAAAATTTCAGTCACAAATGGAAAACTCACAGCGGATGGAATCCATTGGCAGGCTGACAGGCGGCATTGCCCATGACTTTAATAACCTCTTAACCGTTGTACTTGGTAATGCAGACATGCTTTCGATGTTTGCTAAAGATCCTAATATGGTCAAATCATCGGCTGGCATGATTATTAAAGCAGCTGAAAAAGCGAGTGCTCTGACCAAAAGCCTGTTAGCTTTCTCAAGAAAACAAGCACTCTTACCTCAAATTATTGATTTAAAAACATTGTTTGCAGAGCTTGACCCACTCTTACAAAGCAGTGTCAGTGAAAAAAACAAACTGCATATTGAAATTGAAGATAATGCATGGCCTGTTGAGGTTGATCCGGCGCAGCTTGAAAGCGCATTACTCAACATGGCTATCAACTCAAGAGATGCCATGCCTAAAGGTGGGTTATTTTCAATTGAGGTGAAAAACATTCATCTTTATGAACAAGATCTCCCCTCACTTGAGGAGATGATACCGGGTGATTATGTGATGTTTGTCATTTCTGACAATGGCGCTGGCATGTCACGTGAACAGCAATCAAAAATTTATGAGCCATTCTATACCACTAAATCACCAGACAAAGGCACCGGTCTAGGCCTTAGCATGGTGTTTGGGTTTGTGAAACAAAGCGGCGGCCATATTCAGGTTTACTCTGAGCCGGATTTTGGGACTACATTTCGTATTTACTTTCCTAAAGCTGAAGCAACTATCGCACAAAAACCTGAAAATGTATTAATGGAAGAAATACAGTTCAAAGGCACCGGACAAAAAATTCTTATTGTTGAAGATAACCCCAGTATTTTGTCTCTCGCCGAACAATATCTTAAACAAGCCGGATACCAGACGCTTACTGCGAGTGATGCAGATGAAGCGTTAAAAATCATAGAGAAAGCCGATGACTTAGACATGCTGTTTACTGACATTATCATGCCAGGCAGTGTCTCAGGCCTTGGCGTAGCCAGTGCATTTGAGGCTAAATTTAAAGCTCAGCCAATATTGCTCTCTTCGGGCTTTGCGGAAGTCCTACTTCGTGAAGATAAGCGTATTCATCAGGACAAACCTTTTTTGACAAAACCATACCGGCAGAAAGAGTTCTTGCTGGAAATTGGCAAATGTTTGAATAAGGTAACAAAAATGCCTGATTAAACTTGCGCAAGTGACCATATTTAGGATTAGTATAGTTCTATCATTTGTATTAAGTCCTAACGTATAGGTATATGGCCGAAATTAAAAAGAATAAAAAGCCGAAATTTCTTGTTTTGGATGATGAGCCATTAACCGCTCAGACAATTTCTCAAATGGCCATGGTCTTTGGTTATGATTCAACCTTTACCACTGAACCTACTGCTTTTTTTGAAATGGTGAATGACTGGACGCCCGACATCATTGCCATTGATTTAATGATGCCTGAAATGGATGGTGTACAGGTGATGGAACGGCTTGCCATGGAAGGTTGTGCAGCAAAGCTGATTATTACCAGTGGAGTGGGTGGAAAAATACTAACAGCAGCGGGCCTTTCTGCAGAACAACATGGACTTGATATATTAGGAATACTTTCTAAGCCATTTTCATCCTCTAAATTTAGTAATCTTTTAAAAGATTCTGTTATTGCAACACCGGCACCGGCATTTCAGATCGCTAACTCACATTCCAAAAAGCCCTCACCGACACCAACCGAACTCAATGACGCAATTGAGAATAACGACATTAAAGTGGCTTATCAGCCGAAGATTTACTGCAAAACAGGCACACTTGCAGGCTTTGAAGCCTTAGCAAGATGGCAGCATTCTGAGCTTGGCAATATTCCACCAGATATTTTTATTGAAGTTGCTGAAAAAAATCAGTTGATAGATGCGCTTACCCGCGTCGTTGCCAAACAAGCACTTGATTGGTTAAGCACTGTTGCCAGTGAAGACTATGCGGCTAAGATTGGCTTTCATACATTTCAGAGTCTGAAGCTTTCACTTAACATTTCGGCAAGCTCCATCAAAAACAAAGAGCTTTTCGATTGGCTTTTCAATTATTGTGAAGAAAAAAGAATTGCTCCAAACCGATTAGTGCTTGAACTGACTGAAACCAGTGCTATGCAAGATCCAACCACATCATTGGATAATTTGACGCGATTACGCATGCGGGGGTTTCACCTCTCAATTGATGACTTTGGCACTGGTTACTCTTCGATGGCGCAGCTAGTTCGGCTGCCTTTTTCAGAAATCAAAGTCGATAAATCTTTTGTGGTGAATGCGGCAAGCTCAGAAGAATCCAGAACCATCATCAAATCAATTGTCGACTTAGGTAATAGTCTGCAAATGAACACTACCGCCGAAGGTATTGAAGATCAACAAACGTTGAGTTTTCTTAAAGAAATTGGCTGCGAATTGGCTCAGGGTTATCTTCTCTCCCCGCCAATGGAGCCGACGGCTATTGAAAATTGGTTTCTTTCAAGAGAGCGTTTAAGAGAAACGGCCAGAATTGAATCTCTCAACCATACCAATCTTTTAGATACACCCGCAGAAGAACGTTTTGACAGAATTACCCGCCTAGCACAGCAATTATTCGATACGAAGATCTCCCTTATCAGCTTCGTTGATGCCAATAGGCAATGGTTCAAATCGATGCAGGGACTTGAAGTCATCGAAACACCGCGAAAAATTGCTTTTTGTTCTAAAGCCATTGAAAACGATTACCCGCTTGTTATTCGCGATACACTCTCTGACCCAAGGTTCAAAAATAATCCATTAGTCACGGGCGAGCCCCATATCCGATTCTATGCAGGACAGCCACTTACTTTGCCAGATGGTAATAAGGTGGGAACGCTCTGTCTGATTGACGATAAACCAAGGAGCTTCGAGCAAGAAGACGTCTTAAAATTAAAAGAACTCTCATTATTGGCAGAAAAAGAATTAGCCAATACGCTGAGCAGCGACGCGATCGAATACCACACAGGCCTGATAAATCGCGAAACCTTTAAAACTCGTGCTGACTCAGGACTCACGCTCTGCAAAAAATTACATCTAAAAATTACTATTATTTCTGTTCAACTAAGTGGTCTCGCACTTATCAATCAGAAATACGGTAAAACTTACGGTGATGAAATCATCAAAACCTTTGCTGATATGGTGATGAGCCTCTCCGGTAAAAAAGATTTGGTTGGCCGTTATCGAAATACACGTATCGCGATGGAGCTGATTGGTATTGATGAGCCTCAATCAAAATTATTGTTTGAAAAACTCAAGCAATTAGCTGCACTTTGGGCCGGGTCCAACCCGGATGTCGCGGCTATTTTGAATTATCGGCTGGGTTTTTATGTGTCGCAACCAGTTGCGTCTAACTCAATCGAAGAATTAATCGAAAAAAGCTTTCAGGCTTGAGCGGATCCTTCAATCGCTAAGCGGATTTTTCTTGCAAGTTCAATCGGCCGGTATGGTTTTGAAAGTAGTAACACTCCTGGATCGAGCCTTCCCTGATGCACAATCGCATCCTGTGTATAACCGGATGTGAATAACACTCTCAAGTTTGGATGATACGCCAAGGCTTTATCGGCAAGCTCTTTACCACTCATTCCCGGCATCACCACGTCAGTAAATAAAAGTGATATTGCAGGGTTTGATTTAAGAATTTCAAGCGCCTGCTGGCCATTGCTTGCATGAATGACGTGATAGCCCAGCATAAGTAATTGTTCGCGGGCATATTGTCTAACCATCTCATCATCTTCAACCAATAAAATGGTCTCATTACCTGATAAGGCTGCAACGTCATATTCAATATCAGTGTCCTGGTTTTGCTCTGCCACATCCTGTGATACAGGAAAAAATAGCTTCAAGGTCGTGCCAACGCCTAATTCTGAATAAATACTGATATGACCACCACTTTGTTTTACAAAACCATAGACCATGGCAAGGCCAAGCCCAGTGCCTTCGCTTTTACTTTTCGTTGTGAAAAATGGTTCAAAAACATGATGTAAATTGTTCGCAGCGATACCACAGCCGCTGTCAGAGACGGTGATCTGAACATATTCGCCAGGCGTCGTATCATGCTCTAGTGCATATTGCTCATCAATTTCAGTATTTGCTGTTTCTATAGTGAGACAGCCACCATCTTTCATCGCGTCCCTGGAGTTAATGGCAAGATTTAATATGGCATTTTCGAGCAAGCCAGGGTCGACCATGGCGAGATCCAGTGTCGTTGCAAGGTCTAAATGAACCTCGATCTCGTCACCGAGCGTTCTGAACAACAATGGCTTAATCTTTTGAACGAGTCTGTTAATGTCTGTACTTTTAGGATTAAGCGGCTGCTTGCGAGCAAAAGCTAAAAGACTCTGTGTCAGCTCAGAGCCACGATAAGAAGCTGAGACAATCATGTCAGCCATCATGGACAACATCTCGTCTCCTTGAACCCGATCAGCAATCATCTCGGCATTACCCTGCATCACGGTCAGGAGGTTGTTGAAATCATGTGCAACGCCGCCGGTTAACTGGCCAATCGACTCTAGCCTTTGTGATTGGCGTAAGCGCTCTTCTAACTCAAGACGCTCAGTAATGTCATTCATACCGCCAACCATTCTTATTGCCTGACCTTGCTCGTCGCGAATCAAAAATGCCCGGTCAATAACATGTGCGTGTGAACCATCTGCCCTTAAAAAACGATATTGGCCAGACCAGACATTACGATCTTCATCATTGGCGATAA
>FYBJ01001031.1_pt1 | contig 14584 bp, 12 predicted proteins | sample 1134611 | NCBI WGS metagenome assembly FYBJ01 (sample SAMEA104116008, study PRJEB20421) | marine metagenome | isolation source: marine | reverse complement strand
AGCCTGTACGTCCTTTGAGTCAGTTTACCCCGACGACGGACACTCACGACACAGGTTTGTCAAATATACAATTGCCTTAAGTTGGCCTTAGCTCACCAGGATGCTCTTACCTCCGTACTCGGCCACCGCGCCCAGCATCTCTTCGATACGGATCAACTGGTTGTACTTCGCCAACCGGTCCGAGCGTGCAAGAGAGCCGGTCTTGATCTGACCACAGTTGGTCGCAACAGCGAGATCAGCTATGATAGAGTCTTCGGTCTCACCCGACCGATGCGACATGACATTGGTCATGCGGGCGCGGTGCGCCATACCGACGGCCTCGAGCGTCTCGGTCAGAGTGCCGATCTGATTCACCTTGACCAGCATCGAGTTTGCGCATCTCCGCTCGATGCCCATCGCAAGACGCGCCGGGTTGGTCACAAACAGGTCATCCCCTACGAGCTGAATCTTGTCACCCAGCCGGTCGGTCAACAACTTCCAGCCGTCCCAATCATCTTCCGAACAGCCATCCTCGATCGAGACGATAGGATAGTCGTCGCAGAGCCGCGCGAGGTAGTCGACATTCTCCTCGGATGTCAGCAACAAGCCTTCGCCATTCATGTTGTATTTGTCGTCGCGGTAGTACTCAGTCGCAGCACAATCCATGGCCAGGTAGAAGTCCTCGCCAGGCTTGTAGCCTGCATTCTCAATCGATTTGAGGATAAAGTCCAGCGCATCGCGGGTCGAGCCGATCTCTGGAGCGAAGCCGCCTTCGTCGCCGAGGCCGGTCGACATGCCGGCCATCGAAAGCTCTTTTTTCAGCGTGTGGAACACTTCCGAGCCCATGCGCACGGCTTCGCGTATGTTCGCCGCCGCAACCGGCACAATCATGAATTCCTGGATGTCGATCGGATTGTCGGCATGCTCTCCCCCATTGATGATGTTCATCATGGGCACAGGCAAGACGCGTGCCGAAGTTCCGCCGACATAGCGAAAGAGCGGTTGACCGGTGGACTTGGCCGCTGCTTTGGCAACGGCCAGCGACACTCCGAGTATGGCGTTTGCGCCAAGGCGACCTTTGTTTTCGGTGCCGTCGAGTTCGCACATGGCCATGTCAATGGCCACCTGTTCGGTAGCGTCAAAGCCGACGATGGTCTCGGCGATCTCTGTGTTGACCGCCGCCACTGCCTCTAGAACTCCCTTGCCCATGTAGCGCGCCATATCACAATCGCGGCGCTCAACCGCTTCGTGCAAGCCGGTGGAGGCCCCCGATGGCACGGCAGCACGGCCAAGCGTGCCGTCGTCGAGGGTGACATCGACTTCGACAGTAGGGTTTCCCCGGCTGTCAAGGATTTCGCGTGCGTGGATGTCGATGATGGAGCTCATGGTGTTTCAGCCTTGTTCATTTTGATCAGCGGAAGGTCGCGACACGGATGTTGTTGGTGCTTCCCACTTGCCCGAAAGGGACACCTGACAAGACCACCATCTTGTCCCCGACATTCGGTGCCAGAAGGCGCTGGCATTCCGACCTGGCTGTTTCGACCATGCTGTCATAGTCCTCCGCTGTCGCCTCCAGAACCGAGCGGGCGCCCCAGACCAAAGCCATTCGGCGCGATACGGATTGGTCGCGAGTCATCACGATCAAAGGCAGTTTTGGACGTCGTGCCGCAATGCGCAGGCCTGTCAACCCTGACATGGAATAGGCCATGATGCACTTTGCGTGCAGTGCGCATGCGAGCGTTGCACCAGTATCGGCAATGGCATCGGCATCCGTCTGTGATGGCTCGCGCGAAGCTGTCATCGCCTTGGTGTAAAACGCATGACTTTCGGTTGATCGGATGATCCGGTCCATCACCTCGACGGCCTCAGACGGATAGGCTCCGGTCGCGCTCTCCGCCGACAACATCACGGCATCGGCACCATCATAGATTGCGGTGGCGACGTCTGACGCTTCGGCGCGGGTGGGCGCGGGGGAGGCTGTCATGGATTCCAGCATTTGCGTGGCCACGATCACCGGGCGGCAGGCGCGGCGGCACAGCGCGATGATTTCCTTTTGCCGCGCGGGCACGTCTTCGGGCGGGATTTCCACGCCGAGGTCGCCACGGGCAATCATGATGGCATCGGACCGGTTGATGATCGCGTCGATGCCGTCGAGCGCGGATGGCTTCTCGATCTTCGAGATCAGACCAGCCCGGCCGTCGATGATCCGGGCGATTTCATCGAGATCGGAGGATTTCTGCACGAAAGACAGCGCCACCCAGTCGACGCCGTGGGCAAGGCCGAACTCAAGATCTGCTCGGTCCTTTTCGGTTAGCACCGGCAAGTCGAGCACGCAGTCGGGCAGGTTGACCCCTTTGCGGTCGCTGACCTTGCCGCCTTCGATGACTTCGGCCTCAAGTTTGCCCGCCTGCTTGTCGGTAATTCTAAGTCGCACGCGCCCATCGTCGATGAACACCCGATGGCCCAGCTCAATAGCCGCGAATATCTCAGGGTGAGGCAAAGGCAGACATGTATCGTCTTTGGCCGTTTCAACCGGTAGAAAGCATACCTTCTCATGTCGGTCGAGAATACGAGCGCCACCGGCAATTCGCCCAAGTCTGATCTTCGGTCCCTGCAAATCCTGAAGGATCCCAATCGGCACGCCGACCTCGCTTTCCAAAGCCCGGATTGCTGCGATGGTGGTCGCATGAATGTCATGTTCGCCATGGCTGAAATTCAGCCGGAAGGTATCAACCCCCTTGTTGAACAGGCTGCGCAACATGAACGGCGAGGCGCTGGCTGGCCCAACAGTTGCAACGATCTTGGCGCGTCTTTCGCGGATCATGGGATGTCCTTCGGTTAGGCCTGAGCAGGCGTCAAAGCACCACGACGGCGCGGAAATCATTCACATTGGTTAGGGTCGGCCCGGTGCGAATCAGGTCACCAGTGGCCTCGAACAGCGAATAGCTGTCGTGGTTCCTCAGATTGACAGTGCCATCCAGGCCTTTTGTTTGCGCGCGCTCCAGAAAGTCTGGGCCGATCCCAGCACCAGCGGCATCTTCGGTGCCGTCGATTCCGTCGGTGTCCACCGCCAGGGCGTGAATGCCGGGATGGCCGTTCAGGGCAATCGCGAGGCTCAGCAGGAACTCGGTGTTCCGTCCGCCGCGCCCCGAGGAAGTATCGCCAATGGACACGGTTGTCTCACCCCCTGACAGCAAGACCACCGGGGCACGCGCTGGCGCAGCGTGACGGGCAACAGATTTCGCGATGCCCGCCATGGCAATGCCCAACTCGCGCGCCTCGCCTTCCAAGGCGTCCCCCAGCAGAACCGGCGTCACTCCAGCCTCTCGCGCCACCGTCGCTGCGGCCTCCAGCGACATCTGCGGTGTCGCGATCATCCTGAAATCGACCTCGAAATCAGTGGTTTTCTCGGCTTTAGCTAAAAGGATTTCACGCGCAGTCAACGGCAGGTCCGGGCCAAGCCGGTCGACCAGCTGCGAGAGGTCGTCGCCCGAAGTGGGGTCAGGCACAGTCGGTCCAGACGCAACAGCCGCAGGATCGTCGCCAGGGACATCGGAGATCGCAAGAGTCACCAATCTCGCTGGACTTGCGGCCTGAGCCAACCCGCCACCCTTGATCTTCGACAGCCTGCGCCGAACGCGGTTCATATCGTCGATGGTCAGGCCGGATTTCAGCAGCAGCTTGTTGACCGTGATCTTCTCTTCCAAGGTCAGCGGCGGTGTCGGCATAGGCATCAGCGCCGATCCGCCGCCCGAGATTAGCGCAATCACGAGATCGCCCTTTCTGGCGGCTTTTGCCGTTTGAAGAATGTCGCGTGCCGCTTCCAAGCCTGCCGCATCGGGTACGGGATGGGAGGCTTCTCGCACCGAAATGCGATCGGTGGGGACCGCGTGGCCAAAGCGGGTTACGACGACGCCCGAAAGCTCGACATCGGGCCAGGCCTTCTCCAGGGCACGCGCCATAGCCGCGGCAGACTTGCCCGCGCCGATGACGATGCAGCGACTCGTGGGCTTTTCAGGCAGGTGCCGTGCCAGAACCGTCGCCGGGTCAGCTGCCGCGATGGCAGCCGTCATCATGCGGCGCAGCAGCGCCTTTACATCGTCCTCGGTCATTTGGCTGTCCTCAGATATTCTCGCCGCGGATCGCGTCGCAGACCGCATCAGTGACGTCCTGAGTGGTCGCTGTGCCGCCCACATCCGGGGTCATGATGCCTTCGGCGCACACCTTTTCCACGGCGCGCATCAGACGTTCCGCCGCAGCGGTCTCGCCCAGATGCTCCAGCATCTGGCTTGCGGTCCAGAAGGTGGCAACTGGATTGGCGATCCCCTTGCCGGTTATGTCGAAGGCCGAACCGTGGATTGGTTCGAACATTGACGGATAGCGGCGCTCGGGGTCAATGTTGCCGGTGGGCGCAACGCCGAGAGACCCCGCCAACGCGCCGGCAAGATCAGACAGAATATCTGCGTGCAGGTTGGTGGCCACAATCGTGTCGAGCGATTTCGGGTTCTTAACCATGCGAACGGTCATGGCGTCGACCAGCATTTTGTCCCAAGTCACATCCGGGAAATCCTTGGATACTTCCAGCGCAATTTCGTCCCACATCACCATGCCGTGGCGCTGTGCGTTCGACTTGGTCACGACAGTCAGGAATTTGCGAGAGCGCGACTGTGCCAGTTTGAAGGCATAGCGCATGATCCGCTCTACGCCGACGCGGGTGAAGATCGACACTTCAGTCGCCACTTCCTCCGGCATTCCCCGATGGGCGCGACCGCCTACGCCGGAATATTCGCCTTCTGAGTTTTCGCGCACGATCACCCAGTCAAGATCGCCCGGGCCAACACCGGCCAGCGGCGAGGAGATTCCCGGCAGGATCTTAGTTGGGCGCACGTTGGCGTATTGGTCAAAGCCCTGGCAGATCGGCAGGCGCAGACCCCAGAGCGTCACGTGATCGGGCACGTCCGGCGCGCCAACCGCACCGAAAAAGATTGCGTCGAAATTTTTCAGCTGTTCGGTGCCGTCCTCTGGCATCAATGCCCCGGTCTTCTTGTAGCGCTCTGAACTCCAATCGAACTCGGTAACATCGAACGCAAAACCGCCGTCACGGCGTGCCAACGCTTCCAGCGCCTGGTGCCCGGCGGCGATGACTTCGGGGCCGATACCATCGGCGGGAATGGAGGCGATCTTGTAGGTTTTCATTTCCTGGGTCCGTTCGTTGAGTTCCTGCGACTGCACTGATGCGCCATTTGCAGGGGCTGTTTGCTGGATCGTCATCTTATCTCCTCCTGTGTGACGTCAGTCCGACACTTGACATGACGCTACAGCTCTGGACTTGCCGCCCTCAATCTGCGTAAGATTATATACAGATGTGAAATAGTGGCTATTGGAACCGCGAGATTGGATACCGACCAGATCAGATGCTTCCTTGCGGTCGCGGAAACCCTGCATTTCGGGCGGGCCGCGCAATCGCTCGATATGTTGCCTGCCTCTCTGGGACGGCAAATTCGCTTACTTGAGGACAAGCTTGAAACGCGACTGTTCCTCCGGACCACGCGCAGCGTATCCCTTACCGAAGCGGGCACCAGCATTCTCGAAGAGGCTCGCGCTCTGGTCGCGCAGGCTGAGCAATTTGAAGAAAAGGTGCGCAACGTGCGCAAGTCAGAGACGCCGGTCCTGAAAGTTGGCGCCATCGATAGCGCGGCCGCAGGATTGATCCCGCAACTCTTGAAGCTGGTGCGTGAGGAGCAACCTGATCTCGAAATCCAGCTCTTCGAACAGAAGACCATCCACCTCTTGCCGAAACTGCTGAGCGGCTCGCTCGATATCGCTTTCTGTCGACCTCCGGATGTGCGCGATCAACGGCTCAACTTCCGGGCGCTGTTTTTCGAAACCGCCGTAGTCGCCTTGCCAGAGAACCATCGGTTGGCTGATCAAAGCAGTATTGCGATCTCTGATCTGGCAGACGAACCTCTGATCGTGCCGGATCGCCGGTCCCGTCCACATTCGCACGATCTGACAATCAAGCTCTTTGTCGATGTCGGACTGACCGCGCGCATTGCCCAGGTGGCCGAAGAAAAGCAAACCATCGTCAACCTCGTTGCGGCGGGAACAGGCCTCGCCATCGTCCCGCGCTGGACGTCGCGGCTTCAGGTTCCGGGCGTGACTTTCGTTCCCCTGACCATTCCGGATGGTACGACGCGGTCAAAACTGATCCTCGCGGCGGCATGGACGCGCGGCACAAGAGATCCGGCACGCGACGCATTTCTGGCCGTGCTTGAAAGCCATCTGCCGGAGTTGGAAGCTACGGCCTGATTATTTCATAATTGAATATAAAATTTGGCGCATAGCCCAAGGCCGTCCATCCCCGCATGATCTGTTTATTGTTGCTGCCCCCAAAATACGGGGCGCATCGGAGGACTCATCGGAGGAGGAAGTTCCATGAAATTCAAGACCATTTCCGCAGTCGCGGCGCTGTGCGCCACGATCGCGATGCCCGTCGCCGCGCAGGATCGCGACGGCTGGCCCAACAGCATCACCATCGGCACCGGTAGCCAGGGCGGCACCTACTTCACCTATGGCTCGGGTTTCGGTGCCATGCTCAGCGAAGAATTGGACCTGAACGCAGGTGTCGAAATCACCGGCGGCCCGGTGCAGAACGTGACGCTGGTGGAAACCGGCGAGCACCAGCTTGGCTTCGTGACGCTTGGACCCGCCGACGAGGCCTATCGCGGCGAAAGCCCGCTGATGCCCGGCGTTCCGCATGAAAACGTGCGCGCGTTGTTCCCGATGTACCAGACGCCGCTGCAGGCGGCGGTCCTGGCTTCGTCGGACATCCAGAACTTTCAGGATCTGAACGGCAAGCGGATCGGCGTCGGCCCGGCAGGCGGCACCTCGGCCACCTACTGGACGCGCTACTTCGAAGCGACCGACTCGGGCGCCACCATCAGCAATGCTGGCGGCTCGGACACTGCGGGCCAACTCAAGGACGGGCTGATCGACGCCTTCGTCTACGCCGCGGGCCTGCCGACCGGCGCCTACGCCCAGCTGGCGGTGGAAAACGACGTGCGCTTCCTGTCGATGGGGCCGGAAACCCTGGCGACGATGAAGGAACTTGCGCCCGCGATGCAGGAGTTCACCATTCCGGCCAACACCTACGAGGATCAGCCGGAACCGCTCCAGACCGTGTCGCTGTGGAACTTCGCCATCGCGCATCAGGACATGCCTGAAAGCCTGGCCTACGAGATCACCAAGCTGGCGATGGAAAACCCGGAGCGGATGGTCCAGAACCACGCCGCTGCCAAGGAAACCCTGGCCGAGAACGTGCTCAAGAACACCGTGATCCCGTTCCATCCGGGGGCCGTCAAGTGGTTCGAAGAGAACGGCTACGAGATCCCTGCTGACCAGAAGTAAGCGCGTCCCGCGTTTGCGCTGCACGGGCGGTCGAGCCTTGTCTCCCGCCCGTGCTCACCATTCAACCCCTTTCATGGGTGACCCATCATGACCAAGACACAGGACTCTCATGGCGGGCCCGAGGCCGAGCCGGACCTTTCGCTGATCGAACAGGAAACCGCCAAGGCGCATGTGGATGAAGACCCGCTTGCCAGCAATCAGCGGGATTTCACTGGCACGCGCAATATGGCCATCGCCACGATGTGTGTCGCCTACTCGGTCTTTCATCTGCTGGTCATGAACGTCTATCCGCTCGAGACCTGGGCCTATCGCCTGAGCCATGTCGGCGGCGGGCTGTTTCTGGGCTTTCTATTGTTTGGCGCCACGTCGCTGTCCGAGGACGCCGAGGGCGAAATCCGCAACCCGATGTCGCTGGCCCTGCTGGGTCTTGCCGCTGCAGGCATCGGCTATGCGCTGATCTCCGTTGCCGCGATTTGGATCAATGGCACGCTCATGGGTGTGGCGCTGCCCCCCGCCTGGGCCATGTCGTCCTTCGGCATTCCGCTGGCCGCCGGGACGGCGCTGGCCATCCTGCATGGCTGGCTTTTCCCGCAACGCGACCGCCGCGCATTTTCCGCCGGCGACATCCTGTTGGCCGTCGCCGCGCTGGTCGCGACCGCCTACCTGATCTTCTTTGCACGCCAGTTGCAGCTGCGCGCCGGTATGCCGATGGCGCTGCCCGGAGACATGTGGGCGGCGATCACCGGCGTGATCCTGATCATCGAACTGACCCGCCGCCTGGCAGGTATGGCCCTGGTGATCATCGCGTCGATCTTTGTCGCCTATTCCTTCCTCGGACCCTGGCTGCCGGGCATTTTTGAGCACCGCGGATATGATGCCAAGCGCTTCTTCTCCTACATCTTCACCGACAACGGCATCCTTGGCGCACCCATCGCGATCTCGTCGACCTACATCATCCTCTTCGTGATCTTCGCCGCCTTCCTGCAGACCACGCGGGTCGGCGAATACTTCGTCAACCTTGCCTTCGCCGCTGCCGGGCACAAGCGCGGCGGCCCGGCCAAGGTGGCGATCTTCGCCTCCGGCCTGATGGGCATGATCAACGGCACCTCGGCGGGCAACGTGGTGGCCACCGGATCGCTGACCATCCCGATGATGAAAAAGGTGGGCTACAAGCCGCAGACCGCCGCTTCGGTTGAAGCCGCGGCATCGACAGGCGGGCAGATCATGCCGCCGATCATGGGCGCAGGCGCCTTCATCATGGCCGAAATCACCGGCATCCCCTACATGGAGATCGTCTCGGCCGCGATCATTCCGGCGGCGCTCTATTTCCTCTCGGTCTATTTCATGATCGACCTGGCGGCGCAGAAGGCGAACCTGAAAGGCCTCCCGCGGGAGCAACTGCCCAAGTTCGGTGTGCTGATCCGTCAGATCTATCTTCTGACCCCCATCATCGTGCTGATATATGCCCTCTTCGCTGGATACTCGGTGATCCGTTGCGGAACCCTGGCGATGATTACGGCCGCCGTGGTTTCCTGGCTCACGCCGCACCGGATGGGGCCGAAGCAGCTGTTTAACGCGCTCGACAATGGCGCGCGCATGGTTCTGCAACTGGTGGCGGTCTGCGCGACCGCGGGCATCATCGTGGGTGTCATCGCCCTGACTGGTATCGGCTCCCGCTTCTCGACAGTTCTGCTGGCGCTTGCGGACCAGAGCCAGATCTTGGCGCTGTTCTTCGCCATGGTCGTTTCCATCGTGCTAGGGATGGGAATGCCCACAACCGCAGCTTATGCTGTCGCAGCAAGTGTCATCGCACCGGGCGTCGTCAATCTTGGCGTAGAGCCGTTGATTGCTCACCTGTTCATTTTCTACTTCGCTGTGATGTCGGCGATCACCCCGCCTGTCGCCCTGGCGGCTTACGCCGGATCTGCGTTGGCAGGGTCCGACCCGGTAAAAACCAGCGTCGAGAGTTTCAAGATCGGCTTAGCGGCCTTTGTGGTCCCTTATATGTTCTTCTACTCCCCTGCGATGCTGCTTGAAGGCACTTGGTTCGAGATCGGCCACATCGCTATCACTGCGATTGTAGGCGTCTATCTTCTCTCCTGTGCCGTTCAGGGGTGGTTCATCGGACACGCAGGTGCTGTCGTTCGGGTTGCCCTTCTGGCAGCGGGTTTGTCAATGATCGCAGGTGGCTGGCTGACGGACGCCTTTGGCCTTGGCCTTGTTGTGCTTATTGCGGTCCTGCAGAAGCGCATTCTGACAGCGAAAGACCTCGCGCACGGCGCAGATTAGTAAAACCGAGGCGGTCGAAATGTTGACCGCCTCGACCACACAAGTTCCAGAGAAGTTAATGGGTCCAGATGATCGCGAACTTCTCTCCAGTCACCAGTAACTTACGTCACAGCTTTTTTGGGTGATGGTGGTATTGGTTAGGTTTATATATGGCGATTTCCGCATTGTTGGGTCACTGCCAAGACGCTTGAACCTAGATTCAGCTTTCCTGAAGTTTTGCTGACCTCCTTGCAGTCGCAAGACTTCAGAATTTTCGTGCAGCGCTCGATAAGACCATGTCCGCTTAGGATCGTAAACGCTCATTTCTTGCGAGGGAGTGAACTGGTGCTATGTCCGCTGACCTGGTCATTGCCCTGTTGAAAATTCTGCGCAGTTCACGAACGGCTGGTTTGGAGAAGCTGCGTTGCAGCGCTCGTCGATTATGTGAACGGCAAGTCTGGGCCGTGCGTGTCTATGGGATCGCGCTCGACATCACGGGATGCTGCGCTGCCTCCAATGACTGCAAAGAGCCGATTGTGTTGAAAAACTCGAAAATCTGACAGCAGCATTCTTGTGCCAGAATCCGTTGCAGCAGCAAGGTTGAGGCCAAATGCCCGGTAGGGCGTCTGAGAGCCTCGGACATTGCCAACGCTGGTCTTCGGCCGACCCCCTCGACGAATTTTCGTATAAGCCTTCTATGAGCAAGTTTTTGACCCGTTTTCGCGAAAATCAGAGTTTTTCAACAAAATCAGCCCTTTTTGCCGAATGCTGCAGGCTGCACGAGCGACGACAATGCACGGATAGCCGACCTTGGGCTTATGGAAGGCTTTCCTGCCCCGGCACGATCATTGTGCTAAGGCCCCGGTCTATATTAAGACGCTTCGAAACAGGCAGAGGCTCAATGGTAAGCGTGATGGGCTACTCCCTCAGGCGCTTCGGGCGCGTTCGCGTTCGATCATGCCAAACAGATCGCGCGGATCATCGGGGTCAGCAATCATGTCGAGATGCTGCCACTTGTCAGTCTTCGCGATCTTGTCGCGTAGCCAGCGTAGAGCGGAAAAATCCTCGATGGCGAAGCCGACGCCGTCAAACAGGGTGATCTGACGCTCATCCGTGCGCCCTTGGCTGGCACCTGTCATGACCTGCCAGAGTTCTTTGACAGGATGGTCGTTTTCCAGCTGTTGGATTTCGCCTTCGATACGGGTTTGGGGCGGGTACTCAACGAAAACATCCGACCGTAGCAGGATGTCTTTGTGCAGCTCGGTCTTGCCGGGGCAGTCGCCGCCGATGGCGTTGATGTGCACACCTGCGCCGACCATATTGTCGGTCAGGATAGTGGCATATTGCTTGTCGGCGGTGCAGGTGGTGATCACATCCGCGCCCATCACCGCTTCTTGGGGTGTCGCGCAAGCGGTGATGTTCATGCCTTTGCCTTGCAAGTTTGCGATGCACTTTTGCGTGGCCGCAGGATCCGTATCAAACAGCCGCAGGTTCTTAATTCCGCAGATGGATTTGAGCGCCAGCGCCTGAAATTCGGATTGTGCACCATTGCCGATCATCGCCAAGGTCTTGGAGCCCTTACGGGCAAGAAATTTGGTCGCCACGGCGGAGGTTGCGGCCGTCCGCATAGCAGTCAGGATCGTCATTTCGGTCAGCAAAACCGGATAGCCGGTATCAACCGAAGCCAGCAGCCCGAAAGCGGTGACGGTCTGCAACCCGTCTTTCATATTCTTCGGGTGGCCGTTCACATATTTGAAGCCGTAATCGATGCCGTCTGACGTTGGCATCAGTTCGATCACACCCTCATCAGAATGGGATGCGACGCGCGGGGTTTTGTCAAACGAGGGCCAACGGCGGAAGTCCTCTTCGATATAGGCGGCAATTTCGACCATGCAGGTTTCGATGCCGATCTCGAGGATCAGACGCATCATGTTCTCGACGCTGACAAAGGGGACGAGGGACAGGTTGGCGTTGGGGTTTTTCATAGTCAGTAAACTGCTTCATATGCGGCGCAGCGTGCGCTGGTGTCTTTGTCTTTCAGACAGGCAATTTCGCGTCGCTTGTGCGCCACATAGACAGAGGCGAAGTCAGCCGGGAACCAGCCGCAAACGGTCTTATTGTTCTCAAACCTTTGGAGGGCGTGTTCCAATGTTTCGGGTAGGCGCACATAGCCGCGTTCCTCCAGTTCATCCGTGGACAAGACAGACAGGTCCTCTGCGGTGACTTTTGGGGCGGGCAAGGCATCTTCGAGCCCCTGAGCCCCGGCGTGGATAATCGCGGCGAGCGCCAGATAGGGCGAGGCAGCGGCGTCTGCGGCGCGATATTCAAAGTTGTACTGGCGGGCGATGCTGGAGGGGTCTGTCGCAGTCACCGGGCAGATGCGCACTGAAGCTTCACGGTCGCGAAAGCCCAGATTGTTGAAGGCCGCTGACCAGCGATGCGGGGTCAGGCGCAAGTACGACACATCGGACGGGGCTGTCAGGGCGATGATGCTGTCGAGATATTTCAACACGCCGGCGATAAAGGACGCGGTAATGCCCGACATCCCTGCGACGCCATTTTCGTCATGGGTTGCAGGTGCACCGCTTTCATCCAGAAAACTAATGTGAATGTGCACGCCGTTGCCCACGCCGGCGGGGTCTCGGATCGGCGTGAATGTCACCTCTTCCCCCAAACGTTTCGCCGTCATCCGCGTGACCTCGCGCAGGATCACAGCCTGATCGGCCGAGCGATGGTCAGGGGCCGGATCGTTTGTGACTTCGTATTGATTGGCACCATATTCTTTCATGAAGGTGTCGGATGCCAATCCGCTTTGATCGAGAGCCGCCATCAGCGTCTCGCCAAACACGCGGCGCTCAATAAAACCGCCGTGGCCGTAAGCCTGGCCGGGCTGGTCGCCGCCGGTTTTGAACTGAAACTCATGCTCAAATGCCGAGACGAGGCTGACCCCACCTGCAGCTTTCAGCCGCTCCAGCGCCGCCTTCAGAAGCGAACGTGTGCAAAACTCCCAGGGTTTGCCATCAAGGTCGGCAATGTCGCCCAACATGAAGCGTTCAACGGGTCCACCATCTTCGAAATCCAATTCGACACCGGTTTCTACGTCGGGGATCAAAAGCAAATCACCCAAAGCCCCAAAGGGACTGTCGGCAATGGCATCAAAGCAGGTGATCATGACATTCGTCGGGGTCCAGCCCACGCCCTTTCTTGCGCGTTTCTCCAAATCAGAAACCGGAAAGGCCTTGCCGCGTACTTTGCCGGCAACGTCCGAAGTCGCCGCAAAGATCAGAGGGTTCTTAATCATCTTGATTGTCTCCAAAATCCAACCGCACGGAATCCCATTCCTCGATGCGGTTTTTTGTTTGATCCCAGTTATCGTCCGCGATGCGGGTCAATAGGGCCTCTAGCAAAGCCAGGGCACCGGTGTAGCTGTCCCAGAGGGTGCTACTATCGATCGGGGCCGCCAGAACTTCGCTCGCGTGGGCAGAAATCGGCGACAGCCATTCATCGGTCATCAGCACAACCTGCACATTGCGCGCCTGCGTGGCCTTTTGCGCAAGAGCGGAAAGGCTGTCTTGGTAACGGCGGAAATCGACGATAAACAAGACATCCCGTGCCCGCATCCGGAGCAGATATTCTGGCCAAACTTCTGGGTCAGAGGGCAGGTGAAACACTTTAGCGCGGATTTGGCGCAGGTGACGTGACAGGTGTTGCGCCAACGGGTCGCTCATGCGACCGCCAATGACATAGATGCTGCGCTTTTCGTCCGCCAACATGTCTGCGATGCGTTCGAACTGGGCCTCGGACACTGCTTTGGTTGCGTCCTTCACCACAGCACAGGCCCGTTCCAGAAAACTCTCCAAGAATGCACCGTGGATCGGCGCGCTGGAGGCTTGCAGCTCAACAGGAGAGCGTTGCCCCTGTTTCAACTCGCCAATCAGGTGCCGTTGAAAATCCTGAAATCCTTGAAATCCCAGCTTGGTGACAAAGCGTGAAATGCTGGGCGGGGAGGTGTTGGTCGCCTTGGCAAGCTCTTGGATCGGCTCAAGTCCGGCAAACGGATAGTCAAGCAACAGGGCCGTCGAGAGCTTGCGCTCGGTCGATGTCAGGTCATCCGACAATTTTTCTATACGTTCGCGAACTTGCATCTTTTCTCCTATTCGCTCGATAGAAGCATTATGAAAATAATCTGTCAAGACAATCAAAATTGTTGACTATGAAAATAGTAAGTCACTATGTTGTTTGAAACCGCACTTTGAGATTCGATATGACCACATCGCCACGTAAACAGATATTCGCCTCAATCGCTGCGATCATCCTCGCCGTTGTTTTGGCATCCCTCATCTCTTCGGCTTTCGGTGCCGCGAGCGAGCGGGTGCTGACCGTCTTCTTCATCTCGTTGATCGCTGTGGTGGGAATGGGCGTCTATAGCGGGAACTCCGGGATCCTCAGCTTTGGCCACCTGTCGTTCATGGCAATCGGGGCCTACGCGGCCTCTTTGTTGACCTTGCCAGCGCAGCTTAAGATCGCAACTCTGCCCAAGCTTCCCGAATGGTTGGCGACGACTGAATTGGGCCTTCTGCCTGCCACCGTGATTGCGGTCTTATTGACCAGCGTCGTGGCTCTGTTCATCGGTCTGGCGATTGGCAAGTTGGAAGGGTCTGCCGCCGTGATCGCGACGCTCGGGCTGCTGATCATTGTGCACGGTGTCGCCATTGGCTGGCGGGATGTCACACGCGGGTCGCAAACGTTTTTCGGAATCCCGCGAGAGACTTCGCTTTGGGTGGCCGCGGTTGGCGTCATTCTGGCCTTGGTTGTTGCGCGACTGTACCGCGATTCGGTCTCTGGATTGCGCCTGCGTGCTGGGCGTGAAAACGCGATTGCAGCCAGCGCGGTCGGGGTTCGCATTCAGCGTGAACGGTTGGTCTCGTTC
>FYBJ01001759.1_pt1 | contig 14607 bp, 18 predicted proteins | sample 1134611 | NCBI WGS metagenome assembly FYBJ01 (sample SAMEA104116008, study PRJEB20421) | marine metagenome | isolation source: marine | reverse complement strand
TTTGTGCGGGTGGCGATATCGGCGGGATGGGCAACACGCTGGCCGGCGGCAAAACGCCCGACACCGATGACATGATCAGCCGGTTGCGTGAGGCGCAGAACACCGCCTCTCTACGCCTTTACGAGTATTCCAAACCCACCATTGCCGCCCTGCCGGGTGCTGCGGCAGGTGCTGGAATGTCTCTTGCATTGGCCTGCGACTTGCGGATCACCGGACAAAGTGGATTTCTCTATCCAGCTTTTGGCGCCATTGGACTGAGCGGCGATTTCGGTGGCAGCTGGCTGCTCAGCCACTACATCGGCCCTGCCCGCGCAAAAGAGGTCTACTTTGGCAACCGGCGCATTCTGCCGGACGAGGGATTGGCGCTTGGCCTTTTCAACCGTGTGGTCTCGGATGAAGATTTGCACAAAGAAACCCGGGCTTTGGCGCAACAGATTGCAGGTTTTGCGCCCATGGCTTTGCGCTACATGAAGGAAAACCACAACCGGGCGCGCTCGACGGACCTTCGAACCGCCATGAACATGGAAGCCGACCGCATGATCCGCACGTTGTTGAGCGAGGATCACAAGGAAGGCGCACGGGCTTTCATGGAGAAACGCAAACCCGAATTCAAAGGGCAGTAATCCATGCAAAATCGCAAGATCACCATTGCCGAACTCCCCAAAGCCCAACTGACACCCGAACATTTCCAACTGGAGACTGCGGAAATGCCCGTACCGGGTGATGGCGAAGTTCTGCTGCGCACCATCTTGATGTCCATCGATGCGGCCAACCGCTCGTGGATGCAGGGTGCCACCTATCGCGATGCAGTCACTGCGGGCGACGCTATGCCGACTTATGCGATCTGCGAGGTGATCGAGAGCAGATCACCGCGCTTCGTGGTCGGCGACGTTGTGGCAACCGAAAGCGTTTGGGCCGATTATGTAGTGAGCTCTGACCGCGGGATCGAAAAACTGCCTGATGTGCGCCCACTGTCCAACTTGATGTCGGTCTACGGCATCGCCGGCAAAACTGCGTTTCACGGGCTGCTCAACGTCGGCCGGCCAATCGCAGGGGAAACCGTCGTTGTCTCTGCTGCCGCCGGATCGGTCGGGGGATACGTCGGGCAGATCGCCAAGGCGTTGGGGTGCCGCGTCGTTGGCATCGCCGGGGGACCCGAAAAATGCGCGCGCGTGGTCGACGAGCTGGGATTTGATGCCTGCGTCGATTATCGCGAGCCAGGCCTGTTCAAGGCTCTGCGCGCTGCCTGCCCCGAAGGCATCGACATCTATTTCGACAATGTCGGCGGTCAAATCCTGGAAACAGCGGTGTTTCAGATGAACACCCGCGGGCGCATCGTCTGTTGCGGCGCCATCAGCCAATACGACACCGACCAAATCACAGGCCCGCGCAATCTGCCCGGAATGGTTGTGGTCAAGCGACTGCGGATGGAGGGGTTCATCGTCATGGATTACGCGGAGCAGGACGCCATCGCAGTGCGGGCTTTGCGCCAATGGGTCGACGCCGGACAGATCAAGATCGAAGAAGACATTGTCGACGGGCTGGAGAATGCACCATCTGCCTTGATCGGTCTGCTGGCAGGAGACAACGTCGGCAAGCGCATGGTTCGTGTTGGGCCCTATCCCAAAGGTTGAGGAGGAAAGAAGATGAGCAAGATTGACAAGGCGGTCGCAACAGACCAATCAAAAATCGGAGCCGAAGTCGGCGTGTCGGACTGGATCGAAGTGGATCAAGCGATGATCAACCAGTTCGCCGCCGTGACCCATGACGAACAATGGATTCACGTCGATCCTGAACGCGCCGCAGCCCAAACACCTTTTGGTGGCTCCATCGCCCACGGGTTCCTGACACTGTCCCTGGCCAGCCGCTTTGCCTATGACTGTCTGCCCGTCCACGAGGGACAGGTCATGGGCATCAACTATGGGTTCAACAAGATACGCTTTCTCAGCCCAGTCAAAGCGGGATCCCGCCTACGCGGGCGTTTTATGCTGCGTGACGTAAAAAAGCGCTCAGGAAGGGAACTTCAGCGTGAAACGCTGCTGACCATTGAGATCGAGGGCGCTGAAAACCCTGCCCTGGTCGCAGAATGGCTGAGCCTGAGCATATTTGAGTGACTTCTCAATCCTCTTCACGGGACCCTACGGCATAATTGTCCCGTGACCACTTCCCCACAATTGCAACATAACGCCTGCAAGAATACTGGACAGACTGACTGCTTCCTGAGTATCAAACCAGGTGAATGGGGAAATTTTGATATGAGTAGAATTCTGGTCCTGAATGGCCCGAACCTGAACCTTTTGGGTACTCGCCAACCCGAAGTTTATGGGAGCACAACGCTGGACATGGTCGAAGAAGCGTGCCGGCAGCATGCTCTTGCGTCCGGGGCGGTTGCCACATGCATGCAATCCAACCACGAGGGTGCGTTGATAGACGCCATCCACGCCGCCAAGGGCACACAGGACGGCATTATCCTGAACGCGGGGGCCTACACCCATACCTCGATCGCGCTGATGGATGCCATTGCGTCGGTCGAATTGCCTGTGGTCGAGGTGCACCTATCCAACATCCACGCGCGTGAGCCGTTTCGCCATCGCTCCTACATCGCACCTGTTGCCGTCGGCCAAATCTGCGGGTTTGGCGCGCAGGGATACAGCCTTGCAATCGACGCCCTGCTCGGACACCTCAGGGAGCGTGTGGACTGATGCCGCTGTCAGAATACCTCAACCAGATTTCCTGTGCCAACACGCTCGAAGAGCTGTGGGCGGCGCATACCACCAAGATGGCAGATTACGGCTTTGACCGGCTGCTCTATGGATATACCCGGTACAAGACTGAAACGTCTCTGGGGGATCCAGAAGATTTTGTCATCCTGTCCAATCACAGCCAGGAATACATAGACGGGTTCCTTCACTCTGGCCTTTATTTTCATGCCCCAATGCTGCATTGGGCGCTGGAGCACGAAGGCGCAAAAAGCTGGCAGATGATCAACCAGATCATGGAAAACAAGACCATGACGGACAAGCAGCGCCAAGTCTATCAATTCAACCTCTCAAAAGGGGTGATCGCAGGCTACACTGTCAGCTTCAACTCGGTGTCAGTTCGCTCCAAGGGCGCAATCTCACTCTGTGCCAGGGACGGTTTGACTCAGGGAGACGTGGATGACGTTTGGAAGGAGCACGGTGAAGACATTCTGTTGATGAACAATGTCGCTCATCTGAAAATTCTCACGCTACCCTATACGGCGCCAAACCGCACTCTGACAAAACGTCAGCGCGAAGCACTGGAATGGGTCGGCGATGGAAAAACAACCCAGGACATCGCAATCTTGATGGGGCTGACCTCGGCTACGGTGGAAAAACACCTCCGCCTGGCCCGCGAATCGCTTTCGGTTGAAACCACGGCGCAAGCTGTACTGAAGGCCGCGCTGCACAATCAGATGTTTGTCATGGAGGTTTAACCCCCGGAAATGGCGTCACAATAACATTGCGTTACGCTGGGTAAGGAATTCATGACTTTCCGAATAACCGATCTGGTTGCAATATGATACTGTTCCGTGAGTGGTGGCTTTAGCCAGGGAACATCGGGTACTGATCTCCGTGATTTCGGGGCTCTCCGACCTGTTCGGTGTTGGGTTTGTATTGATCCATACTCGCACCGGAGAATTTGAGGGATCCCGTCCATCCCCATCAAAACGGGATCCCTCAATCATCTCTCAAGGCGCGGGCTCGCCATGCGTGGGTCCGGTTTCTTTGGGTTGATTAAACTGCTCCTCATGACACCGCACTTGGAACAGGGCATTGCGCGCCCGTTCGGGTATCTGCCGCACGGTTCTGTTGAATGGGATCGAGTCGGAGAGCTCCCGCGCCCGAGCAGACCTGACTTCGTCAGCCCAGCTAACGGCCTTGGGCCCGGCGCCGCCCTTCGCGCGGCGCGGTTCCGAGCGTTGCTGGTGTATCAAGACAGTGCGCGAAACGGGTCCCTTGATTGCGAGCGTGTTCAATCAAACGCCAACCGCCGAGCGCAGCGAGGCCCGGCCCAACGGGAGGATGTTTTTCGCAAGAAAAATTGACGACGGGCGGGAGAACTACCGTTTCGGGTCGACACCCTTGATCATAGGACAACCCCGCCAAGCCTCTGCCTGACGGGGTTGTCCATGTTCTCAAAAGGCGATCTGGTTGGATCGCCGCAAGTGCGGTCAGCCTTGAGCGGCCTTGGCCACTTCAGCAGCGAAGTCTTCTTTTTCGACTTCGATGCCTTCGCCCACTTCCAGACGCACGAAACCCTGTCTCTTATACACATCTGACGCTGCCGACGATCTACTCTGTGTAGATCTGTTCACGACGAACTGCTGGTTCAGCAGGGTCGATTCAGCAACGAACTTCTTCATGCGGCCAACGATCATCTTCTCGATGACCTGCTCCGGCTTGCCGGATTCGCGCGCGATGTCCATCTGGACCTGCTTTTCTTTCTCGACGACGGCTGTGTCCATGTCGGCCTCGGACAAAGCGGCAGGGTTCACAGCAGCGATGTGCATCGCGATCTGTTTGCCCAGTGCTTCGTCGCCACCTTTCAGCGCAACCAGAACACCGATTTTGCCCATGCCAGCAGTGGCTGCATTGTGGACGTAGTTCACAACGGTGTCACCTTCCAGCGACGCCATGCGACGCACCGACATGTTCTCGCCGATGGTGGCGATCTTGTCGGTCAGCGTGTCGGCGACGGATTTGCCGCCCAGGTCAGCGGCCAGCAGCGCATCAACGTCCGCAGCACCCAGAGCCGCCTTGGCGATACCGCCTACGAATTCCTGGAAGTCGGCGTTCTTGGCAACAAAGTCTGTTTCCGAGTTCACTTCGACAGCGACGCCCTTGCCACCATCGACAACAACGGCGACCAGACCTTCGGCAGCGGTGCGGCCCGATTTCTTGGCAGCTTTGGCCAGGCCCTTGGTGCGCAGCCAGTCAACCGCGGCTTCCATGTCGCCATCGGTTTCGGTCAGTGCCTTCTTGGCGTCCATCATGCCTGCGCCGGTGCTGTCGCGCAGTTCTTTCACAAGTGCTGCTGTGATTGCCATCTCTTGGCTCTCCTCAAATCAAACGGAATTGGGGCAGGTCATACCCTGCCCCATATGTCAAAGCTGTGACAGTTGGGATCAGGCCTCGGCGGGCGCGTCTTCCGCAACGGCTTCTTCGACGGGTGCTTCTTCCATCGCGCCCAGGTCAACGCCTGCGGCACCCAGCTGAGCGGACATGCCGTCCAGAGCAGCACGAGCCGCCAGATCGCAGTACAGAGCGATGGCGCGCGACGCGTCGTCATTGCCGGGGATGATGTAGTCCACGCCGTCGGGCGAGCAGTTGGTGTCAACAACAGCCACAACCGGGATTCCCAGTTTGTTGGCTTCGGCGATGGCCAGTGCTTCTTTTTTCACGTCGATGACGAACAGCAAGTCCGGGGTGCCACCCATCTCGCGAATACCGCCCAGCGACGCCTGCAGTTTGCCCTGGTCCCGTTCCATGCCCAGACGCTCTTTCTTGGTCAGGCCATCGGCGCCGCCTTCCATGGCTTCGTCGATCTGGTTCAGACGGTTGATCGACTGGGAAACGGTTTTCCAGTTGGTCAGCGTGCCGCCCAGCCAGCGGTGGTTCATGAAGTATTGAGCTGACTTTTCAGCGGGCTCTGCGATCGGCTGTGCGGCCTGACGCTTGGTCCCGACGAACAGAACGCGGCCGCCTTTTGCAACGGTGTCACGAACGGCTTGCAAAGCCTGGTCCAGCATCGGAACAGTCTGGGTCAGGTCCATGATGTGGATGCCATTGCGCGAGCCGTAGATGAACGGACCCATGCGGGGGTTCCAACGCTGTGTCTGGTGGCCAAAGTGTACGCCAGCTTCCAGCAGCTGACGCATGGTGAACTCGGGAAGAGCCATGCTCAATTTCCTTTCCGGTTTTCGCCTCGGCGGGGGTTCAGAGCGGATGCTCCAACCGGCGGACTTGTCGGGGATGTCTCCCCCGACAGGCCCAAACCCCGCCTGCGGGTTTGAATGGCGCGCGTATAGTCCAGGATTTACTGGGGTGCAAGAGGATTTTGAGCGCTTTCCATCGCCCGGGCGTGACTTTCCCGGATCACACGCTCCATCTCGGCTGCAAGTGCCTTGCGGTTGGGAAAATCGCGCACAGCAACCGGGGTGAGATAAATCAGCTCAACCGCCCCCTGTCGGCGCGCAGCCAAAGTCTTCAGCAGATGCTCGCCAAACTCCATCTCGCCCCACCAGCCGTAAAACCGCGCGGGTTGCCCCTTGGGCGCATGATAGATGACCGATACCGGCTGTACATGCATGAAATCACGCAAATGCTCTGAGAAAAACGCCGCAAAGAGCGTGGTCTTGAACGGCAGCACCCGCAGCCCATCGGTCGAAGTGCCTTCGGGAAAGAACAGCAGCTTGTGCCCGGCTTTCAGGCGCGTCTCGAACACTGCGGTCTGCTCTTTGGCCTTCTTGGGGTTGCGCTCGATGAACACGGTGCCGGTGGCTTTGGCCAGCGTGCCAATCCCCGGCCATCCCGCGACCTCGGCCTTGGAGACAAAATAAACCCGTTTGCGCGCATTGAGCGAAAAGATGTCCAGCCACGAGGTGTGATTTGCCACCACGGCCCCCCGCTGGGTCATCAACTGCCCGCTGATGCGATGTTCCATCCCCAGAATGCGAAAGGCATTGCGACAGACAAATTGCACGATGAACGGCGTTATCGGGCGCTTCATGCCAAAAAACGGAACTTCGATCAGGCGCAAGAGCAGCAGCAGAATCAGGCAGACGGTGATCAGCAGGATCAGGGCCAAACCCCGCAACAGGATCAGCAACCAGCCGACAAATCCAATCTTTATCGGGTCGGGTGCCTCGTCACTTTCCCATGTCCCGTTCATGCGCCGCGCTCACCGGTGTACAAACGGCGCTGCTTCTCGTTCATGCGCGCGGTATCAAGGATCAGACAGACGTCGGTGGTATTGAACGCTTGATCGACATAAGCCCCCTGCCCGACAAAACCGCCAAGCCGCAGATAGGCTTTGATCAGGGCCGGCACCTCAAGCATCGCTTTGCGGCGATCCAGATCCTTGGGGGCAACGCGGTCCATGTCGACGAAATGCTGCGGTTGCGTGCGCACGCGCAGACCTTCGGGCGCAAGATGGTTGTGATACAACATCGACAAGGGCTGTGCCAGGGCATCCACATCGGTGCCGTGAAAACTGGCTACGCCAAACAGAACCTCGATCTCGTGCTCTGCCACATAGGCCGCGAGACCGGTCCACAGATGAAACATCGCCATGCCGCCGCGATAGTCGGCGTGCAGGCAGGACCGGCCCAGCTCCAACAATTTGCGGCCACTGTTTTTTAGAACGCTCAGGTCATATTCATCCTCGGAATAGAACTGCCCTAAGGCGCGTGCCTGTTCACCGCGCAGCAGGCGATAAACCCCTACGACCTCGTCCTTGGAATCGTCTGTCACAAGCATGTGGTCAAAGAAGGGATCGAACCGGTCCTGTTCCAGACCGCGCTCATGATCGACCATCTCACCACCGCCGCCCAGCTCGCGCACAAAGACGTCATAGCGCAGCCGCTGTGCGGCCAGAAGCTCGTCAGCGGTCTTGGCGATCTTGACCGAAAATGCGGGTCCGGTGTCCGGCATGAATACTACGTCCTAAGAGCAACAGGAACTTGGCGGCAATTAGCCCGATTTGCCCATTATTGGCAACACGCCGCCGGTGAAGCTGCGTCCCGTGGCCACGTTAACCATTCGTCAACCAGTTTCACGGATCAAAGACCGGCATCAGCGCGATGCGCGCGCCGTCGATCACCACCTTTCCCTGATCGCGAAAGTTGACCGTGATCTTGCCTGCGATGTTGGACTGCACCTGTCCGACGCCCCAGTCGGGAAAATCGGGGTGGCGCACGTACATGCCAGGTGCAAGGATGGCATTCAGATCTGTCATGGCGCTCTCACTCTCGGGCGGGGTGGCAGGTTCAGTTCGGAGGTACCCCATGGGTGAAAGCAACGTCAACCTGGCCGCATTGATCGGCTCGCGGATCTGTCACGATCTGATCAGCCCCATTGGCGCAATTACCAACGGGCTTGAGTTGCTGGACATGGCCGGCGCGGTGCAGGGCCCCGAGATGGACTTGATCGCCGACAGCGTGGGCAATGCAGGCGCGCGCATCCGTTTCTTTCGCATCGCCTTTGGTGCGGCGGGCGCGCAGCAGATGGGACAGGCCGAGATCACCGCCCTGCTCGCGGATGTGAACAAAGGCAACCGCATTCAGGCCCACTGGGGTCCGATCGAGCCGGTGTCGCGTTCGGACGTGCGGATGGCCTTTCTGGCGCTGCAATGCTGTGAAACCGCCCTGCCCTTTGGCGGCGATATTCGCATCAGCAAACAGGACGACAAGTGGGAAATCACCGGCACCGGATCCAAGATCACGACAGCGGTCGATCTGTGGGAGGGGTTGGCAGGCACCGCCAGCCCTGCCCAGATCTCGCCGGCGCAGGTGCAATTTGCGCTGTTGCCCGCTGTCGCACAGGAAATGGACCGTCAGCTTTCGTACGCCCAGGACGACACGCAGATCACGATCCGGTACTGACCCGGATCGCAATTGACGCCTAGCCGCGTGTGGTGCCGTCACCAGTGACCAGATATTTGAAGCTGGTCAGCTGCGTGGCACCCACGGGGCCCCTTGCATGCATCTTGCCGGTGGCGATCCCGATCTCGGCCCCCATCCCGAATTCGCCGCCATCAGCAAATTGTGTCGAGGCGTTGTGCATCAGGATTGCACTGTCGAGGCGGGTAAAGAAGCGCTGCGCCGCCGCTTTGTCCTCGGTCATGATGCAGTCAGTGTGGTTCGAGCCGAACGTCTGAATATGTGCAATTGCCGCGTCAATGTCCGCTACAGGGCGCGCTGCAATGATCATGTCCAGGAATTCCTTGCCCCAGTCGGCATCGGTCGCAGCCAGGGTCTCGTCAATCTGCAAGCCACCTTCGGCATGCACCTCGACCCCTGCTGCCAGCAGTGCTTCGATCACATCGCGCCCCAAGGTGCCGACAACATCCTGATGGATCAGCAAACATTCCGCCGCGCCGCAGATGCCGGTGCGCCGCGTCTTTGCATTCATCACCACATCCAAGGTCTTTTGCAGATCCGCCGCCCTGTCGATGTAGATATGCACGATCCCTTCCAGGTGCGCAAAGACCGGCACGCGCGCCTCGCGTTGAACCAGCCCCACAAGGCCCTTACCACCGCGCGGTACGATGACGTCTACATGGTCGGTCATGGTCAGCAGTTCGGATACTGCTGCACGGTCGCGAGTTGGAACCAGCTGGATCGCATCTTCGGGCAGGTTTGCGGCTTTTAGGCCTTCGACAAGACAGTCGCGGATCGCGCCGGAGGAATGAAAGCTTTCAGAGCCACCGCGCAAAATCACCGCATTTCCAGATTTCAGGCAAAGCGCGCCAGCGTCTGCCGTGACATTGGGACGGCTTTCATAAATCACCCCGATCACGCCAAGAGGTGTGCGCACGCGCTGAATGTGCAACCCGCTCGGCATGTCCCATTCGGTCATGACCTCTCCCACCGGATCGGCTTGCTCGGCCACGGTTCGCAAGCCATCAACCATGCCCTGAATGCGCGCTTCGTCCAGCATCAGGCGGTCCATCATCGCCGGGCTCAGCCCCTTGTCACGGCCAAACTCGAGGTCCTTGGCGTTGGCTTCGATGATCTTGGCACGATGAGCCCAGACGGCATCGGCAGCCGCGATCAGGGCAGCGTGCTTGCGTTCGGCGCTGGCAAAGGCCAACTCGCGAGAGGCGGCCTTGGCACGGGCGCCCAGATCGGCCATGAGCGCGGGAATGTTGTCGAGGTCTTTCATGTCGGTCGCCTTTGGTCGGGTGCGGGGCATTTTTTGATTTTATGCCTCCGGCGGGGATATTTAAAGCAAGAGGAAAAGAATTAGAGCGCCATGTCGTCACGGTGGATCAACGCGGCCCGGCCCGGGTAGCCCAAAGTCGGCTCGATATCCGAGGACCGGCGGCCCTTGATCGCATCCGCTTCCTGCGCGGTATAACGGCTGAGCCCCTGGCCCAACTTTCGCGCGTTGGTGTCCATGATTGCAACCGGATCGCCGCGGCCGAAATCGCCGGTCACTTCGGTAACACCGGCCGGCAGCAGGCTCTTGCCATTTCCAAGCGCGCGGGCTGCTCCCGCATCCACGATGATCTCGCCCCGCGGCTTCATCGCCGCGATCCAGCGCTTGCGCGCGGCTTGCGGGTCGAGCGTCGCAGTGAACCAGGTGGAGTTTGCGCCATTTTCAAGTGTTTTCAAGGGATTCAAAGGCGATCCTTCAGCGATCGCCATATCACAACCCGCTGCTGTGGCCATCTTGGCCGCCATCAGTTTGGTCTTCATACCACCCTTGGACAGCCCCGAGCCCGCATCGCCTGCCATCGCCTCGATCTCGGGCGTGATGTCATCGATGACATCATAGCGCATGGCGTCGGGGTCTTCGCTGGGGTTGCCGGTATAGAACCCGTCCACGTCCGACAGCAGGATCAGCTGATCCGCCCCCACCGTTACGGCAATCTGCGCGGCCAGACGATCGTTGTCCCCGTAGCGGATTTCGTCCGTGGCCACGGTATCGTTTTCGTTGACGATCGGCACCACGCCTAACGAGAGCAATGTTTCCAGCGTCGCCCGCGAATTCAGATAACGGCGGCGGTTTTCGCTGTCCTCGAGCGTTACCAGAACCTGAGCGGTCTTGATCTGATGCGGGGTCAATGCCTCTTCATAAGCGCGCGCGAGGCGGATCTGACCCACGGCCGCTGCCGCCTGTGACTGCTCAAGCGACAAGTCCGTCTTCGGCAAGTCCAGAACCCCACGCCCCAAAGCGATGGAGCCTGACGACACCAAAATCACATCCGTGTCACGTCCCTTGAGCCAGGCCACATCCTGGGCCAGAGAATGCAGCCATTTGGCGCGCAAATCACCCGTTTCGCGTTCAACCAACAGGGCCGAACCGATCTTGACGACAATCCGTCGTGCAGCCGTCAGGGTTGCCAAGGTTCTTCCTCCTCGACGGGTTTATAACGCAGGCGGTCCTCGTCGATCTGAGTGCGCAAAGCGCGCAGGACGTCCGTGACGCCCGACTTGGCAACGCCCGACATGGTCATGACCTTATGGCCGACGGCCGCTTCCAAGGCAGCGCGGGCCTCTTCCTGTTCTTCATCATCCAGCGCGTCGATCTTGTTCAGGACAGTCACGCGCGGCTTGTCGGCCAGATGACCGCCGTAAGCTTCAAGCTCGGTGATGATGGTCCGGTAATCCTCGGCCACCGTTTCAGACGTACCATCGACCAGATGCAAAAGCACCGCGCAGCGTTCGACGTGACCCAGAAAGCGATCGCCGATTCCGCGCCCCTCAGAGGCACCGGCGATAAGGCCAGGAATGTCGGCGATAACGAATTCAACCCCATCAACACCAACCACACCCAGGTTCGGGTGCAGCGTGGTAAACGGGTAATCCGCAATTTTGGGGCGGGCGTTTGACGTGGCGGCAAGAAACGTCGACTTGCCAGCGTTCGGAAGGCCCAACAGGCCCACATCCGCAATCAGTTTCAGGCGCAGCCACAGGGTGCGTTCCACAGCCTCTTGGCCGGGGTTGGCCCGGCGTGGTGCCTGATTGGTCGAGGATTTGAAGTGCAGGTTGCCAAACCCGCCATTGCCGCCCCGCGCCAATTGGATGCGATCGCCAACCTCGGTCAGGTCGGCGATCACGGTTTCCTGATCCTCGTCCAGGATCTCGGTTCCAACCGGTACACGCAGAACAATCTCGTCTCCGTCCTTGCCGGTGCGCTGCTGCCCCTTGCCCGGCTGGCCGTTCTTGGCAAAGAAATGCTGCTGATAGCGGAAGTCGATGAGTGTATTCAGGCCATCAACGGCTTCGGCCCAGACCGAGCCGCCCTTGCCACCGTCGCCGCCATCAGGGCCACCGTATTCCATGAACTTCTCACGGCGAAAGCTGACGCAACCGCTGCCGCCTGCGCCCGAGCGGATATAGACCTTGGCCAGATCCAGGAATTTCATCGTTTTATCCTTCTCAAGCAGCGCATTTCACGCGGCGGGCAGGCACCGAACCTGCCGAAAACTGTTTAAGACCCGCGTTTACCTCAAGGCCCCAAGGAAAGAAAGCGCTATGCGCCGTTGCCCTTGTCTGCCCGGCAGCGCGAACCGTATACTGAAGCCCATAGTTCATTTTTGCAGTTGGAATTAACCATGAAGTACTTCGCCTTCCTGCCCGTAGTTCTGGCCGTTGCGGCCTGCGAAAACTCGGGTGCCAGTTACAGTCCCATCGTAGATGGCCCCAAGGGGCCGACCTATCAAGCCGACCTTGCCGAGTGTCAGTCGCTGGCGGCAAGCAAACCTATTGTCGACGGTGAAACCACAGGCGCAGCCGCCGTCGGTGTCGTCGGTGGTGCCGCCACCAGCGCGATCATCAACGACAGTTCGGATGATTTGGGGCGCGCTGCCGCGGTGGGCGCTTTGGCCGCCATCACGGCTGACGCCGTCAGCAAGACCGAGGCTCGCAAGAACATCGTCATCAACTGCATGAGAGGTCGCGGCCACAACGTGATCGGCTGATCCGCCAAAACAACAGGCAAGCCCCTCTTGGGGCCTGCCAAATGATGCAGGATCACAGTTTTCGGCTGTAAGTCCAAGTTGGCACAGCCGCATCGCGCGCCACCGAAAAGCTTTCGGCATCTCCCAGATACTGGAACCCGCAATGGGTCAGCACGCGAGCCGAAGCCGGGTTGTCCTGAAACACACTGGCGAACATGTTGGCGCTGCCCAGTGGATTGGCCACGACCAGCGCCTCGACCGCCATGGAGGCCAGGCCTGTGTTCCAAAAGATCGGCGCCACCCAATAGCCCACTTCGGACTGGTTGCGATCCATCTTTTGCAATGAGATCAACCCCATCAATTCGGGTCCGTCATCCTTGGTGCCATCCATGGCCCAGACATCTTCGTCCCGATCCTCAGCCATGGCACGGCCCACAAAAGCTTCGGTTGCAGCCGGGGGCAGAGGGTGCGGAATGGATGTGGTCATCCGGGCCACACGTTCATCAGATGCGTAATGCTCAATCAGCCCCATGTCCGACTTTCGCAGTGGGCGCAGGTCGAACCGCTCGGTTTCAATGACCGGCTGGTTGATTATTGTATCCAGTTTCATATGTGTAATCCTCCTCCGAACAACACAAAAAGAACGGACAGGACGGTCAGTGCCGCCAGTGTCCTCATCAAATATTTCTCAGCAGGGCGTCCTGCAACCACCTGCGCAATTTTATCGCCCGCGAACGTCCAGATCGGGTGCAATACCAACTGACAGCTCAACAAGACGAGAGCGATGGTCAGCGTGGCGTCAAATGTGGACGTGCCAGCAGAAACAAAGCCGGTAAATCCCGCCACAATCATGGCCCAGGCTTTGGGGTTGAGCGGATGAACAATCAGACCGGCCAGAAAACCCGGCGCCTTGTCCTGCCCCTTTCCCACCGACAAACGCAGGTTGGCAACTTTCCACGCCAGCCAGCAAATGTAGGTAGCCGAAGCATATTTCAGAACCGTAAACAGCCACGGCACCTGGTCGGCCAGTTCCATCAGCCCGTAGCCCACCGGCCAGATCACCAACTGCTTGCCCAAAGCCACCCCCAACACAAACGGCAGCGCCGCGCGAAACCCATAGCGCGCCCCTGTAGCCAGCAGGGCCATATTGGCCGGCCCCGGTGTGCCGACCTGACTGGCGGCAAAAATCAGGAAACTGGTGGTTGCGACGGGCATGGGTGAACTTTTCTCAAGCCTTGGTGAACGGATGGACCTTGAACAAGAAAGGGGACCGGCGTTTCCGCCGATCCCCCTGATTTTGACTTAACCATCAGGTTCCGGCTGTTACTCGGCAGCTTCTGCGACGGGCAGTACCGAAATGAAGGTGCGCTTTTTCAGTCCCTTGTGGAACTTAACGGCGCCGTCGACAGTTGCAAAGATGGTGTGATCCTTGCCCATGCCAACGCCTTCGCCCGGCCAGAATTTGGTGCCGCGCTGACGCACGATGATGTTGCCTGCGTTTGCAGCCTGACCACCGTAAAGTTTTACGCCAAGGCGGCGACCAGCAGAGTCGCGACCGTTACGGGAGGAACCGCCAGCTTTTTTATGTGCCATTCTCTCTCTCCTTAGCCTTGAGCCAGTTCTTTGGCCTGCTCAACCCATTCGGGTTTCACTTTGACCGTCTCGATAGCAGCAATCTGCTCGTCCGACAAGGCGGCCAGGGCAGCAAAGCTGGTGATCCCGGCATCATTCAGCTTGGCGGCGGCGGCAGGGCCAACACCGGTCAGCTTGGTCAGGTCGTCCGACGCAGCAGCGGGGGCAGCAGCGGGGGCAGCAGCGGGGGCTTCTGCCTTGGCGGCGGCCGGAGCAGCCTTGACGCCCGAGTTGTCTGCACCCGAGGTCAGGATCTCGGTGATGCGGACCAGGGCTGTCTCTTATACAGATCTCCGAGCCCACGAGACGGACTCCTATCTCGTA
>FYBJ01000810.1_pt1 | contig 14632 bp, 13 predicted proteins | sample 1134611 | NCBI WGS metagenome assembly FYBJ01 (sample SAMEA104116008, study PRJEB20421) | marine metagenome | isolation source: marine | reverse complement strand
GCTCGAAACAGTGGATCGCATATTGGATCAACACGGAGGCTCTGTTGCAACAGAGCCTCCGTCATTATCCAGGCAGGCTACGAACTCGACTGGCTCCCATCAAAGATTACTAGGGTTTTCATCGCCTTAGAAGCGATCGGCGGAAACGACTAGGACGCTGGAGGGTCTCCTGCGTCAGCGTGGTCTATCCCTGGATACTCCGGACATCTGAAACGGCTTGGTGCGTGCTTGTCATGATCGATCTCCTCAAGCTGTCGCATGACCATTGGCTGTCGGACCCGATGTAAGTAAGTCCGGGAGTGGAAATTTCCGCTTATCCTGCGAACTTCTTCCTGTTGCGCGCAGTTTCTTATCCGGGCAATGACATCCGCGTTTCTCCTTGCTTCCAAATTCACCAGGCAGGACGTCTAGAAATCCAGAGGAGGCACCTCATTCACCCGAAAATCACCCAAACCACCAGCGTCTTCACACTGCAACAGGGACGACAGGCCTAAGCATGTCTCACGGGCGCAAGACTCCGAGTGGTGCTGACCGCATCAAATCCTTCTTCTGGCCGAAGAAAGGATTTGTCCGCGCCTGGAAATATATCGCGCTACGTATCGCGCGGATAAACACCAGCCCACACAGCATCGCGGCGGGTTTCGCCTCCGGCGCGGCGATTTCGGTAACGCCTCTGCTCGGCCTGCATATTCTGCTTGGCTGCGCGCTCGCTTTCGTCACACGAGGGTCCATGATCGCCGCCTCTCTCGGGACACTGGTCGGCAATCCATTGACCTTCCCGTTGTTCTTCAGTGCCACTTACTGGGTGGGCGCGCGCATTCGTGATCTGGCATCAGCCGAGCCCACGGAGGCATACAGGATAGTGCTCGAGGGATTTGACGAGGCCGCCGAGACCGAGGCGGACCTGGCGGCAGACGCGGTGTTGGATGCGGCGGAAGGCATGATCGAGTGGGGCTGGAACATGACCACCGTCGAGGTGATCTGGCCAGTGGTCTCAACGATGCTGATCGGCTCCATTCCGCTGCTCCCCATCGCGTATGTGCTGTTCTACCTTGCCGCGAGAAAAATCGTGCGGACGTTCGGCCGGGACAAATTTCAAGAATGATTATGAAACCTCACTCCGGGCGGCATGATGGTTTTTCGAAGTTCGGGTCCACGCGTGCGGGAGCGATCTCCACTGGTCCACCACTCCAGAAGCATCCGCCCTCACGGCCGACGCCGAAACCTGCCCCAGCTACCAGTCCGGTCTCAGGCGACCAAGTCCGGAAAAAGACTGTTTTCAATCAATCGGGGTCCAAATTAGTGATGAAAAAGTTTCATACGCACATCGACAGCGTTCGCGGGCATCATCTGCACGTCCGCTGTGGATGTGGACATTTCACCGACATACCCCTGAGTAATATCCCCGTGCCGCCGGCGACTCGGATTGCAGATCTCTTTGTCCGTTTACGATGTGCCCAGTGCAGATCGCAGAATATCGTCGACGTTCGCTTGGTCTGGAAAGGGCAAGGTTTTGAGGCGCAACAAGGCAGCCGAACCCGCGAGGCCGACGGGTTCCGAATTGAGGACATCACCGGGGTTGTTAAGTGAGCTGAGCGGACCACCACAGTATCTCTGCTTTCACGTTGTTTCCATGGCTGTTGGAAAAACACATAGATTATGACCGCCCCGATCAGAAACGGTTCTTTGATCAAGAATTCGGCGCGCACCTGATCCGAGCACTCAACCCTGAGCCGCTCTGAGGCGCATATCGAATGTTATGGTCCCCACCTTATAGTTGAAAGTTTGATTAATAATAGCGTGAATTAGAAGATAACGCTATGACCGTACAGCCGTGGATATAGGAGGCATGAAATTGGCCAGTGACGATCCCGCCCGCAAGTATATACCAAAGGAAAAAGGAGCATCTCCGGCGACCTCAAACTCGAGCGATGTTGACCATGGTACATTTACCAAGATCGCTTATGCAACCGCTTGGACAGTTGCTAGCGTTGGAACGATAGTTGGGCTTTTGTTGGTGCTCCAAGCCTTCGAAGGAAGAGGCGGGGCAGATATCATGGGGGCAATCTTTGGTATCTCAATCATTGCTTCTGCATGGATATCAGCCTCAGGTGTTGGAACGCTTGCTGAAATCAGTCGAAAGCTAACGAAAAATCAATAAGTGCTTCGCGCCATTGGGGGCAGACAGCCCCCAAACCCCTAAGATATTTGCCGAACAGCAGCAAGCGTAGGGTGCGTGAAATCACGCATCCTACATTAATTATTACATAAAACGCATTACACGTTATGTCAGCTTTACTGACCTAATTTTCTGCGTGTGCTTGGTGATTTCGGCCGAGCCCTTCTCAGGCTCAGACGTTTAGACGCCGTTGGTCTGCACGACGTTGTGCAGCCGGTGGTAAGGAGCGGTTTTCACGATTGCGTCCACGTCTACGTGGCTTTGCTTTCGCTGCGTTGCCTTTAATGCAACGATCGTCCCACAGATTGCGAGACCGCTCACGCCAACCGTGGCGAGCGACAGGATTGCTTCTGTGGTCAGAGCTTCGAGCATTTTGCGATCTTCTTTTTACCAAAACATAGATTTTGAGAGGCTAAAAAATCCAGTTCCCCCCATCTTTGGGCATGTTGCCCTTGACGCTTTCAATCAGGCGTTCTGTTTATTCAACAATACGTCGATCGTGATGCTCTGACTTGTTTCTTGAGCCTATCACAGCCGTAGGATGTCAGCGCTTCAGGTGAAGCGATCTTGGAGCTCAGGCCATCCCGTGAGCCATTAAGTTGGTGCTCCCACCCGGATTCGAACCGGGACGCCGTAAGGCAAGAGATTTTAAGTCTCCAGTGTCTACCGTTCCACCATGGGAGCGCTGGTAGGTTGGGCAGGACTTGAACCCGCAACCAAAGCGTTATGAGCGCTCTGCTCTAACCAATTGAGCTACCGACCCACTTTGGGTTGCTCTAGCATGCATATAGAGTTCAGAAAATACGGTAATAGTGATCTCATCAAAATCCCAAAGGGTCAAAAATGCATTTTACCGCAACTATCTTTCTGTCGCTGGGGTTATGCTTGGTCACTGCAACGCTATCCTTTGCCGATGTACGCGTCGTTGACGGCGACACACTTGAGATTGCTGGCGCAACATACCGGATCAATGGAGTTGATGCGCCAGAGTACGGACAGAAATGCGCTTCAAGAACAGGGGGGACATGGGCCTGTGGAAAAGAAGCCGTCACCGCATTAGCGGGCTATGTCTCCGGAAAAGACGTTCGATGTGACAACATGGCTGAAGATGGTTTTGGCCGTACAGTCGCAACTTGCTTTGCGGATGGTCAGGACATCGGGGCTCTCATGGTAGAGCAGGGCTGGGCGTGGGCGTTTGTCAAATATTCCACCGCATATGTTGCGCAGGAAGCTATCGCGCGAAATTCAGGCCAGGGTATTTGGCAAGCGGACACCATGCCCGCTTGGGAATACCGGGCACAGCGTTGGCAGGTTGCTGAACAGGAAGCGCCAGCCGGTTGCCCCATTAAGGGCAATATTTCCAGCAATGGGCGCATCTATCACCCGCCCTGGTCGCCTTGGTACTCAAGAACGAAGATTAGAGAAGAACAGGGAGAGCGCTGGTTTTGCTCTGAAGCTGAAGCTGTGGCCGCTGGCTGGCGTGCTCCACGCTGGAATTAAGGACAACCTGCAAAACAGCCGGTCTCTCGCGAGAGGTAAGAACTGAGAGTGCGCCTTATGACGTGCCCGCAGAAAAAAGGCGGCGCACAAAGGGAGGAGAGTGCGCCGCCTGAAGAAAGTCGCTGACCCAAGGGAGGAGGAGATGGATCAGTGATACGTTCCAAATGAGCGCAGGCGGTCCGGTTTTCAAGCGCCAATGCTGCATTGCAGCAATGGTTTCTGGGCTTTAGATGTGTCTGCTTACAATTTGGGCAATTTCGACGCTGTTTGAACTCTGGCTCCGCGCGCGGTATCCAACAACGTACAGCGTTTCTCCGTATCGCTGTCAGGCTCCGCTGTCTCCGTGATCGAGGAGGAGCACGTCGTAGACTGCGGAGCCACGCCTTTGTTTTGGCTTAACCGACGAAGGCACGCGCCATGACAGCCCCTAGGCGTCGTGCAAATTCCGATGGGTCAGTCGGAGTTTCGCCCTCAACGATCCTTGCCTGATCGAACAAGAGGTGGGCGGCATCTTTCAAAAGGTCGTCGTCACCTGCGGTTTCGGCTTTTGCGCGTTCGGCCAACGTCGTGATGAGTGTGTGCGTTGGGTTGAGTTCGAGCACCCGTGGCATGCCATGTTCTAATTGGCCATGACGCTTGAGCAAGCGTTCCAGGTTCACATCCATATCGCCGTCATCGGCAATGAGGCAGACCGGACTTTCCGTCAGCCGTTTCGATGGGCGCACGTCTTTGACTGTCTCACCCAGTTCCATTTTGATGGCGGCGATAAGATCCCCGAGATCCGCGGCATCCGACTTGTCTTCTGTCGACTGGTCTTCAGCCTCTTTGATCTGGTCGAGGTCTGCTGCGCCGCGGGTGATGGACTTGAGCGGTTTGCCGTCAAACTCAGTGATGTGCTGAAGCCAGAACTCGTCCACATGATCCGACAGGAGCAGGACTTCCACGCCTTTCGCCTTGAATCCTTCCAAGTGAGGCGAATTGGCGAGCTTTGTGGCATCTTCCCCTGCGATGTAAAAAATCGCGTCCTGGCCCTCTTTTATACGGGATACGTAGGCTTCGAGGCTGGTGAGCTTGTCCTGACCCGTTGACGCGAAACGGCTGATTTCGAGTATGCGGTCGCGCAAGTTGGCGTCTTCAACCAGACCTTCTTTCAAGACCGCGCCAAAATTCGCCCAGAACGCTGCGTAGTCATCAGGCGCTTTGGTCGCCTTCTTCTTCAACTCGCTCAGCACTTTTTTCGTAACCTGCGTCTTGATCTTGGCCAGTTTGGGATCGGTCTGCAGCATCTCGCGGGAGACGTTCAGCGATAGGTCCTGGCTGTCCACAATCCCGCGCAGGAAACGAAGATAGGCAGGGACCAGGTCCTTCGTGCTTTCAGAGATGAACACGCGGTTCACATAGAGCTTCACATGACTTTTCCGCTCGGCGTCAAAGAGATCAAACGGCGGGACGGCGGGTACAAAGAGCAGGCTTGTGTGGTTGAGCGTCCCTTCGACCTTGTTGTGCATGACGTGCCAGGGCGTGTCGAAGGCGTGCGAACTGTGACGGTAGAACTCGGTGTATTGCTCTTCCGTTATCTCCATGGCTGGGCGCGTCCAGAGCGCCTCCGCCGTGTTCAAGGTTTCTCCGCCTAACTTCACAGGGAAGCTGATATGCTCGGAGTAAGTTTTGATGATGTGCCTAATCCGCACGTCCTCAGCGAATTCTTTCGCGTCTTTCTTCAGATGCAGCGTGACAGTTGTGCCCGAGGTTTCTCTTTGAGCCGGCTCTATCGAGAAAGAGCCCTTGCCATCAGAGGACCACAGCCAAGCATCCGTTTCCCCTGCTTTGCGGGTCAATACATCAACCTGATTGGCGACCATAAAGGCGGAATAGAAGCCAACGCCAAACTGGCCAATCAGACCCGGCGCATCTTTGTCTTCAGACTTGAGTGCTTCCATAAAGGCACCGGTACCTGACTTTGCGATTGTCCCCAGCGAATCCAAGAGGTCGGCATGGTTCATGCCAATCCCATTGTCGGAGATGGACAACGTCTTGGGTTTGTCGCCAATCTCCAAGGTAATCGCGAACTCCGCGCTTGGAGCCAGGCTGGCGTCGGTCAGCGCCGCGTAACGCAACTTGTCACAGGCATCGGAGGCATTGGAGACGAGCTCCCGGAGGAAAACTTCACGATTGGAATAGAGAGAACTCGCGACGATTTCCAAAAGCTGACCAACCTCGGTCTGAAAAGAAAACGTTTCTTTTTCGGTGGTCTCAGTCATGTGATCCTCCAACATCAGATTTTGGCAGGGATTTAAGGGAACCAGAAATTGCATTCAACGCCGGGATTTGCAACGCGTCGCGATCCCGCCTTAGATGTAGGAGGTGGCCATTCGACCGATCTGACGCGTGCCTCAGAATACGCGATTACACACGGACCGGAAAGCGACCGGAAGCACGTTGCTCCCGATCTTCCGTCTGCCAGGCGACCGTTCAAAAGTGTAGGGCTGACCCTTGGGCCTCAGTGAGCACCGTCCAGTTGAGCTCGGCTCAAGCATGGGAAAACGTCGAAGCATTCTCGCGCCTCCCCCGCCCGATGCGGCAGATGAACAACTACGGGAGACCGTTGGCGTCCGACACACCCTGCTGCAGGACCCAATCCTAAACCGGCACCGGCCCACGTGCGCCTACCCCATCATTTTTTGTGATCGGCCTCCCAGGCGTCTAGATGGTTCACGATGATGCGGCGCATCATTTCTGTGCGTGATGGGATGTCTGGCTCGACGCGCCGGCGGTCGTCGATGCGCGCCAGCAGTTCGTCTGCCATGCGCAGCGTGACATTGCGCACATTGTTTTTTTCCAACGGCTTTTGCTTTGGCATGAACTTTTTTCCTGTGTTGCGTTTTTTCGTGTTGACTGTATTTCACATATTGCTTTATCACGTCAATATGCTCAGAGAGTCTGACTTCAGACAGACCCCCGGGCGCACAGAATTACCCCCCGCGGGCACGCGGGCCAACAGAACCAAAACGAAAGGAGAAACAGCAGACCAGACGGACCCGTTTTGGGTCTCATGCGAGCAAGCGCAGAGGGTGCAACCTCCACACTTGCTCTAACCACATCTTGCCCTTTGGATGAGAAAGGACTTCGACATGGCTGATATGCCTGTACTTCCGCGCCCCGCCGCGGTCAACGCACCCGCGACCACTCTGGTCGCCCTCTCCGCCCTGGCCGAGCATCTTGATGCCGCCCTTGAAGTGGAGACCGCGCTGGAACAGCGCAACACCCCTCACCTCCAGGATCTTCACATCACGCGCTACGACGCACTGCACGCGTCTTTGTCCGTGCTCTCTGAGGCCACTGAGCTCGACGGAGTGACACGGTTTGGCTCAGATCTTGCAGAGCAGATTGTGCATTTCATGCTCTGTGACGAACCGCGCGAGCAGGGATATCTCTACGAGAAGTGCCTGCGGTTTCTCGACCTCGCGATCGCCTGTCGTAACAACGGCTTTGCCGAACCCGGGCTGACCGCGGCATTCACACAGATCCGCGACGGTTTTGCAGCGCTGGCTCCGTATCACGTCGCCGCGATGCCTTTCGACAGTCCGGAGCCAGATAATTCCGGACCTTCGGAGTGTAGCGCCGCGATCTGAACCTTTCGGACATCACAGGTGATCTCCCCTGGCCGGGCTCCCTCCCCCGGCCAGACCGGAGACCTGCGTCTGGCGCTCTGATCTTCCCCTCTCGTTTTTCTTTCTCTTCTCTCAACGAAAGGAGTGCAGCCATGTCTGTACCAACTCCAAACCTGCCCGGCTTTGCCGTGGCCAGCGCCCATTTGGGCAATCACTATGCATTTGGCGCGACATCAACACGTCCTTCAGTGCTCGAGACGTTTCGGCGGACCGCGGCTGAACCATCGAGTGACTATGAAAATGGGCCGTCAGCCGAGAATATTCCTGCCTGCAAGGGCACTCTCGACACCGGGCCGACGGTGACATTCTGCGAGGAGCTGGCGTTGATCCTGAGTCTTGCGGTGGCTGTCGGCGAGCAAAAGCTGTCCTTGGGTGGCTTCACAGAGCTGCGGGTCAGGGATGCAGAGATGATCCACGTCCTTACGGTGCTGACAGAGTCGCAACCCGTCCTGGAGATGCTGTTCAACAGCCCGCCCCATGATCAGCTGGCGCTCTTCGACATGGCCGAGTCGCAGACGAGCGAGGCCGTTCGCGACAAACGCCTGTCTGAACTCACAAACGCCCTTCGGCGCGGCAAAACCGGTTTTGTTGTGACCACCAGCGCCAGCCAGGTCGATGATCGGACACGGGCGCGTCTCAACCGGACACTGCATGTGCCGTCCATTACCCAGCAGCAACTCTGCGCCCTCTTCTCGCTGCTTCATCCCGATCTGCCGCTACCCGATCTGGACAGCCTGCCGTCTGATGATGACCTGCAGCGCTTGCCACTCTTCGATGTCATGCAGTCCGTCCTCCACGCGCCTCAAACACCCTTAGCCGACAGGCTCTCTGAGCAGGTACGTGACCTGCTCTCTGCGGGAGGTCCGACCTTGTCAGACGTGACCGGCCATGGAGCTGTGCGGGCGGAGTTGAACCAGCTCGCGCGGGATATTCAGAGCTGGAGCACGGGGGACCTCGACTGGTCCGACATTCCAAACGGGTTTCTGTTTCATGGGTCCCCTGGTACCGGCAAGACACTTCTGGCCCGGGCTTTTGCCGGGTCTTCCGCACTGCCCATTGTCGTCACAAGTTATGGAGAAGCCGCCGCGTCAGAAAAAGGCAATCTCAGCGTCACCTTAAAACGCTTGTTTGACGCCGCAGACGAGGCGCGCCGCAAAGCGCCCGCGGTGCTCTTCATCGACGAGATCGACGCATTCGGTTCCCGTGACACCGCATACGACCACAACAGCAGCTATCAGCGGGGTCTGATCACCGGGTTTCTGCGGCTCATTGATACGGTACGAGAGTGCCCGGGCGTTGTCTTGATGGGCGCCACCAATGACGTCAGTGCACTTGATGCTGCTGCCCGTCGGCCCGGTCGGTTTGACCGGGTGATCAGGATCGGTCTGCCCGGAAAAGCCGATATTCTCGATCTGCTTAGAGATGGTCTGCCGGGGACATCAGAGACCGACTTGGCGGGTGAGGCTGAGCACTTGATAGGGGCTTCGCCTGCCGAGATCTGCAGCCTGGTCCGACATGCCGGGACAACAGCGCGGGGGGAACACCGGGACATCACAGTCGCAGACCTGCGGCAGGCCCGGGACGCCACGTTTCCCCAGATCAAGGGGTACGACCCTTGGCGTGTCGCAGTCCATGAAGCGGGACATCTTCTGGTTGGTCATAAGCTCGGCCTCGCCCTGCCCGGCAGGCTCATCATCAGCCCGAATGGATCGTCGGTGACGTTGCAAATTCCGGACGTACTCACACCCGACACCCTGTCTGCATCTCTGGCTGCTTTGATGGGTGGACGAGCTGCCGAACGGGTCATCTTCGGCGCGATGTCGTCAGGGTCCGGTGGCTTGTCAACTTCTGATCTCGCCAACGCCACTCGGCTCGCTTTTCAAGCCGAAGTTGGGCTGCATCTCGACACGGAAAGTGACCTCATCTGGCATGACACCAGTCAGATGGATCGTGTTCTCGCACTGAACCATGACATCCGAACCCGGGTCTCAGAGCGGCTCAAAGCAGCGGAAACGAAGGCCCTCCGCGTTCTGCGCGCAGACCAAGATCAGCTCATGCGGATAGCCGAGGTTTGCGTTGAGACGCGTGAGCTTGATCGAGCCCATCTCGCAGACCTGCTGCGCGATCACACCGAGGCTGACGCATCGAGCCCAGCTCAACCCAAAATCACACATGACCAAGAAGAAGACGTCATTGGAAAGGACATCACATGACACAGACGACCAACACACAGACCGTCGATCAGCCCTGCACAGCCGCGCAGACCGCTTATTTTGAGCTGATGTTTCATCGCAAATACGTGGCGCCACACGCGGGCACTGGCAGTACTGACGAAGACGGCCGCGTCTATCACACGCATCACATTGCACCGAAGAGCATTCAACCAGGTTTTGACAAAGACCGGTGGAATCTCGTCCGGCTCTCATTCGAGGAACACATCCAGGCACATGAATTGTTGATCGATGCGACGACGGGCGAGGACAAAGTGGCAATGTCCCGCGCGCTTGCATGCATGACCCAGATGTATCGTGCCGCCGATGGCAGTTTCGACATGGAAAAAGCCGCGGAAGCCGCGCGGATCGCAAACGACGCAAATTCTCAGGCGCAAAGCAACCGTCTGAAAGAGCACTGGCAAGACCCGAGCTACCGGGCGCGCAAGTCGCGTGAGCGCAGCACGACAAATCGCCAAAATTGGACAAAATCAGACTACCGAACACGCCAAACCGCAGCGATCATCGAAGGCCGGCGGCGGAGCTTCGCGGACCCCGCGTTCAAGAAAGATGTCTACGCGCGGCAGGCCGCGGCAATCTCAGGCAAGAAGCATTTTCGGTTCCGGCCGGTCAACATCTACTGTCACGATACGGCCCGTCTGGTCGCTGAAGACGTTTGTCTCAGCGAGTGGTGCCGGGAGAGCGGACTGGACCAAGGGCATCTTTTTGAGACGATCAGCGCAGATCGGAGCAAACCGTCCGGTCGCGAAAACCGCGCGCATCATCAGGGCTATTTTGCACGTTATCTCGATGAGAATGGCGCACCGATTGGCGCGATAAATCCCGCCGCACCAAAGCCAAAACCAAATCGCGGCAAGTGGGCAAATGTATATCGGTACGAGGATAACAGTCTTGTCGCGGCAAATGTCATCGTCAGCCAATTTGTGAAGACACCCGTAGAGGGCAAAAAACTGAATCAGGGCGCTTTGTCGCGTACGGCATATTCCGATCTTACTATGCCCAGCAGCGCGAAAAATCCGCACCAGTACAAGGGATTCTATATCGAGTATCCTGATTAAGAAGCAGCCCGAAAAACAATAGGTGCCCGCATGCAGATGCAGCACCTACGGCTGAACGCAAGCTGATTACGGGACAGTATTAACAGATATCCGATAGCTACTACTATCCGCGACAATTGGAAAGCCGGTAGTCTGTAATATTATCACGAAATGCCGATGCACCGCATAACATGACAAAGAAAAAGAAATGAACGAATTATTCTTCAAAAAGAGTGAGTGGAAAATCGCGTTGAGCCGCCTACAAGGCGCATACTCAAAAGCTACGATTAATGGCTATCGCGCAGATTTTGACGCTTTCGAAGCATGGTGTTTAAATCAAAAAAAAGCCGCTCTACCCGCCTCTGTGGCAACTGTCTGCGCATATATTGAGGCCCGAGGCGAAGTAAAGTCTCCAGCCACTGTACGGCGATGCATGTTTGCTATTAGAAAAATCCATCGTCTTTTATCCTTACCAGACCCAACTCATGATGAAGATATCAAAATCTCGGCTCGCCGTGTATTCCGGGGAAAGGCTACTCGCCCAAAACAGGCGAAAGGGCTTTCCCGACAAACCTTGAAACAATTCTGCGCCATTCAGCCAAATTCACTTTGTGGCTTGCGCAATCGGGCAATGTTACAATTAGGCTATGAACTTTTAACTCGGCGGTCAGAGCTCGTCGCATTGCGCAATGAAGATATTGAGAATGAGCCAGATGGCACTTTGCGTGTTCTAATTAGGCGCAGTAAAGCTGATCAATTTGGAATGGGGCGCATTGGATTTACGTCAGTGGAAACTGGTAATTTGATCCGGAAATGGATTGATGAACGTGGGCCAGATATCGACTGGCTTTTTTGCCCCATTTATCGAGGCCACGCTTGCAACCGAGACCTCAAACCTGCCTCTGTGAGAAATATTATCAAACAAGCTGCAAAGAAAGCCGGCGCTGATCCCGCGACAGTAATGGCCTATAGCGGGCATTCGTTGCGGATCGGTGCTGCTCAGGACCTCCTTATGAATGGCTTTGACACGGCCGCAATCGTGCGCGCTGGCGGGTGGAAATCCACAAGCGTATTGGCCCGTTATCTTGAAAAAGCAGAACACAATGTTTGGAAAGCCTGAGACAACAAACACTGGCCATAGTATTACGCGACTGTAGAGCCTCTGCTCCTGTTCTGACCGACTATCACAGACGACCCCAGGCGGCCCGATGATACTTGATATCCGTTGGGAGCTTACCCGGCCAAACTCAAGATGCATTGTCGCGTTTGTTCCGGACGAAAGACCAGCACGGCAGCCCGCCTCCACAGTCGTCGTCCATTGATTTTAAGCCGTGAAACAGCTGGCTCAAATTTCAGCGGCCACATGTGTGATGGGCATCATCAGGTGGCGTTTTGAAGTTGCTTCTTTGAGGGCCCCTTGCCTCGTGCTTTTTGTTGGACTGCCGCTTGGCTACATGAGCGCCTGTGAGTGAGCTTTATCGCGCATTTGACGGCGCTCGACGGGGTTGCTTGCGCCGCTTGCCAGTGGACCACGCTAGCCCAAGACCCTAAAGTCTGACCTCGTACGCATGGGCGAGAAACCAGCAATAGGTTTCGGTGATGCCTTCGCGCAGGTCGATCTTCGCTTGCCAGCCCATGTCGCGCAAGCGCGAGACATCCATCAGCTTGCGGGGCGTGCCGTCGGGCTTGGTCGTGTCGCTGCGGATTTCACCCCTGAACCCCGTCACCTCAGCCACCATCTGAGCCAGCTCCAGAATACTGACATCGGTCCCCGTGCCTACATTGATGTGACTGAGCATCGATTGGGTGTTTGCCTCATAGGTCGCCCTGTCGAGCTCCATCACGAAGAGCGCCGCCGCGGCCATGTCGTCGACATGCAGGAATTCGCGCCGCGGAGTGCCAGTGCCCCAGATCACCACCTGCGGTCGACCCGCTGCGGACGCCTCGTGGAATCGGCGGATGAGCGCGGGCAGGACATGGCTGTTTTCGGGGTGAAAATTGTCGCCCGGCCCGTAGAGGTTCGTGGGCATCACACTGCGGTAATCGGTGCCGTATTGCCGGTGCCGAGCCCTCCCGGAACTGTCCGGGATTTACCGAAACGCGTGTTCGGGAATTACCGAAACCCGCAGGCGAAGCCGGGGCCACTTGGCTACAATCGCTCAATCGCTTCCAGCGTTCATCTTACACTTCATTATCTTTCTACAATACATTGTTATTATTTTATAAATAATCAAAGTTAATGTAATTTCTCAACTGAGTGACGGGCTACAGAAACACGTGATTTCCGTCCCATAAGATCCATCAAAATCTGCAATCGCTCGCCGTCTTCAAGAGTTTCGATCCGCGCAATCGTAGCTGCAAATGCTCCCGACACCACACGGATGGTATCGCCCACATCCAAGTCAGGCGGCGCCCCAATCACCCCAAAAACGTCACAGCGCGCCATAAGCCCCGCCATAAACTCAGCCGGTAGAGGGGTTGGTTTGCGCGGGTCAACAAGAAGTAGGCGGGACACACCCCGTGTGGCATTGATCGCAGTCCAGCCCTGCGCACTCGGGTCAAACAAGACAAAGAGATATCCGGGAAAAAGCGGCAATGTCTTGGACAAGCGCCGCCCGCCCTCCACACGACTTTCCAGTCTTTTGGGGCAAAAGCTTTCGAACCCTTGACGGGTGAGGTTTTCCTCTGCGCGCTTCAGCCCTTGAGGCTTGAGTTGCGCAACAAACCAGTTTTTGCTTTCGGACGTTGGCATCGCCGTTCACCTTTAGATTGCACCATGTCTCGCATTCTTATTTACGAGGTAAGTGCCCGTCCGCGGTGATACCAGTGCCCCCCGTATACATCCGAATGCCCGGTCCATCCTCCGGCGTGCCGACAAAGACGATCCCCGCTGCCTCAAGGCTGGTGCGGATAATCTCCAAATTATTCTTCCGCGATTTTGGCACAGCCCCTTCCGACATTTCGTATCGGACAATCGTCGCCGTCCCGACACCCGTGGCATCAGCAAGGCCCTGAACCGACCAGGACAGCGCAGCACGCGCAACACGAATTTGTTGACCCGTTATTGACATGCTGCAAATTATGATATAAATTTTATCATAATTGATTGTTTCATTGCAGGGATGTCCCGACATACAGAAATGGAAAACAGCATTGGAAACCCTCGATGGCGCATATGCTGACGCAACCATGCGCGCCTATCAGGCCGATGTTCAAGCCTATATTGCCTGGTGTGAAGCCACACAAAATACCCCCTTCCCCACAACCACATCACAGGTTTGCGCCTTTCTGGACAACGAGGCGCGCGACAAAGCCCGCTCCACAGTGCGAAGGCGGCTCTATGCGCTCCGCAAATTACATAGCCTTCTGAGGCTGCCCGACCCCACAAGAGACGAAGCGATCAATCTGACGCTGCGGCGGATGCGCAAAAGAAAACTGGCACGCCCCCAATAAGCTCGTGGCCTGACGCTCAAGATCTGGAACGGCTTTTAGACGTCCAACCCGCCACCTGCTGGGGCCTGCGCAACGCCGCCATGCTCAGCCTTGGATACGAGCTTATGACCCGCCGCTCAGAATTGGTGGTTCTGCGTGACGAAGACCTATCCCTGCGAGAAGATGGTACTCTGACCTAGAGCTGCTGATCGTGCCGTAAACCAATTCCGACGCGACATCGAAGCACTATCATATCCATTTAAACGAACATAATTTTGACATCGCGCTCAATCTATCCCTACAATGTTCAACAAACTGAACGTAAAGATATTTCCCGTCCAACAAATTGAACAAAGAAACAGGTAATCGCCATGAAGCGCAAGAGAATCTATTCGCGCGTGACGCGCCAAGCACTCTCGATCTTGGGCAAGCTGATCCGGATCGGGCGGATGGAGCGCGGCATGACGGCCCAAGAGTTGGCTGACCGCGCCGGCATCAGCCGTACAACGCTCTACAATATCGAAAAAGGGGCACCGGGACCTGAGATTGGCGCTGTGTTCGAAGCGGCATCCCTGGCCGGCG
>FYBJ01001669.1_pt1 | contig 14643 bp, 17 predicted proteins | sample 1134611 | NCBI WGS metagenome assembly FYBJ01 (sample SAMEA104116008, study PRJEB20421) | marine metagenome | isolation source: marine | reverse complement strand
TCGGCTCGATCGCCCGACCAACGCGCCGAGCGTTGAGGATGGGTTCGCCCGTGAGCCGCGTCTTGAGCATGGGATCGATGCCAGCGAATACTGGCAGAAAGGCACCCGTGTCGAAGACCTGCTCGAGGCCTTTACGACCTTCCGCGAGACTGGCAAGAAGGTCCGTAATGCCCAGATCACCGAGGCGATCGCACGCACCCTGCCCTATCGGGCTGGCGGCTCAGAGTTCTTCGGCCTGATTGCGGACGAGGCTGGGGCCGATATCCGCAAGCACTGGACGCCCACAGCGGAGAATTTTTTCTCGCGGGTGTCAGCAGGCCATCTGGTCGATCTGCTTTGCGAGTTCCTCGATTGCGATGCTCGTGATGAGCGCGTCGCCGGTTTCGCCAAGCTCAAGAAAGCGGAGAAAGCCGAGAAGATGGAAAAGCTCGTGAGCGATCCCACCACCCAAAAGCTCATGGGCCTGACACCCGATCAAAAAGCTAACCTCGACAAATGGGTGCCTGACTGCACCTGACGGCTCCTTCGTGGGGAGACCCAACTGGCCCCGCTTCGGCGGGGTCTTTTTTGTTCAGCGTTTATCCATAGGCAGAGCCTGGAAAATTGTCCGGCGGCGGGACAGAAGGACGAGCCCCCTGCCCCGCCGCCGGACCGGCGCTGTCCGCGCGGGAGCACCGCTTGGGCGGTGCGGAGAGTGAGATGAAGTGCCATTTGTTTGGTTGGATGCTGAAGGGATTGCGAGGGCGATCCCAACATCCTACGTAGTGGTCATGGAACTCACTTACCCAATCAACTTCGTTGGATTTGAGAATGGCGATGTCAGTGGTGAAGTCATCACACGCGACGGCGAATTTCTTGGAAACTGGACCTTCGAAAAAGACGAGGCGGAAGACACCGGTGCGTTCCATTTTACTGTCGATGGGGAATCTGAGCCACTGTTCACGGAAGGTTTTGCTTTTCTGGATAGCCGACTGAAAACGGGCTTGGCGTTGAGCACCATCTGCAGGTCCATTCGCGAATGGCTCGAAGAAAACGATCAAGCCTAAGGCGTCAATCCTTGATCACACTCGGGCCTTTTGGTTGCGCCTATGACCGGTAAAGCAGCTACATACCGCCCAATTGGTTCCATTCGGTATTCGTTTCCCATTAGTGCCGCTGACGTCAGAGGGGGTGAGCTGAGTTTGCAGCGACCTCTATTTTTTTCGGTTCGCGAATGCCGGCTCCGATTTGTCGTGGTGTTCAATGTTCTCCTTTGCGTGGTGTTGCATGACATGCTGGTCGCAGGGTCCGTCCTGAATACAAAGGGCGGTTGCCAGAATTGTCCCCTGCCCCATGGGCATTCCGCGCGGAGCAAAATTCAGCCGCCCTGCCCTTCTCCGCTTTGCTTCACCTGCGGTGTGTTCAGGTCGTTGCCCCTGCCTTCTGACCATCATTGCAACACCAGAAAAGGAGCACAGCAATGACCACCAACTGCATCAAATTCGAAAGCGCCGACGTCGAGACCGCCAAGGGCGTCGGGTCGATTTCCACCCTGACCTTTGACATCGACATCACCGTCGAGCCCGTCACGACCGACAATCCGATGGCCCCCACGCACCGTGTTCTTGGCCGCTCGCCACGTGGTCGCCTGATCGAATGCGGCGGTGTCTGGAAGAAGCAGAACCGTGACACCGGTGCTGACTACTTCACCTTGAGCATCCGGGACTTCGGCTTTAACGCCAACCTCGGCAAGGCCGCAAACCAGGATGATGACGCGCTTCAGGCTGTGATTCCCTGGGGTCCAAAGGAAGCCTGAATGAAAACTCCAGCGAGGCTTTTGGCCTCGCTGGGGGTTTACAGCTGTAAACTGATCTGGTTTTCTCAGAGGCGTATATAGTCTAACCCTGTCACATTAGACACTAAATCAGCGAAAAACCTTGACATAGATGGGTGAATCACACCTGTTATCCCCAAGTGGCGCGAAAAAGGCCACATTTTCGAAATTGGGGCAACCACATGATTCCAGTGACACCACTAGCTACCGAAAGACCTTCAGCTCTCGCAACTGAGATTTCCGAGCGGTTGAATGCGGCAATTCGAGAACACCTACTTGCGGCATTCGCCCCAGACAATACCAAGTCCCTGCGTAAGTTCGCTGCTCCAGAAGTCGCCGAGCTTCTCGGTGTTTCCGGTCAGTTTATGCGAAAGGTGCATGCGGAGGGAACCGTCCCAGAACCCGATGACATCCGGGGTGGCCGTCGATACTACACTGCCCAGGAAATCTGGGACGCGCGCGAGATCTTGGAGCGTTCATCCCGAACAAAGGGACGGTATGTGCCGCGCCGATCCTCCGAAGAAAAGCTCCAGGTTTGGCAGTTGATGAACTTCAAGGGCGGTAGCAGCAAGAGCACCACCACTATTCACCTGGCCCATTATTTCGCGCTTCGCGGGTACAGAGTCCTCGTTGTTGATCTCGACCCACAAGGCTCCCTTACTTCTATGTGTGGGATCAGTCCGGAGATCGAGTTTGATGGTCTGACGATCTATGATGCCATTCGTTACGATGATCCCGTGAACATGGCGGACGTTGTACAAGCGACGTACTTTCCAGGATTGTCTATCGCGCCCTCGAGACTAATCCTTTCAGAGTTCGAGACAGAATCCGCGGTTCATTCAAATCCTGATCAGCCGTTCTTTACGCGCATAAGAAACGCACTGGCGCAAGTCGAAGGTGACTTCGATCTCGTCCTCGTGGACAGCCCTCCACAACTTGGCTTTTTGACAATTGCTGGGATGGCTGCAGCGAGCTCGCTTGTCGTGCCGCTTACACCTTCCATGCTGGACGTTTCTTCCACGGCCCAGTTTCTTGAGCTTGCGGGCGCGTATATGGGGGTGATCGAAGATGCCGGCGCAACGCTGCAATACGATCATTTCAAGTTTTTGGTCACCCGTGACGAACCGACGGATGTGCCTTCGCAACAGCTTACATCGTTCATGCGCGCACTGTTTCAGGATCGCGTAATGTCAGCGACTGCGCTGAAGAGCACAGCAATCAGCGATGCAACGATGCTTAAACAGTCGATCTATGAGGTTGTTCGTTCTGAAATGACGCGAGCAACATACGATCGCGCCAAGGGCTCAATGGATGCCGTGGGCGAAGAGGTCGAGCGAATGATCCATCAAGCATGGGGGCGTTCATAATGGCTAGGAAATCACTCCAAGAAATGTCTGGCATCGCCAGCACCATCGCCCGGTCTGGCTCTAAGCCGGCGGACAAGGTTGCAAAGACAAGTGCTCCGGCTCTCGGGGCGCTTCAGGGTTCACTTGCCGCAATTCGTGAAATCGATCCGAACCTAATCGATGACTGGGGCCCTGTAGATAGGCTCGACGAGTTTACAGCTGTAAACTCTGAAGACGACGGCGAAGGTTTCGATGCACTCAAAAGCAGCATCCAGGACGGGGGACAGCAGGTACCAATCCTCGTTCGTAAGGCGAAATCCGAGGGGCGGTTTGAGGCTATCTATGGTAGACGACGCCTAAGAGCCTGCCGGGAACTCGGCATCAAAGTACGCGCTAATGTCCAAGACATAGATGACCAGACAGCTCTTCTAGCGAAGGGCCTGGAAAACGCCGCTCGCCGCAACCTATCGTTTTATGAAAAGGCGCGGTTTGCGGAGGCAATCCTTGAGGCCGGTCACGCGACTCCGACGGTGCGGCAAGTTTTGAGCTTGTCCGCCTCGGGTCTCTCGCACTTGATGAAAGTGACCCAGAATGTGCCGGTTAAGGTTGGAGATCTCATCGGTGCCGCTCCGAAATCTGGCAGACCGAAGTGGACCGCTCTCGCGGAGCTTTTCATCTCCAAGAAGCTTACTGAGAAGACTGCTGTGTCACTTCTTCAAAAGTGCGGAGAGGAAGTGAGCTCAGATGATCGACTGGATCTGCTGCTGAAAGAAGCTTCCAAACGAGGTGCACGGCAAGGCCAGGGCTCCTCGGAGGTCACGCCGGTTGAGGGTGTTACGATCAAGACAGGACGCGGATCGATTTCGATGTCGGTTAAGAAATCGGGTGCCAACGCGAAGTTTGCGGATTGGCTCGACGATAACCTGGCTGAGATTATCAAGAGATCCCACGCCGAGTTTACAGCTGTAAACCGGACGGATGAAAACTGAGGACGAGCAGAAAGGAGGAAGGCGAGCAAAGAGAAACCCCCGAAACCGGAGCTTCGAGGGCTGCTGCGCAAAGCGCAATTCTTAGATTAGACACCTAGAATCTAGCAGCCACCGAATCACCACACAAGAGAAAACGCTCCTGAGCGAACGGGAAATCTTTGCCTGCTGGCAATATAATGGCAAAATTCGACGATGCTCCGCATGGAGCGACTGGGACAGTCATGCCTCAGAACGGTGGAGGTATGTCCAATATCAACCAACCCTCGGGGTGGCGCAAAGCGACGGCCGGACTCGCTGTCGCTGAACAGCATGCGCAGGTCGGGCAAAAGACGGCCGTTCCCAAATCCCAAGCGTTCGTAGCTGTGAAGCGCGTCGGCGCTCACATCGGTCTCAAAGCCGGCGACATGCTGCTTCTCGACACGCTGGGCGCCTTCACACAGGCCCAGGATTGGGAGGAGGGGCAGCGTCCGATCGTTTGGGCCTCCAATACCTACCTGATGGAGCAGACGGGCTTCTCGCTCTCTGCGCTCAAGCGCCACGCACGGCGCCTGGCCGAGATTGGCGTGATCTCCTTCAAGGACAGCCCCAATGGCAAGCGATGGGGCCACAGGGACGCTGACGGGCGCATCATCGAGGCCTATGGCTTTGATCTGTCGCCGCTGTCGGCGCGTGTCGAGGAATTTGAGCAGCTACAGGCCGAGTTGCAGGCCGAACGGGAGCTCTGCCAGCGTCTGAAGCGTCAGATCACGGTTGCGCGCCGGATGATCCGTGCCCGGATCGAAGCGGCCTTCAGCAGCACGCTGAGAGGGCCCTGGGAGCATCTTTCAGGGCTGTTCGAGGATCTCCTGGACCGCCTCCCGCGCCGAAACACCGCTTCTGAGACGCTCGAACGGCTCCTGGCGTGGTTCAGGGAGCTTCAGGAGCGGGTCGAGGCGGCTTTTCTCAAGGCAGTTCGAGCGGATGAGGTTGTGGAAAACACCGCTGAAACCACCGAACAAGTCAGTGAAAAGACTCAAGAATTGAACCCCAGGGAGGTCAATTCTGAACCTCATATACTAATTACAAACCAACTTAATCCTGTAACCTGTAATTCCTCAGAAAATGAGGAAGCGGCGGGCGTGGTGCCCAAAGCGCCACCGGAGGAGCAGGTGGATAGTGAGTTGGAAGATTGGGTTGCTGAAACGCAGAAGAAGCGTGGAGCAGCGCTCGATTTGCCGACAGTGATGCAGGCTTGTCCTGAATTTGCATCCTGGGCGCACAATATGGGTGGGTATTTGAAGGATTGGGGCGATCTGCACCGGGTTGCAGGGCAGTTGAGGCCGATGATCGGCGTTTCGGAGCATGCCTGGAACCTCGCGCAGGACCGGCTTGGGTCTCAAATCGCGACAGCAGCGCTTGTTCTCACCTTCGACAAGCATTGTGCTGGCGAAGTGGCGTCACCGGGTGGCTATCTGCGTGGCATGGTCGAAAAGGCCGGGGCAGGGGAGTTGCATCTCGAGCGCAGCTTTTATGGCCGGCTTAGTGGGCAAGCAGCGTGATGGAACGGTGGATCAAAGCCCTGCGGCCTTGGTCAGGTTCACCCGGAACCGGTCGCGGCGGCGTTGATAGCGACGGGTCATCTCGGCCGAGGCGTGCCCGAGCTGCTTCTGGACGTAGCGCTCGTCGACTTCGGCGGAACTGGCGAGACCGGCACGCAAGCTGTGACCCGAGAACAGGGCGAGGCGGTCTTTCTCAGGCAGCTGTGCCCGGATGCCGCTCTTGAGAACCGTTTGCTTGATCAGCCGCGCGACGTGTTTGTCCGAAAGACGAGCTTCCAGGGCTTTCTTGCCGTCGCGCGAGGTACGCACGAACACGGGCCCGAAGTCGATCTTTGCGAAATGTAGCCACTGCTCCAGCGCATGCACCGGGCAAGTTTGGTCCGAAGATCCCCGGCCGATCTCGACCTCACGCCAACCGGTCTTGGCATTCAGGGTCAGCACCGCACCGTCGTCGAGGATCTCGATCCACCCACCGGAATCCGGGGTGTCATCCTTGCCGACGTCAAGGCTGACAATCTCGGAACGGCGCAACCCGCCGGCATATCCGATCAGCAGCATCGCCCGATCCCTGAGCCCGCGCAGATCGAAGCCAAGCGTGGCGATCATCGCGAGAATATCGTCGGGCAAGATCGCTTCTTTCTGAACCGGTGGGCGCGCATGTTTGCGCTTGATCCCGGCCAGAACGCTGGCGATGTGGCGATCCTTGCGGTCGAGGGAGAATCCACGCTGCGCGTAGTTCCAGGCGAGACCGGACAGCCGGCGATCTATGGTGCTCACCGAGAGGGCAGGGGAACCGTTCGCAGGCGCAGCCAGGTCGGTTAGGTAAAGCCCGATCATCTCGGGCGACGGGGGTAGGGGATCGGTGCCCTTCAACCTGCACCAGCGGGCAAAATGCTTCCAGTCTGCGGCATAGGCCTTGTTGGTGTTCTCGGCCGTTGAGGCTTTGGCGTAGTCGCGAGCGGTGTCGACAAGCCGATCCAAGGTGCCGGACCCGGCGACATGAGAGGGTAGGGCGATCGTATCGTCACCAGCAGGTTCTCTCTCGTCGCGCTGAGCTTCATCCGTGGTATCAAAGCGCGCTGAGATCGATTTCTCAGGCTCTTGGGGCGGGTTTTCGGGTGTTTCGCTCATATTCTGGAGCCTACCCCAATTATGTCCGATAAGGCAAACTTATTGGACATGACTAAGAACAGCAAAGTGGGGCGGTTTCTACACTATATTGTGGCCAAAAGCGCCGCGAGAGACTAGTGTTGGGGTATGACATACCAGTCCACAGCCTTCTCAGACGACCCGATCAATCTACCGAAACTCCCGTCCTGGGTCACCTCCGGTCGTGCGGAAACCCCTGAAGATGTGGCCTTTTTGTCGGGCGCAGCGCTGAGCCACCTGCATCTTGTGTTAAGCCGTCCGGAGGTCCCCCACAGCTTGTTGCGAGACAGGCTGAGCCTGACCGCGGCAGAAGCTTGTGTTGCGTATTCCGGAAGGCCGGAAGGGATAGGGGAGTTACGTGACGCCGTGCACTTGCTGCGTCCCAGTGATCTGCCCGGTCCGGCAGGGGAAACCTATCTGACCTGGCGTCGCGCGGTGGAGCGGCCGGTTTCGGTCAAGGCGTTGGGCCGGGCGTTGCCCAGCTGTGAGGCCGGGCAGATTGCCGAATGGTTGGATGTGGGGCAGGGGGCGCCAGTCTGTCGTGCGGCCATGGTGTTGGAGGCTGTTCTGATCGACGCACCGCGACAGGAGGTGGTGGCGCTGATCCTAGCGGATGCCGCTCTGGCGCAGGCGCTCGATTGGGATCATCCGGTGCCGTTGCTGGCGACGAGACTGAAACGCACCGATCTGCGCAAGCGTGGGGATGAGTTGCGACTGGCCTGTCATCGCGCATTGATTTCGTCGGTAATCGAGGCTTCGCGTCTGGCGACAGATTTGGCGCGCCGGGCGGATCGATTGACTGCCGTCGCGCCCAAACTGAGGGCAAAAGGAGCAGGGGAAGCGGTGCAGATTTTCCTGAGCCGTGATGCGGTCGCTCCCTCGGCGCTGCCCTTGCCGGATCGGGCGGCCCGGCGGCTGTGTGACCGGTTGGTGGACCTTGGAACTGTTCGCGAACTCACCGGGCGCGACACTTTCCGGCTCTACGGGGTGTGACGATGGCCAAAGACCACGCCGAACCAGATCTGGATAAAGAGCTGGAGGGCTTGCCGCCCGAGTTACGGTGGCGGGAATGGATGCGCCGGATCGAGGCGGTGCTGTTCGCTTCCGCGTCGCCGGTCTCGCGTGAGGACTTGGCGCGCGTGGTGGGGCAGGGGGCGTCGGTCGATCTTATAGTCGAAGACCTTGCCGCTGATTTGGAGGGTCGCTCTTTCGAGGTGGCGCAGGTTATGGGCGGATGGATGCTGCGTACGCGGCCAGCCTATGCCCCGGCGATCCGGGCTGCGGCAGATGTGGGCGAGCAGGTTCTGGACCTGAACGAGTTCGATGTCGCCGTGCTGGCCGCCATTGCCTATCATCAACCGGTCACGCGCGATGGGCTCAAGGACATCTTTGGCAAGGACATCAGCCGGGACCTGATAGGACGGTTGCATGCGCGCGGTCTGATCGGCACCGGGCCCCGCGCGCCCAAACGTGGCGCGCCCTATACCTTCGTGACGACTGAACAGTTCCTGGTTGCGTTTGGGTTGGAAACCCTCGCGGATCTTCCGGATCGAGAACAGTTGGAAGATGCAGGTATCGCTGGAGACGATACACCGCTTTTGGTGTCGGGCGACAAAGAAACCAAATCTCAAACGGTTACCTTGTAGCGTGCGTCTGGGAATCTTGCTATTTTGAGCGAGATCGCTATATTTGGATCGCTATGACCCAAGAGATGCAAACAGCTTTGCTAACGACCGTGAACGCACCGTACCAGACTTATCTGGACGGCGGCGCGTTGGCGGCTGCGCTGAATACGGGTGATATTGCGAAAGGCCAGGTGAATTCGTTCTTCACGGAAACGACCGTGGCGGATCAATTGGCCTTTGCAAAACTGCATGGCGTTCTGGAAGACTCCTTGACCGCGACTGCGACGGCATTCGCCACATGGTCCGGCCAGAAGCTTCCCATTCTCGCGTGACACCGTTTCCATCCCGTTGGGAAGACCTCCTCAAAGAAGCTTTCAACATCATTGACGCGGTAAACCGCGATGGCGACATCTTGGGCGAATGGACCTTCGGTGGCGGCACAGCGATGATGCTGCAAATCGACCATCGTGAAAGCCACGACGTCGATCTGTTCCTCGATGATCCACAGCTGTTGCCCTACGTCGAAGCAACCGTCGCCGCGATGCAATTTCAGATCGGAACGCCCTCTTATAACGGTGATGGGCGTGGGCACCTCAAGATCGCCTTCGAAGAAATCGGCGAAATCGATTTCATCGTTACAGGGCATGTGACGACCGACTACGCGGTGAGGTGCTCGATACTCGGTCGAGATGTGCTATTGGAAACCATCCCGGAAATCATTGCGAAGAAGATCCGGTTTCGTGGCGCGCGCATCCAGCCCCGTGACGTTTTCGACATCGCCGCCGCCATTGAATCCGGCCATGGGGCGGAGATCGAAACCGTTCTGGCTGACAACGCGGACGCAGTGGCCATCGCTTCGGAACGCCTTGCGGACTTGTCGCCGGACTATGTCGAGACAGTCATTGGGCAACTTATGATCCGACCTGCGTTCCGGGACTTGGTGCCACGCGCGTTGCCAATTGTGAGAGAGCTCTTCGACAACCGCTGAGTTGAAGATTCCGCCAAGCTCAAATTTGCTGAGCAGTGAATATGGCCTATTTCGCGAACCTAGCCTGATCTGCAAGACCGGGCGATCACATCACCAGTACGAATTTCTCTTTGTAGCGTTGCGGGTGACTTTGTCTTCCCACTGTTAACCCCGTCGTCTCATCCCCGTGCGAGCAAGGGGGGGCGCGGGTCTGGCGGACGCCGCCGCCCGCGCAATGGTCTGCCCGCTCCATTCGCTGACGCTCCCGTGTTGACCATGCACGGGCGGCTTGTTGCGTCCGCCACTTCCTCCCGCGTCCCGCACAGGGACGAGACAATGGAGGATCACATGGCAAAGCCCGACACCTACACCCGCATCACCGAGAAGATCATCGCCGATCTCGAAGCCGGCACCCGACCTTGGCACAAGCCCTGGAATGCCGAACACCTCGCCGGTCGTATCACCCGACCCCTGCGCCACAACGGCATCGCCTATCGCGGCCTCAACATCATCTTGCTTTGGGTCGCTTCCGTCGCCCATGGCTACGCCGCACCCACTTGGATGACGTATCGCCAGGCTCTCGAACTCGGTGGGCAGGTCCGCAAGGGCTCCAAGGGTCAGCTCGTCATCTATGCCGACAAGATGCGCAAGACCGAGACCGATGATGCGGGCCAGGACCGTGAAGTCGAGATCCCTTTCATGAAAGGCTACACGGTGTTCAACACCGATCAGATCGAGGGATTACCCGAGCAGTACTATGCCGAGGCCGAACCAATGCCCGAGACTGCCGAACGCGATATAGCTGCAGAAGCATTCTTCGCCGCGACCGAGGCCGATATTCGTCATGGCGGTAATCAAGCCTTCTATGCGGTCGATGCCGACTACGTGCAGATGCCGCCTTTCGAGACCTTTGAAACCCCCAAGACGTATTATTCTACCCTCGGCCACGAGCTTTGCCATTGGACTCGCCACCCCAAGCGCCTCGACCGAAGCTTCGGCCGCAAACGCTGGGGTGACGAAGGCTATGCCCAGGAAGAGTTGGTGGCCGAGCTCGGGGCTGCGTTTCTGGCAGCGGATCTTGGTCTGTCACCTGAACCGCGCGATGAGCACGCCGCCTATATCGCGCATTGGTTGACAGGTCTTCGCAATGATAAGCGCTTCATCTTCCAGGCTGCTGCTCACGCGCAGAAAGCCGTCGATTACCTGCATGGGTTGCAGCCGAGTGCAGACGAGGTCGCCGCGTAGGCGACCTCTTTTCGAACTGGTTTCGCGATCAGAGGAACTGGGAATGCGGTCCTTCGCTGCGTCGTGCACGAACTGGTAAGATGCGGACGGAGCCGCCGTTCGCCGCTTTTGCACGAACGACCGCTTGCGCGCGAATGAATTAGAACACGTGGATATCTTGCAGAACCAAAACTAACTGGTCGTGGCGCTCCACGATTTCAAAAGTCGCGGTGAGGTCAGACCATTCACCATCTACTGGAAGATCAAACGAAACAAACCCAACGCGGTGTCTTGGTTCAGCGTCTTTCCATCGATCAACTACCCAACGGGGTGAAGATCCTCCTCTGGTATCAGAAACTTTGGAAATTCTATATTCGTGTTCTCCCGGCTTGTGTGGCGAGCCATAACCTGCGACGACTGATCGAATTAGATCGGGTGTCCATGCATGGTAGCTGTCGTGGGCGGTGAGCTGATATGCTTCGGAGAACCTTTCTTCAGCGAGCATGTCGACCCACATTTTTACACCATCAAGCAGCTTTGCGTCGCTTGCTGTTTGCGGGAAGGTGAGAACGCCATCTGGCACAGAGATTTCTGACAAGTATTTGCACCTGGTCTACATTCTCGTTTTCTATAGCAGACATTTGCCTGAAGCGCAGCATCGGTGACTCTGGGCTCTGACCCGGCTTTCGCGGCGCTGTGTTCGAACGGCAGCTAACGAGATTTCGCGGGATTTCACCGGCGTAGTAGCGACCCAGTTAGTGGAACGGTCGAGCCTCCACCATGTCATCTGTGCTGAGCTTGAGACAGGCACGCCAGAGCGGCGTCTTCCAGTAGATCTTTTCGGACCGTTTGTCGCCATCGCTGGCCTCCGCCAGAAACCCGATCCAGCTCAGGGGCCGCAATACATGGGTGAACAGAAACCCCGCATGGTCGTAGTATTCCCGATCATAGACGCCTTGCCGTTCCAATCCGTAGAGCGTCTTCACCAGATGCGGCTCCGTCAGGCCCTGTTCCGCCTCGACGTTGATGATGTTGAGGAAGATGTCCCAGTTGCCCGGTGCCGTGAACTCGGACCGGGCAGTGCGCGCGTGGTTGTAGCGAAAGAGGTAGGTCTCGGCGAGGTCTGCGAAAAGGGCGCCTCGGTTTGAGGCCAAAGCCCTGGCTTTCTTTGAGACCTGGAACTCGCCCTTCACGTGCCGGCCCAATTTCATGACGATCAGCAGGTCATGCACCACCATGGCCGGTGCGACGTCCCACTCGTTCAGCACCTTGTTCAATCGCAGCAGTTCTTCTGCCTTGTAGTCTGGCCAGGGCGAGTTTTCTGCCATCCAGTGTGCGAATTTCCGATTGAAGGCCTTGGTCTGTGTCAGCCCGATCCCGTCGTTCTCCTCGGCATAGGCGAAGGCAAGCTCCATGGCCTGAAGCAATCGGGACTGGTCCAGGACTGGGTCGTCGTCGGCAATGGGTCGAAGCTTGATCATGCCCCGCCATATCAGGTTGCGCAGGGACATGTCATTCCGGTCGTGGCAGGTACATCCAACTTCAGGCGTCATCCACCATTGAAGCATCTGACAATCTTGCGGTCTGGCGTGATTGGCACATAGCCCGGCCACCTCTGTTCCCCTGTCGTTTTCTTCCAGATGCAATCTCCGTAACCTGGCCCGGCTGCCGGTCGCGGGAGCACTCCCTTCAAGCAGAACTTTCCCCTGTCCGCTGACGCGGCCATTCCTCGCGCACCAAAGTTCAGCCTGACAGCCGGTCCGGGCAGTCACGGTCTCCCGTTTGCATCGAAAACGAAGGAGAACCGATATGACCAAATACTACACCGTCACCACCCCCGACACCGGCAAGGATGGCAAGACCCGCTTCCACAAGGTGGGCGTCGCCTTCCCGCAAAACGAAGGTGCCAAGTCCTTCATGACCATCCAGCTCTTCGCAAGCCCGGTGAATGGCGAGCTCGTCCTCTTCGAACCAAAAGCCGACAGCGACGACGGCCAGGTCACCGAGTGACCGGCCGAGGAGGGGTCTCGTGCTCCTCCCGCCAACATCACTGACATCTCATACGAAGGACAGGCACAATGGAACTTCTGCCCCAATCTACCCTCGACCAATTGGCGGCCAATGGCCGCGCCAACCAGACCCGCATCGAAGCCGGCGAGGACACCATCGACTTCGCGCCGGTGGTCAAACTCTTCACACCTGACGGCAGTGCCACCTGGCTCCTCAGCGAAACCGACCCCGAGGATCCCGACATCGCCTTCGGTCTCTGCGATCTCGGCCTCGGCCATCCGGAACTGGGTTCAGTTCGACTCAGCGTCCTCAAGGCGCATCGTGGCCGCCTCGGGTTGCCGATCGAGCGGGACCTCCACTTCGAAGCAGACGTGCCACTTAGCACCTATGCCGAGCGCGCCCGTGAGGCTGGAGGGATCGTCACATGAGCACCAACATTCGTCCCGAACATATCAGCGCCTTCGCGGCGCTGACTTCGGGAGAGCACGACAACTTCGCGCTGTTCTCCTGCTACTTTGAGGGTGAACCAGCCGTGGCAATTGTTGCGGTGACGCCACCTGAAAGCGACGAGGACGAGTACCAAATCACACCGCTCTTTGTCGGTGTTACGGAAGGCATGGTGCTCACGGATCACGATGGGGCCATCGCCTGACTGACGCCTGAAAGCAGTCTTGAAACCTTCAAGGTCACCCGCTTCGGGTGGCCTTTTTCTATGCCTGTTGCCTCCAGTTTTTCACGCACCTCAGACAGAGCCGGTGGCTTCTGAATATGCCAAGTGCCCAAGTGAATTAAGGCCAATCCGGTCAGCAAGGATTGGACCTTGAGGGCATTCCAAAACGCTCATTCGACTCCCAGACTCACCCTGTTTCCGCTAAAGACGAATTGACATGATAGTATGAAATATATAAAACGTAGTAAGAAGAGACATTAGCAGGATATGGCAAATGTATACACATTTTGTCCAAGGGGTCTGAGATGGGCCGAGCCCGCAAAAATCTGACGATTGAGCAGCGGATCGAGATCGCCCGGCGGTTCCAGTCTGGAGAGGCGGCGCGGGATTTGTCGGAAGAGTTCGGCGTGTCAGTACGGCACATCTCACGGTTGGCGAAGGAGGAGATCGGTGAAGGTGTTGCGGTGCGTGATCCGTCTGAAGTGGTCACCTTCCGGGCGCCTCAATCCGAGCTTTCTGCTTTCGATGCGGAGTGGCAGGCGCGAGGTTTCGCCAATCGAAGCCAGGCTCTCAAAGCGGTGGTGCGGGCGCGCTGCGGGTTCATGGATGTCACTGCGGATCGGCTCGAAGGGTTTGTCGGGGCCTGGCGTCAATCGCGCGATCTGACCGATGCCGGGATGGCTCTCGCCAAGGCGGTGCGGCGAGGACGGCTGGTGCTCACGGACGAAGATCGGGCGCTGATGTCCGAGCTTGTCGAACTGGCGCAGAAGATGACCCGTGAGCTTGGCGTGATGAAGGATCTGGCGCAGGTGCAGCGCGGGGCAGGGCTTTTGGAACTCGTTGAGGAAGACGTCAGAGAGCGTACTGCTGTGGGTGCTACCCATGGCTGATCCGCTCTCACTTTACACCTCGGTCATGGGGCGCCTCTGGGAAGACGAGCGCATCCGGGGCAAGGCCCAGGCGCGGATTGATGCGCGTCTGGCCGGAAGGCGTCAGGGGCGCAGCTTCGCGCGGGTTGGACGGCTTTCTGTTCGTAACATCGCCAAGGCGGGGTCTGGCAAAAGCCGGTCGGCGGTGTTCAAGCGGATCAGGGCAGGGGGGTGCAAAACGCGCGCCTCGCTCGGCAATCAGCTCTCCTACATCAACGACAAGGCGGTGTTCACCTATTCGACGATGACCAATCCGCTGGATGAGGCGGCGGTTTTGACGGGCGCGCAGAAAGACGACATTATTGACTCCTGGTCCGAGACCTGGCGCGGCACCACCAAGCTCGGCTTCACTTCGCACATGCTCCTGTCCTTCCCGACCGATG